>Ga0181592_10004046_pt1 | contig 12148 bp, 12 predicted proteins | sample 071ome_20_FD_133755 | JGI IMG/M metagenome (GOLD analysis project Ga0181592, IMG submission 133755) | Coastal salt marsh microbial communities from the Groves Creek Marsh, Skidaway Island, Georgia - 071412BT metaG (megahit assembly) | ecosystem: Environmental > Aquatic > Marine > Intertidal...
AAATAAAATGTGCCTTGGCCATTGTGAAAAATTTCATCACCTGCGCGCAAAATCTTCCCAACAACGTCTTTAAATTCTTTTAATAAATCCATGGTGATGGTTTGACCATGAATTTCCCAAATCTGGTTGTAATCTTCTATGGTTACCGCCAGTAGCGATAGCGTACGATTGGTGACTTTGCTTCGCGCAACTTCTTCATGGAGTTTGGTTTTTAAGTGTAAGTCGTTGTATGCCCCAGACTGATAGTCGGTGACTGCAAGGCGAAGCAGGTTGCGGCGTTTGATTTGGTTAGACAGTGCGTAACCTGCCCCACATAGGCTGAATAATACCGTCATTAGTAATGCTGTTGGGCCTAACGAATGTGTGAAAAGTTGGTTTTGATTAATGATGAGGCCAACAATCATTGATACATTAATTGCAAAGGCCCAGCTTACCGGCAATACAAAAAATGTAAGTAGCGGAAAAACGTAAAACCAGTGAATACTGATTTCGGGATTGAAATGAAGCTGATATTGAAGTGCAACGGCAATGGCCGTAAGGCTGAGTAGGTTGACGTATTTGCTAATGCTTTTATTTCTATTGAATAAAAAAAACAAAGCAGATACGAGAAACACCCCATTGATAACCAGACTTGGCATCACTAAGTTGTATTGACCCAGCCAGTATTGGCTCACGTTTAATAGTAATCCAGCTAAGAAAAACAGACTGTAGAGTAAACTGAGCGCTGGATCTTTTTCCATACTGAAATTAAACATGAATCACACTCCTTGTGGATTCCTCAATCAAGCTTTCAGGTGTATCGCCAACGTTTAAGCTGCCATAGCCTATTGTTATGGTCTTTTTAATTTCCAATGGAATATCGGCAAATATTTTTTGAACTAAATCTTTTGCATCCTCCGTATTCATGTGGGGGAGCAGAAGGGCAAACCCTAGTGATTTTAATTGGTAGTACTGATCAAAAGGACGTAACTGTTTTCGAATGAGTCGTGCGTATTCGGCAAGAGACAATGGATTTTTATCCTGATGATTAATTGCTTGGTCCAAAAAGATTTGCATTAAAAGCAATCCCGTTCCTTCCCGTTCGGCTCGATTAATTTCAATGGTGAGAGACGGGATTAATTGCTTTTCTAATTGTGCGCCTGTTTCTTCATCTGTGCGAATAAGCGGTTCTAGCAGATGATTGGTTCGGGTCTTAACCATTGCTAAAAATAAAGAAATAACCGTGATCGCAGCAAAGCTAAAAACCATTTGCGGGATATTTAATATGTCTGAACTGAGGATGATCATGGTTAGAGCAAATGGCACATAGGCCAAAGATAAATAAGTGGCCCATTTCAATTTGAATAGATAGAAGGCCGCTATCGGAAAAAAATATACCCAAGCCTCTAAACTGTGAGATTGATTGAGGGTCGCGTGGAAGATGAAGGCCCACAGAATGACAATAAATCCCCAATCCAATAACGCTCGGCGACCCGGTTTTGGATGAAGAATCAGGGTAATGGCTCCGGACAAAGCAATGATCCCCAGTGAGCCGGTTAAAACCCCTTGAAAATGGGCTTGATTATCAACGTTGACGTAGGTGAGCCCACCCAATGCCAATGCTGAGAAAAAGCACAGAAAGATCTTTATTAAATTGATTTGTTTAAACGGATGCATGAATCGTTCGAATCTTCCTTATTCCGATAAGTAGGATGGCAGACTTTATCGCCTCATTCTTGGGATCGACCCTCTGAATGGGTTATAATCGCTACTTTTCCGTAAGTTTGGCCCAATGGCAAGTGAAAACGCCTAGGGTAAAACCTTCCTAAATCTAAGTGTAGGTGCAGTTAATGGATGTTAAAGCCTATATGCAGCAAATTGGGCAACAGGCTCGAAGTGCCAGTGCTGCTATAGCCAAAGCCGATTCCGGCTTAAAAAACCGTGCGCTCTTAGCCATCGCAGATGCGATATTGGCCCAGAGAGAAGATTTGATTCGCGCTAACCAGAAAGACATGACCCGTGGTCAAGAGAATGGTCTTGATAGCGCTATGCTCGATCGTTTAGAGCTAACCCCCGCTCGCATCGAGGGAATGATCGAAGGCTTAAAACAGGTCGCTGCACTTCCAGACCCTGTGGGTGGTATCACGGATATGGATTACCGTCCTTCTGGCATTCAAGTGGGTAAAATGCGCGTGCCATTGGGTGTGATCGGTATTATTTACGAATCTCGCCCGAATGTGACCATTGAAGCGGCCAGTTTGTGCTTGAAGTCGGGTAATGCCACGATTCTTCGCGGCGGTAGTGAAGCCATTGAATCGAACCAGGCATTGGCAAATTGTATTCGTGCTGGCCTAGCGGAAGCGGGTCTGCCAGAACATACTGTGCAAGTTATTGAAACCACCGATCGAGCGGCAGTGGGCGAATTGATTACCATGACAGAGTATGTGGATGTTGTCGTACCTCGTGGTGGAAAGAGCCTTATCGAGCGCATCAGTAATGATGCGAAGGTAACTGTGATTAAGCATTTAGATGGCATTTGCCATGTCTACATTGATGATGATGCGGATCTTAGCAAAGCCGTTAACGTGGCCATCAATGCCAAGACACATCGCTACGGCACTTGTAATACCATGGAAACGTTATTGGTTGCGGATTCCGTTGCAGCCAAAGTATTGCCGCAGCTTGCCACCGCGTATGCTGAAATTGGTGTGGAATTACGTGGGTGTGCTCAAACTCAGTCCATTGTTGCGGATGTAGTGAAGGCGACAGAAGAAGATTGGGATACCGAATACCTAGCGCCTATCTTGGCCATTAAAGTTGTCAAAGGAATGGATGAGGCGATTGCTCACATTAATCGTCATGGCAGTCATCACACTGACAGTATCATCACTGAAAACTACACTAAGTCGAGAGAGTTCCTGCGTCAGGTGGATTCAGCATCCGTTATGATTAACGCGTCTACTCGTTTTGCCGATGGCTTTGAATACGGCCTAGGGGCTGAAATTGGCATCAGTACCGACAAGATTCATGCGCGAGGTCCGGTGGGCCTTGAGGGGCTTACCTCTCAAAAGTGGATCGTGTTTGGTGATGGTCATATTCGTCATTGATATTGTATGCACGATAGCGCGATGACATATGTAGCTTTGGGCGGGACATTCGATCCCGTCCATCGAGGCCATATTCAAAGTGCACAGGCATTGATATCAGATATTGGATATGAGCGGGTGCATTTGATCCCATGTGGTGATGCTTATCATAAGGATCAGGTGTCCTCAGGTCACCACAGGCAGGCTATGTTGGAGCTCGCTTTAAAGGATTTCCCAAATCTGATTCTTGATGCTCGGGAGTTACAGCGACAAGGTGCAACCTATACGGTTGATACTCTCAAACAACTTCGAATGGAACTGGGTCCAGATGCTCATGTGTCTTGGGTGATGGGCACAGATGCCGCAGCAGGTGTAACCAAGTGGCACCAATGGCAGCAATTATTTGAGTTGGCGAATGTCATTGTCATGCGCCGAGCCGGTGAACCGGAACCCACTCTTAATTGGCCTGCCCAATTCACGGATGATGTAAGCTATTTTAAACAACAGGCTTATGGCTATTATTTGCAGGTAACATTGCCGCAGATAATCTTGTCCTCTAGTGACATTCGCCGTGATGTAAGCCAAGGACTGTCAGTGATTGACCATGTTTCACCGGCAGTGAATGACTATATTCAACAACATGGACTCTATCGAGGTAATAACTGAAGCCAATGGATTCAGAATCGTTAAAAGAGCTAGTGATCGATGCACTAGATGATATGAAAGCCCAAGAAATCTTAGTAATTGATGTGGCTGCACGTACTTCTGTCACCGATTTCATGGTGATTGCCACGGGAACGTCTAGCCGTCATGTACAAGCGGTTGCGGATAATGTTGCCGAAAAAGTTAAGGAAGCGGGATTGATGCCTTTAGGCTCAGAAGGTCGAGGTAACAGTGATTGGGTGCTGATTGATTTGGGTGATGCAGTTGTTCACGTTATGACGGCTCAGGCTCGCGAATATTATGACCTTGAGCGTCTGTGGGGTGAGCCGGAAGGTGCTGAATAACCCCATTTCATGAGGAAATGGAAAGCACTTTGACTGAATTCTTTAAGATGATGCTATGAAAATTCGCTTAATTGCCGTTGGTACCAAGATGCCTGCATGGGTAGAGCAAGGGTTTAATGAGTACGTTAAGCGATTGCCTAGAGACTGCCAAATCGAATTGGTTGAGCTGCCCATTGGGCCAAGAGGGAAGAACCAACCCGTAAGCAAGGCCATCGAAAAAGAAGGTCAGGCGATGTTGGCGGCCATGAATCCTAAAAATCATTGCGTCGCTTTAGAAGTGCTCGGTAAGCCTTGGAGTACCGAGCAATTATCCTCTCAATTGGCCGACTGGCGCATGTTGGGGCAAGACGTGGATTTACTCATCGGTGGACCTGATGGTTTAAGTCCAGACTGCGTTAAATTGGCTAAACAAAAATGGTCCTTGTCCCCATTGACGTTGCCACACCCCTTGGTGCGAATCTTGGTCGGAGAGCAGCTTTATCGTGCTTGGACGATCTTGAATAACCACCCCTATCATAAGTAATCCGGTGAAACGTGAGATATTCCCGTATTATCCTTCTCTAGGTCGTGACAATTCGGTTTATGCTTGTAGAATGATCTGAATTTTCAATAAGTTAGTAGCGTCTACAAGCGACGATAACAATAAAAAGTGACCCTAAATGAGCTTTGCACTGAAAGATGCGCGCATTGAAAAAGAGATTTTTGCTCGACGGGCCATCCTCGCTTCGTTCTTCGTTTTTGTTCTAGTTTTTATCCTTGCTTCCAGAATGGTGTATTTGCAGGTCAGCCAGTATGACGTGCACGCCAGTAAATCAGAAAACAATCGTGTTCAACTCAAACCCGTGGCTCCTATTCGTGGACTTATTTTTGATCGCAATGGTGTGCTGCTCGCCGAAAATCAACCGAGCCACAGCTTAACCGTCGTACCAGAAAGAGTTTCCGATATGGAATATACCTTGGCACTGATCGATGAGCTGGTAGGACTAACAGACGAAGAGGTTGAGCGGTTCGAAAAGCGAGTGGATCAATGGCGCAGACCCTATGAGCCCATTACCTTAAAATACCGTTTAGACGAAGAAGCGATCGCTAAACTCATGGTGAACAGTTCTTTCCTAAAAGGAGTGCAGGTCGAAGCAGAGCTGGTACGCCATTATCCACAAGGGGAACATTTTGCACACGTACTTGGTTATGTTGGTCAGATCAACGAACGGGAAAAGAAACGCCTAGACAGCAGTCGATACAAAGCAACCCGTCGCATCGGTAAGATTGGTATCGAGCGCTACTATGAAGATTTACTTCATGGGGAAGTGGGTTATCAGAAAGTTGAGACCAATGCTCAAGGACGCATCTTGAATGTACTAGAGCGAGAAAGTCCTAAGCCCGGTCGCAACCTTATGCTTCACTTAGATTCAGAACTCCAAACTAAAGCGATGGAAGCTTTCAATGGACGGCGCGGCTCTTTAGTGGCCATCGATCCGAAAACCGGCGGTGTGTTAGCCATGGTTTCGAGCCCATCTTTTGATCCGAACTGGTTTGTAAATGGTATTAGCCATAAACGTTACAATGACTTAAGGGATTCTCTTGATACGCCACTATTCGATCGCGCGACACGGGGCCAATATCCGCCAGGCTCAACCATGAAACCATTTATCGGCTTAGGCTTTTTGGAAGCTGGAGTCACGAGCTGGTCTGAAACAATCGAAGATCCAGGTTGGTACATGTTAGAAAATGACGAACGTGTTTATCGAGATTGGAAGCGACAAGGTCATGGTGATGCCATTGGATTACGTCATGCCATCATTCAAAGTTGTGATACCTATTTTTATGAAATGTCTTTTCGCACGGGAATCGACGTTTTACATCCCTTCCTGTCTAAATTCGGATTTGGTCAAAACACAGGTTTAGATATTGGTAATGCCTTGCCAGCTCTGTTACCCGATCGTCAGTGGAAAAAGATTCATAGGGGTCGATCTTGGTATGCAGGTGATACCTTAAATTTAGGTTTGGGACAGGGTTATATGCTGGCCACGCCATTGCAACTAGCGACGGCCATGAGTGTTTACGCCGCCAGAGGCGAATGGCATCGAGCTAAGTTAGTTCAGTACATCGATGGTGAAGAACTGGTTGAAGAATCCAAGCCTGAAAATGTGGTCATAAAAAACCCTAAAGATTGGGATCGCATGGACAGCGCAATGGAAGGCGTTATTACTCACTTCATGGGAACGGCTAAAGGGCTAAAGCGAAATCTCACCTATCGTATGGCGGGTAAAACCGGTACGGCTCAGGTGGTAGGGATCAAACAAAATGAAGAATATGATTCAGAAGCCCTAGAAGAGCGCCAGCGGGATCACGCCTTGTTTGTGAGTTTTGCACCGGTAGAAGACCCCAAAATTGCCATTGCTGTTGTTGTAGAGAATGGCGAATCAGCAGGGGGCACCGCAGCGCCGATAGCCAAATTGATTACGGATCATTATTTACAATCTCTCGCCTCCCAAGGAGACAGCATGTTAGGAGGTCGTTATGGCCGGTGATTTTTCCCGACAATTGAATGCTGGAGATATGGGTCGAGGCAAGACCATTTGGCAGCGTATACACATTGATCCAACCCTTTTGCTTATGTTGTTGATGCTTTGTGCCTGCGGGTTGTTCGTTTTGTACAGTGCCAGTGGCCAGAGTATGTCTATGGTGTATCGCCAAATGACTTACTATGCCATTGGCTTTATCGTGATGTTTTCCATTGCGCAGTTCCATCCACGATGGTTTCAAATGGCGGCGCCTTGGATGTATGGGGCAGGTATCGTCGCACTACTCCTTGTATTACTGATCGGTGTTGGGGCTAAAGGAGCACAGCGCTGGTTAAGTGTTTTTGGCGTGTTTCGTTTTCAGCCCTCAGAAATCATGAAATTGGTGGTGCCGATGACCATGGCGTGGTTTTTGGCAAGCAAACTGCTTCCTCCTAGTTTTAAAGTCATTATTTTATCGTTAGCGCTCATATTCGTACCGACACTGATGGTAATGAAACAGCCCGACTTGGGAACGTCGCTATTAATTGCGGCATCAGGATTATTTGTATTGTTGTTTGCCGGCTTAAACTGGCGTTGGATTGCGTTGGCTTTGACGGCGGTTTTAGCGATTGCGCCTATCATGTGGTACGGCGTGATGCATGATTATCAAAAGCAGCGAGTGCTGACTTTTTTAGACCCCGAAAGTGATCCATTAGGGGCTGGTTGGAATATCATACAGAGTAAAACGGCGATAGGCTCGGGTGGCATCGAAGGTAAAGGGTGGATGCAAGGAACTCAATCTCAATTGGAGTTTCTACCAGAACGCCACACAGACTTTATTATTGCGGTGTTTGCCGAAGAGCAAGGCTTGATCGGAGTCCTCATGTTGTTGTGTCTATACTTGGCTGTGGCATTGCGGGGTATTTACATGGCGTCTAGAGCCCGAGATACGTTTTCGAGATTACTGGGTGGTGCGTTGATCGTCACGTTTTTTATCTACGTGTTCGTGAATATTGGAATGGTAAGTGGTATCTTGCCCGTGGTGGGGGTGCCGTTACCATTGATCAGTTATGGCGGTACATCCATAGTTACGTTGATGGCAGCGTTTGGGGTCATCATGTCAGTTTATATGCATAGACAGGTGTAAGGTTTTGAGGTTTTCGGTGATTTCTGCAAGTTTGTTGGTGTTGTTGAGTAGTTTTTCCGTCGCGGCAGAGAACTATGATAGCCACCCTCGTTTGGATCAATTCATTTCAGAAATGGTTTCTGAGCATAACTATGATGAATCGTTTATTCGAAAAACCCTTGCTCAAGCAGAGAAAAAAGAAAGCATTCTCGAAGCGATCGCACGTCCAGCTGAAAAAACCTTGTCTTGGTTCGAGTACCGCAGAATCTTTTTAACCGACAAGCGCATTAAGCGCGGAAAGCAATTTCTGATTGACCACAAAGCGACATTTGATGTGGTTGAAAAAAAATATGGTGTGCCAAGAGAAATTATCGCAGCCATTATTGGGGTTGAGACCTTTTATGGCCGTAATATGGGTTCTTATCGTGTGATTGATGCGCTAGCAACATTAGGCTTCGACTATCCAAAACGTTCTTTATTTTACCGTGAGTTAAAAAACTACTTTTTAATGGTGCGCGATAACAATCTTGATCCCCTAGAAATTAAAGGATCTTACGCAGGTGCCATGGGCTTAGGCCAATTTATCCCCTCCAGTTACATCAGTTATGCAGTGGACTATGATGGCGACGGCAAAAAAGATTTATGGAGCAATGTGGATGATGCTATTGCGAGTGTTGCTTATTACTTCAAACGTTATGGTTGGAGAAATGGTGAGCCGGTAGCGAGCTCAGTGTCCTTACATAATACCGATGCAGATGCCCTTGCAAATAAAACCTTATCTTTAGGTGGTGACTTTGCACACTGGAAAAGCAAAGGTGTGAACCCGCCTAAAGATGTACCAAGTCAAAAAGCGGCTTTGTTTAAATACAAGCATGAAGATCGTCAAGAGTACTGGCTGGGCTACAAAAACTTCTATGTGATTACACGCTACAACCGTTCTCGTTTATATGTGAGAGCTGTCTACGAATTAAGTGAGGCATTACGAAACTAATGGCTCGTCTGCTTGTTTTAAGCGGTTTCATTGTTTTGCTGGCGGCGTGTTCGACGTCCAGATACCAACAGGATGTAGACAGTACCCCTGTCTACAAAGACCTCATTCAACGCCTTCCTGAACCAAACCCCGTTCGAGAACCATTAAGCCGTCGTGGCAATCCTGATCAATACGAAGTATGGGGCCAAACCTATCAAGTGAGTAAAGGATTGCAGGAGTACAAAGAGATCGGTGTGGCTTCTTGGTATGGTCAAAAGTTTCATGGCCATGAAACCAGTAATGGCGAACGCTTTGATGTTTATCAGTTTTCCGCCGCCCATAAATCCTTACCTTTGCCTGCTTTTGTTCGAGTGACCAATCTTGAGAACAAAAAATCTTTGATCGTAAGGGTGAATGATCGTGGGCCATTTCATGAAAATAGAATTATTGACTTGTCTTACGCTGCCGCTGTGCGTTTAGGGTTTGCAGATTCAGGAACGGCTGAAGTGGAGGTTGAAATGGTGGCCCCCCCTTTGATGGATACAGATTATCAAACCGTACAAGTAGGCGCATTTTCAACAAAACAAAACGCATTGAAGGTTCAACAACAGTTAGCGATGTTAGTGACTGAAAATGTTTATGTGAATCAAGAACAGCGAGATGGTCAAATTCTGCACAAGGTGAGAATCGGTCCAATTGCACCTTCACGTTTACCCGAGATTCAAAATACCCTGCAACAACATCAATACCATTCTGGTCTGGTTGTGCCGTAAGGCTCTCTGAATATCTTTAATCGCCGCTCGAATTGAGGGGTGGTGCCTTAACAACGTCAATCATCGTGTTACAATGCTGCGCAATCCATGTACATTGATTTGTTGATCTTATGCGTCTTTTAATTGCTTTAATATTCACTCTATTCTCTTGGGCGGTTGTTGCTGCGCCTTCTATTATTCCCAAGCCGCCGGCATTGGCGGCCAGTTCCTACATTTTAATTGATGCCAATAGTGGTGAAGTTTTGGTGGAACACAATGCCGATAAAGTGCTACCCATGGCAAGCTTAACCAAGATGATGACGAGTTATATCGTCACGGAAGAATTGGCCTACGGCAACATTCAGCCTGAAGAGAAGACTCGTATTAGTATTAAGGCGTGGAAAGCCCCTGGTTCTCGAATGTTTATTCGCGAGGGCACCTACGTATCGGTAGAAGAGTTATTGAAAGGCATCATCATTCACTCTGGCAATGATGCGAGTATTGCACTGGCTGAGCATATTAGTGGAACAGAAGAAGCGTTTGTGGACGTGATGAATCAATATGCCGTTCAAATGCAAATGGAGAATACCAAGTTTAGAAATGCGACGGGTCTACCTGCGGATGATCATCGCAGTACGGCAAGAGATTTATCGAAACTGGCGCGACACATTATTTTTGATCACGCCGAATACTACGGGCTTTATAAAGAAAAACAGTTTAAATACGGGAACATGGCTCCGCAGCCAAACCGCAATAGGTTGCTGTTTTGGGATCCTAGAGTGGATGGTTTAAAAACAGGGCATACCGAAGAAGCGGGTTACTGCTTGGTTTCCAGTGCTGTGGATAAAGGCATGCGTTTGATCGCAGTGGTAATGGGAGCGAAGTCCGATAATGCTCGTGCAAGAGAGTCACAAAAACTGCTGACCTATGGATTCCGCTATTACGAGAGCCATCGCTTATATGAAGACTTAGAGCCTTTGCAAACCAGTCGAGTTTGGTTAGGTGAAGGTGAAGAAGTTAAGTTGGGTGTGAAAGATGGCACCTACATCACGATTCCCCGCGGGCAAAAAGGGGACCTTCAAGTAGAATTCAGCATTGATGAAGTGATCAAAGCCCCTGTGTTAAAAGGGATCGAATATGGCCGAATTATTGTGCGTCTTGAAGATCGCGTACTAATGGATAAACCCTTGATTTCCCTTCATGAGGTGCAAGAAGCCGGCTTCTTCGCGCGACTATGGGATTACGTGAAGCTATTTTTCTTCTCTTTGTTTAATTAATTGAAAATATCCGTTCTATCTAGGCGGTAAGACGCTTTCTTTATAAGGGGCGTCTTTATCTTGAAAATTTGGGGTGATCCCCCATATAAGTGGATCATCCACCCTTCAAAATACCTATACTCATACTATGGCCAAGAAAACTGAAGCCCCTAAAATCGAATTTCCCTGCCCAAATTATCCAGTGAAGGTGCTGGGGGAGGCCGCAGATGATTATGAATCTTTTGTGGTTGATATTGTTCGTGTCCACGCCCCAGAATTTGACGCTGAACGAATGACCATCAATCATAGTCGAAATGGTCGATTCACATCCATTACCTTCTTTATTACAGCTGAGTCTGAAGAGCAGTTGGAAAACATGCATAAAGACTTGATTCAGCATGATCGTATTAAGATGGTGATGTAATGAACGTTGGCGTTCGGGTATTAGACGGTACATGGGACTACGAGCCGGTATGGCAGGCCATGAAAACGTTTACCGAATCCCGTTCCGCTGACACCCAAGATGAAATCTGGGTGCTGCAACATCGTCCCGTATTTACGCAAGGACAGGCGGGTAAGCCAGAACATTTGCTGTTTACTGGTGATATCCCGGTTGTACAGTCTGATCGTGGAGGGCAAGTGACGTATCATGGTCCGGGTCAGCTCATGGCGTATATTCTGGTGGATATTAAGCGTGCGAACATGGGGCCGAGAGACTTGGTCGACAGTATTGAGCGTGCACTGGTAGAACTACTGGCTCAGTACGGTATCACCGCTCAACCGGATAAAGATGCTCCTGGTGTGTACGTGGGCAAAAAGAAAATTGCCTCATTGGGATTACGCATTCGCAAAGGGCTGAGTTTTCACGGCCTAGCATTAAACGTTGAAATGGATTTAGAGCCTTTCCATCGCATTAATCCATGTGGATATGCAGGCATGGAAATGACACAAATTGCGGACTATGTATCGCAACCCGATATACAGGCAATCGGTCAAAAGCTGATTGCTTCATTACAACAAACCATGTCTTATGAGGATGTGGTGGATTTAGGTAGTCAGTTGCCATGAGCACAGAACAAACAGATAACGTGAAACCGGTTGATAAAAAGCAAGGCGTTAAGAAGCGTGGCGCCGATAAGGTTGCGCGTATTCCAATTAAGGTCATCCCAACGGAAACCATGCCTAGAAAGCCGGACTGGATTCGGGTGCGTATTCCTGCCAGCGGTAAAATCAACGAAGTAAAAGAAAAGCTGCGTAAACACAAGCTGCATACGGTTTGTGAAGAAGCATCATGCCCAAATATCGGTGAATGCTTTGGTGGTGGTACGGCGACTTTCATGATCATGGGAGATATCTGTACTCGTCGTTGCCCGTTCTGTGATGTGGGGCATGGCCGTCCGAACCCCTTGGATGAAAATGAGCCGAGAGAGTTGGCGGAAGCCATAGCGGATATGGGGCTGAAATATGT
>Ga0181592_10004054_pt1 | contig 12136 bp, 12 predicted proteins | sample 071ome_20_FD_133755 | JGI IMG/M metagenome (GOLD analysis project Ga0181592, IMG submission 133755) | Coastal salt marsh microbial communities from the Groves Creek Marsh, Skidaway Island, Georgia - 071412BT metaG (megahit assembly) | ecosystem: Environmental > Aquatic > Marine > Intertidal...
AAGGTGGTCCATTTGAACTTCTCTCGGTTTGAAGCAATCCAGGTTCCCAGTGTTTGAACACTGTCATTTGCAATGACGGAATATCCTGCGAGGATGAATCCGACTACGGTGAATAATTCAAGCATCGTGATAAAAAATTTCACCGCAAAATTCAGTTGTGATTTCGGACCTCTTACAAATCCAATGTTATCTCCGTGTTAAATGTCGATGTTAAATTTTTGCGAGTTGATTGTCAGATTCTTAGGATAAAAAAAGGCGGACCGAAGCCCGCCTTTTTCAATTTCATATTCCCATCAACTTTACGAGCGGCCCTTCCAAGGTACCAGCTTGCGCTCGGCCATACGCATCAGGATGTCGATGCCAAAGCCAATGGATCCGATAAGGATAATACCCAATAGAACGATGTCGGTCTGCTGGAATTTGGACGCCGCCATGATCATAAAGCCCGCGCCGTTCACACCTGAAACCAGCTCGGCTGCAACAACGGTTCCCCAACAAACACCCATCGCCACGCGAGCACCCGTAAAGATCTCGGGCAGCGAATTTGGAACAATCACCTGCCGCAAAATCTGCGCCTTGGACGCCCCCAGAGAATAGGCCGCGTGTACTTTGGTGATATTCACCCCTGAAACGCCAGAGCGCGCTGCAATAATCATGATCCAGAAGGCCGCCAGGAACAGCAGGATGATCTTACTTTCCTCATCTATGCCGAACCAGATGATCATCAGGGGGATCAAGGCCAGCGGAGGAACCGGGCGCATGAATTCAACGATCGGGTCGAACCAGCCGCGCGGCCAGTTGGCCAGCCCCATTGCGTACCCCAGCGGAATACCCAACAAAGCCCCAAAGAAGAATCCTGCAATCACGCGAAACAGTGAAATCCCCAGGTGTTCATGCAGCAGGTAGCCACGATACCCTTCCGTGGCGATTTCAAGGAAGCGCCTGACCACATTTTCCGGTGGTGGCAGATAAAGCGGGTCCATCTGCAAACCGGTCGGTGGCGTGAAACTGATTGCCCCTTTCGAGGTCAGCGTAAATCGGCCCGCGTCTAACCGCAGCTCGATATCCGGCCCAATGGCTTCGCCGTTGATCGCCACAACGCGCGCGCCGTCCTTGCGTGTGGCGTCGTCGTTCTTATCAAAAAGCAGGGTCTCGGTCCGCGATGCACTCATGGCCAAGGCGTCGTCTTTAGCCATGCCTTCGCCTGGCTCGACTTCGAATTTATCAGCCTTTTCGCCAAGCTCGGCGACCCGCACGAAAACTGTGGCGTCATCGCGGGCGCCATTGGCGTCTTCGAGCGAATAAGTAAAGCTGGATTCGCCAACAAATGGCGCCGGCGCGTGCAGGAAACTCGGGATGTATTTCGAGCCCGTGAAGCTGCCCCAGATCAGGAAAATCGCCACGATCGAGATAATCGAAGCCCAACGGTTTGGACGCACCGCGCTTTCGTCGCCAAAGGTGACGGTTTTCAACGAGGTAAAATCATTGGTCGCGCTGCGCACCAGAAAAGTGATCAGCAGGAATGAGCCGACAAAAAGCGCCACATAGACGCAAAGGATAATCAGGCCGATCATGATGCGCCCTCCGTCCGTCCCATGATTTCTTCTTCCATATCCCAGATCATTCCCAGGATTTCCTCGCGAGTTTTTCCATAGTCGGGATGTTTCTTCACTTCACGAAGGTCCCCATCAACACCCAAATCTGCGAATGGCAGACGGTATTCCTTGTGAATGCGACCCGGACGGGGGGCCATCACAAGCAAGCGTTCACCCAAAAGCAGGGCTTCTTCAACCGAGTGGGTGATCAGGATGATGGTCTTGCCGGTCTCTTTCCAAAGTTTCAGAACCAGCCCCTGCATCTTTTCGCGGGTCAGCGCGTCAAGCGCACCCAACGGTTCGTCCATCAGGATCACGTCGGGATCGTTGGCCAAACAGCGGGCCAAGGCTACACGCTGTTGCATCCCGCCGGACAATTCGAAAATCGCTTTGTCCTTGAAGTCACCCAAACCAGTGACATCCAGCAGGTGATCCACGTTCGCGCCCCATTCGGATTCGCGCTTGCCCGCCATGCGCGGGCCGAAGCTGACATTGTCGCGGACATTCATCCACTCGAACAGCGCGCCCTGCTGGAACACCATGCCGCGCTCGGCATCAGGGCCGGTCACCTTGTGGCCGTTCAACTCGATGGTGCCTTCTGTCGGGGCCAAAAAGCCGGCGACGATGTTCAGCAGTGTGGTTTTACCGCATCCCGACGGGCCCAGAACGCTCATCAACTCACCTTCTTTCAGGTGAAGAGAGACGTTTTTCAAAGCCTGCACATGGCTGCCGTTCGGCAGCTCGAAACGCATAGAAATATCATTGATGGAGAGTCCGCTCATTCCATGCTCATATTATTTGGAGGTGTGAAGCCGGGGGCATCCAGAAGACGCCCCCGGCAACTGGAGGATTACATTCCGCTTGCGTCGCTCAGCGGACCGGTGTTGACCGCACCTGCGTAGCTGTCCAGAGCACCGTCGATGCTACCGGCGTTCACAAAGACGTCTGCAACGCCCTTCATGAAGCTTTGCGCATTACCGCCAAGCCATGCCGCGCTCAGCTGCTCTTCCACTGTCGGGAACTTGAAGGTCGCAATGGTTTCAGCCGTTGCTTCTTCGCTCATGCCCGCGTCTTTGGCGATCAGCGGCAGCATTTCCGCTTGGTTAGCCGGATCTGCCCACATTGCGTTCGCGTCTGCGGTGACTTTCAGGAATTTCGCTACGGTATCACCGTTTTCGGCGACCCAATTTGCCGGACCCGAGGTCACGTCAAACACCAGAATACCCAGTTCGGTCTTCTCGTCACCTGTCAGCAGAACGTTACCATGCTCAAGCGCACGGCGCAGCGAACCACCCCAGCCGCAGAACATGTCAACCGCACCCTGTGCAATCGCTGCCGCGCCATCTGGCGGGTCCATATCGACAACATCCATGCTGCCAACATCAACGCCGAAGTGGTTCATCTGGCTTAGGAAGCCGTAGTGGGCCGCGGTGCCCAGCGGAACGGCAACTTTCTTGCCTGCCAGCTCGCCTGCGTTCGACGCATCAATCTCAAGCTCCGAGCGCACGACGCAGTTGTCGTTGTCAGCGTAAGACACGGCAACATCTAGGATCTGAAGGTCCTGACCGGCTGATGTCGCAACGACGAAGGGTGGTACACCCTGGCTGACCGAAAGCTGAACATCGCCCGAGGCCATCGCTGCAGACATCTTCACACCGGATTCAAATGCGACCCAGTTGATGTCCATGCCCAAAGCTTCTTCATAGGTGCCCATCTGCTTGGCGTATTCGAACGGCATCGGCCATTCCAGGAAATAGGCTACAGTAATTTCCGCGCTTGCCTGAGCGCCTGTCAGCATGGCCGCACCGGCCACCGCACCTAGAAGTTTGGATTTAATCTTCATTTAGTTTCTCCCGTTGGTTTCAACTTTGCGGCTTTGAACCGCACGACAAACGGATGCTTCTTCGCACCTCTAAGGTGATCCGAACGGAAAAAAGGATTCCAATCAATGGTTTTCCTTGGATGAGTTTGAGAAGTTGTCCTGCAAGCGTTTACATGATCATAAATTATGCTCATGTTTTTATTGAATATTTATCTTCAATTTCTGTTTTTGATCATTTCAACGATCATCATTTGGACATAAGGCACCCCACAATCTGGCCCTATTTGAAATGATGAATTTTAGGGCAACGTCATTCAGTCAGACTCATTAGAGTCCGAAGCCATTTCTACGCCCACGCGGCCCCTCAAACTCAGGTATTCACATGGACGGCAATCTTTACGAAAACGATCTCTCTGGCGTTGTCGCTGCAGACAAAGCCCACGTCTGGCACCACCTTGTTCAGCACAAACCCTTTGAAACAGGTGAGCCACGTATCATCGTCGAAGGTAAGGGAATGCGCGTTTGGGACCAGAACGGCAAAGAATATATCGACGCCGTGTCGGGTGCTGTCTGGACCGTCAACGTCGGCTATGGCCGCGAGCGGATTTCGCAGGCGGTTGCGAACCAGCTAACAAAGATGTGCTATTTTGCCCAGGCCGCAGGGTCGGTTCCGGCAGCGCTATTCGCCGAGCGTCTGATTTCGAAGATGCCCGGCATGAGCCGCGTGTACTACACCAATTCGGGGTCCGAGGCGAACGAGAAGGTGTTCAAAATGGTCCGCCAAATCGCGCACAAAAAATACGGCGGCAAAAAAACCAAGATCCTATACCGCGACCGTGACTATCACGGCTCGACCCTTGCCACCATGTCGGCGGGCGGTCAGGACGAGCGCAACGCGCAATACGGACCCTTTGCCCCCGACTTCATTCGCGTTCCGCACTGCATGGAATACCGCAAGCACGAACTGGGGCTTGAGCACCTGTCGGGCCGCGACTTCGGCATCGCTGCGGCGAACCTGATTGAAGAGGTCATCCTGAAAGAAGGCCCCGAGACCGTCGGCGCGCTGTGCCTTGAACCAATGACCGCCGGTGGTGGTGTGATCGAAGCGCCAGAAGGCTATTGGGATCGTGTTCAGGAAATCTGCAAGCAATACAATATCCTGCTGCACATCGACGAAGTGGTCTGCGGAGTGGGTCGCACCGGCACCGAATGGTTCGGTTATCAGCACTACGGTATCAAGCCCGACTTTGTGACCATGGCCAAAGGCGTGGCTTCGGGCTATGCGGCGATTGCCTGTATGGTGACCACCGAGGAAGTCTTCGAGATGTTCAAGACCGATCCGTCGGACAAGCTGAACCACTTCCGTGATATCTCAACCTTTGGCGGCTGCACCGCAGGTCCTGCCGCCGCGTTGGAAAACATGGCAATCATCGAAGAAGAAAACCTTCTGGAGAACTGCACCGCAATGGGCGATCGCCTGCGCGGAAATCTGAACGCTTTGATGGAAAAACACCAGATCATCGGCGACGTGCGCGGCAAAGGTCTGTTCCAAGGCTGCGAACTTGTCAAAGACCGCGAAACCAAAGAGCCGGTTGACGAAAAATACGTCATGGCCGTTGTTGCCGAATGCGGAAATCTGGGCGTCATCATCGGTGCCTCGAACCGCTCGATACCGGGGCGAAACAACGTGATTGCCTTCTCTCCGGCGCTGATCGCAACCGCCGCCGATATCGACGCGATTACCGATGCCGTTGATAAAGCGCTAACCAAAGTCTTTGGCTGATCCATGTGGCCAAAACCGACAACACTCAGGGGTCAGCACGTCACGCTGGCCCCTTTGTCATTGACCCACCTCGACGACCTGAAAGAAGCGTCGGCGGATGGCGCGCTATATAATCTTTGGTACACAATGATCCCCCACCCGGACGGGATGGAGGCCGAGATCAACCGACGCCTATCGCTTCAGAATTCAGGTTCGATGCTGCCCTTCGCGGTTGTCACGCCGGATGGGCGGGCCGTCGGTATGACGACATACATGAACATCGACGCCACGAACAAACGCGTCGAGATCGGCAGTACGTGGTATCGCAAATCGGTGCAGCGCTCGCCCCTGAACACCGAAGCGAAACTGATGCTTCTGGACTATGCGTTTGCGGGCAACGCCTGCATCGCCGTTGAATTCCGTACACATGTCATCAACCACCAATCCCGCCGAGCCATCGAGCGCTTAGGGGCCAAGCTGGACGGTATTCTTCGCAATCATATGGTCATGGAGAACGGGACACTTCGCGATACAGCGGTCTATTCGATCCTCAACTCAGAGTGGCCGACCGTTAAGGCACATCTAAGCCACAAGCTCTCGGTCAGATAACAGCCGCCCCTTTCTTTTGTCAAAAATATCCTGGGGAGTTTGAGGGGTGAAACCCCTCATGCTTTAAACCCGATGATAGGGCGATCCCGCTAAAATGGTCGCTGCGCGGTAAAGCTGTTCACACAGCATCGCGCGAGCCAACATGTGCGGCCACACCATTTTACCAAGTGATATGCTAAAATCGGCCTTGGCGCGCAGCGACGGGTCAATCCCGTCTGCCCCGCCAATCACAAAGGCGATGTTGCTGCGCCCTTCGTCGCGCCAGCCTGCCAACTTATGCGCAAAATCCGGTGACGAGAGTACCTTGCCGCGTTCATCCAGCGTACAGATCACCGAGCCGTCGGCAATCGCCTTTTCCAGCAACGCGGCCTCGGCCGCCATCCCGCTGTTCTTGCGATCCTCAACCTCGGAAATGGTTAAAGGGCCAAGCCCCAAGGGGCGGCCCGTTCGGTCAAATCTGGTGGTATAGTCGTCAATCAGCTGCTTCTCGGGGCCTGACCTCAGCCGGCCCACGGCGCAAATCTGAACCTTGGTCACGGCGCTATCAGGCCTGAGTGGTCGTACCCGCAGGCAGCCACATCTTTTCCAGCTGATAGAACTCGCGCACTTCAGGTCGGAATACGTGGACGATCACATCGCCAGCGTCGATCAGAACCCAGTCGCCCTGATCCTTGCCTTCTGTTTTGCACAGAACGCCCGCATCGGCCTTTAGCTTCTCGGCCAGTTTTTCCGCGATCGACGCAACCTGCCGCGACGAACGGCCCGAGCAGACGATCATGAAGTCGGCAAAGGCCGAGCGACCGCGTAGGTCGATCTGGACAACCTCCTCGGCTTTATCGTCGTCAAGTTGGCTTAGGATCATGGCCAGCAGCTCATCGCTACCGACTTTCGGTTTCGCACCCATCACAGGCGCTCCCGGCGTTGCGGCATCGGCCGCATCAATGTTGAGAGACAGGACATTGTCCTCCTTGCAAACACGCCGACAGTGCCCCGGCGCTGGGCTGATTTAAAAATAGCATCGCATAACGGGATTTTCAAAGGTTGCAAGGGGGAATCGGGGGTCACTTGGTTTCGGAAGTGTCGCCCAGAAGCCGCACTTCGCGCTGCGGGAAGGGGAAAGACACGTCATTTTGATGAAATACGTCCCAAAGGGCCAGATAGACGTTGCCCCTTATATTTGTCAGGCCAGCGGTCGGATCCTTGATCCAGAAGCGCAGAACATAGTCCACGCTGCTATCCCCGAATCCCACGATGTGGCAAACGGGTACTTTGTCGTTAAGTACCCGATCCACGCTTTTTGCGGCTTCAATCGCTAACTTCCGGACCTTGTGGGGGTCGTCGCCATAGGATGTGCCAAAAAAGATATCGAGCCGCACAAACTCGTCCGAGTGGGACCAGTTGACCACCTGACCGGTGATCAGGTCTTCGTTCGGGATCAGATACTCTTTACCGTCACGGGTAACCACGCTGACATAACGGGCGCCTAGACTGTTGATCCAGCCAAAGGTTTCGCCAAGGCTGATCACGTCGCCGGGCTTGATCGACTTGTCCAGCAGAATGATCACGCCCGATACAAGGTTCGACACCACCTTTTGCAGGCCGAAACCAAGGCCTACACCGATGGCACCGGACAGAACCGCCAGACCTGTCAGGTCCACGCCAACCGCCCGAAGCCCGATAAAGAACGCCGCACCGTATAAGGTGATCTGCAGAACCTTGACCGTCAGAACCCGCATCGAGGGGCTAAGATCGGTGTTTGACTGTATGCGCCCGCTGGCCGTACGCGACAGGAAGCCTGCTCCAAAGAACATCACACCTAGAATGAACACAGCCTGAAGAATAATCCAGACCGAGATCCGCATCTCGCCCAGATCAACCGACAGGCTGTCCAGAAGGGTCACGGTTTCCTGCGACAGGTTCAAAATGCTAACCGTGACCCAGATCCAGGCACTAAATCGCACAATCTGACGCAAGGGTTTGTTCGAAATCAACCGCGTCGCAACTGCCACGACCAACCACGCCACAGACAGGTCCAGCGCGATACCCAACAAATAGCTGCGCGACGGCCAGGCCACTTCACGCATGAACGTATAGATCAGCCAAATAAGGATGACGAAAAAGATCAGCGTCATCCGTTTGTGAATGACCACAGCCCAGCGCATCCGCGCCATCGTCCAGCCTTCGCGGGTACGCAACCAATCATGGTATTTGGGTGACAACCAGTGGCTAAGAAATTTAGCCGCTACGATAAGGCCGATTAGAATCAGAACCTGATAGGCATTCCACGGGCGCAGCAAGCTTTCCATAAAGTCGAAAAGGTCTTGTATCAGCCCTTGGCTGATTTCAACGGCCTCGGCGCCCGAAGGTGTGGCTTGCGGTTCTTCTTCCATCACGCTCCTCTGACCTGACTGTGGGGCATTGGCCGCGGGTTTGGCAAGAAGAACCGATCAATCTTTGCTCGTGGTATCTATAATTGGTTCCGGCTTTTCCGGTTTCTTCAAACGTCCCGCCCGCCATAGCGCATCGCGTAAAAGGAATTCGATCTGCCCGTTCACGCTGCGCAGATCGTCATCGGCCCAACGGCTGACCGCCTCCAGAATGTCTTCCTGAAGGCGGAGCGGATATGCTTTGCGTTTCGCCATGGGTCAGTAAAGCGACCCTGCATTGATCACAGGCGTCGGCTCAGCCCCGCTGGACAGCACGACCATCAGGTTCGACACCATGGCGGCCTTGCGTTCGGGATCAAGCTCGATCCCGTCTGTCGCCTCAAGCTGCTTGATCGCGCTTTCAACGATAGACACTGTGCCTTTGACGATCGTTTCCCGCGCATCCAGCAGGGCACTTGCCTGCTGGCGTTTCAGCATCGCGGCTGCGATCTCGGTCGCATAGGCAAGGTGGTTGATCCGCGCTTCGACAATCTCGATACCCGCATCGGCGACGCGTTCCTGTATCGCCTGCATCATCTCTTCAGCGACGTTTGCGGTATCCCCACGCAGGGACATGCCATCATGATCGTCATTCAAACCAAAGTCATAGGGATACTTGCTGGCCAAAGACCGCACGGCGCTTTCGGTCTGGGTAACCACATAGGCTTCGTAATCCTCAACCTCGAAAACCGCACTTACCGGATCAACCACGCGCCAGACAACAATGGCGCTGATCTCGATCGGATTGCCGACTGCATCGTTCACCTTGCTACGCCCGCTTTCGAAATTGTTCAGACGAGTCGAAACCTTCATACGCGGGAAATAGAACGGAATGGTCCATCGCAGTCCGGCGGTCTGATCAGTGCCACGGTAAGCACCGAAAAGCGTTAGAACACGCGCTTGTTGTGGCTGGTTCAGGAAAAATCCTGGCAGGGTAAAGGCGACGCATAGAACCGTAAAAAGGACCGACAACAACAACGTGGCAATTTCACCGTTTGCGACAGCAGCAACAAACGAGGTCACCCCAATCGCAACGCCAACAATAAGCACCACAAGCATAGCGACACCATTCAGCACAAGTGCGCTTCTATCTTTGTTGATTTTTGAAACCTCTGACATAATGACCTCTTAATGATATTATTATGATATCATATTTGGGAACGCCCGACCAACTTTTCAAGTCGTGCTTGCGAGACTCAGTTTCGCGCTGTATTTGCACCGCATGATCAGGATTTTCGACATGGACGACCGTGCTCGCCTGCGTGAACGCTTCTTCGGGGCCACACGCACGGTTCTTGCGTGCCTATAAGGCGTCATCGCCCCTGTTCGCCCATTACCCACCCAAAAACTACGGGAGAGGACCATGTCCCCCAAAACACTCTATGATAAAATCTGGGATGCCCACGTCGCCCACGAAAGCGAAGACGGCACCTGCCTTTTGTATATCGACCGTCACCTTGTCCACGAAGTGACGTCACCACAGGCCTTCGAGGGTCTGCGCATGGCGGGCCGCAAAGTGCGCGCGCCAGAAAAAACCATCGCAGTTCCGGATCACAACGTTCCGACCACGATGGAACGTCTGGAAGGCATCATCGAAAACGAAGAAGGCCGTATTCAGGTCGAAGCGCTGGACAAAAACGCGAAAGAGTTCGGCCTGCATTACTACCCGATGAACGACATCCGCCAGGGTATCGTGCACATCGTCGGTCCGGAACAGGGTTGGACCCTGCCCGGCATGACCGTTGTCTGTGGTGACAGCCACACCGCCACCCATGGCGCATTCGGCGCGCTTGCACATGGCATCGGCACTTCGGAAGTGGAACACGTTCTGGCGACACAGACGTTGATCCAGAAAAAATCGAAGAACATGAAGGTGGAAATCACCGGCAAGCTGAACCCCGGTGTGACCGCGAAAGACATCACTTTGGCCGTGATCGGTAAAACCGGCACCGCCGGTGGTACTGGTTACGTCATCGAATATTGCGGTGAAGCGATCCGCGATCTGTCGATGGAAGGCCGTATGACCGTCTGCAACATGGCTATCGAAGGTGGCGCCCGTGCTGGTCTGATAGCACCTGACGAAACCACCTTTGAATACGTCAAAGGCCGTCCCCACGCGCCGAAAGGTGCGCAGTGGGAAGCGGCGCTGGCATGGTGGAAAACACTCTACACCGACGAAGGTGCACATTGGGACAAGGTTATCACCCTAAAAGGCGAAGAGATTGAACCGGTCGTGACTTGGGGCACCTCGCCCGAAGACGTGCTGCCGATCAGTGCCAAGGTCCCCGCACCTGAAGATTTCAAAGGTGGCAAGGTGGATGCTGTCAAACGTGCGCTTGACTATATGGGTCTGGAAGCTGGCACGCCCTTGAACGAAATCAAGATCGACGCGGTTTTCGTCGGTTCCTGCACCAACGGCCGGATTGAAGACTTCCGCGAAGTTGCCAAAGTCTTGAAGGGCCGCAAGGTTGCCGAAGGCGTTCGCATGATGATCGTCCCGGGTTCGGGTCTGGTACGTGCGCAAGCCGAAGAAGAAGGCCTGGCCGAGATTTTTGAAGCCGCCGGTGCCGAATGGCGCCTGCCCGGTTGCTCGATGTGTCTGGCAATGAACCCCGACCAGCTGGCCGAGCACGAACGCTGCGCGTCGACTTCGAACCGCAACTTCGAAGGCCGTCAGGGCTATAAGGGCCGCACCCATCTGGTGTCGCCCGGTATGGCTGCTGCCGCTGCTGTCACAGGAAAACTGACCGACGTACGGGAACTGGTGTAATGGATAAATTCGAAAAACTCAGCGGCATTGCCGCACCGATGCCCTTGGTGAATATCGACACCGATATGATCATCCCGAAGGTCTTTTTGAAAACAATCAAGCGTTCGGGACTGGGTGTGAACCTGTTCGACGAAATGCGCTACGAACGTGACGGCTCGGAAAAGCCAGATTTTGTTCTGAACCAGCCGCAATACCGCGAAGCGTCGATTCTGGTCGCTGGCGACAACTTCGGTTGCGGCTCTTCGCGTGAACACGCGCCTTGGGCACTGGCGGACTTCGGCATCAAGTCAATCATTTCGACAAGCTTTGCTGACATCTTTTTCAACAACTGCTTCAAGAACGGCATCCTGCCAATCGTGATGCCGCAGGACGTCGTAGATGTTCTGATGAAAGATGCCGAAAAGGGTTCGAATGCGCGGATCGAGGTGGATCTGGAAAACCAGATAGTCACCACTTCGGACGGCGAAACGTTCAGCTTTGAAGTCGATGAGTTCAAGAAACACTGCTTGCTAAATGGTCTGGATGACATCGGTTTGACCATGGAAAAAGCCGAGTCGATTGACAATTTCGAAGCCAAAGCGTCAAGCGAACGCCCTTGGGTTTAACTCGGGCGATAATCTAAAAAAATCCAATGAAAAGGCTGGATTACGCGGGGTAACCCAGCCTTTTTGCTATAAAATTGCCTCCAAAATAATGCAAAGAGTCACATATTTGCCCCTTTGAATGCCTCATTCCTATCCGAAAAGTTAACGAGTGATTGATTTCTGGGCCGAAAGGAGGCAGAAAATGGGCATAAATGAGGCAGACCTGTCTAAAACGGCAGGGCTCAAGTGGGAAAGACGCGCAAAAACACAAAGCGCGCTGCCATTTGAAAGGAAGCAGACAGTGGCTTCACGAGTATCAGGTGCGCTCTTTAGGGCGATATTGGTTGGTGTGCTCTTCGCATTGCCAGCATTCGTCGTGCCCGGCATCGCCTCTCAAAATGGCACTGTCATATTCATCATCTCACTTTCGATGATGATCTGGACCTTTATGGAATATGCCTCTGTCTCGCCCAGCCTGATCGAATTCCGCAACGCCCCTCCGTTTAACCGTATTCGCTACATGTCGCTGCTTGTGATGGTCTATTGCCTGTCGCTGATCCAAAGCCAT
>Ga0181592_10004062_pt1 | contig 12126 bp, 20 predicted proteins | sample 071ome_20_FD_133755 | JGI IMG/M metagenome (GOLD analysis project Ga0181592, IMG submission 133755) | Coastal salt marsh microbial communities from the Groves Creek Marsh, Skidaway Island, Georgia - 071412BT metaG (megahit assembly) | ecosystem: Environmental > Aquatic > Marine > Intertidal...
GAGGTGGTTGCATTTCTTTATGCTGTTTGTTCCTGTTATGGGTCTTTGGACAAGTTCCATCGGTATTATTGGTCTTGCTCTCAACCTTCGTGCTTATGACTTTATTTCCCAAGAGATCAGAGCAGCAGAAGACCCAGAGTTTGAAACCTTCTACACCAAGAACATTCTCTTGAATGAAGGTCTGCGTGCCTGGTTGGCACCAGTCGATCAACCACATGAGAACTTTGTGTTCCCTGAGGAAGTTCTTCCGAGAGGCAATGCTCTGTGAATCATTACCTCGCTTTTGTATGGGGTGTGTGCTTCTCCCTTATTGCGGGAGGAGCCTTTGCTCTGATGTGGTCTAACGTTCGTGACATCAATAAGATGATGGACGAACCACCTAAACCACGTCATCCAGAAGCACCTGCACCAGGTGATGAGGTGATGTATATTGATCTTACAAAGGAAAGATTAGAACAACTGTATGATGATAAATAAAATATATCGTCGCCGCTAAACTCACTGGCAAAATCCAGCAGAGTGTGCTATACTTTGGGGGTCTTTTGACCCTCATTTTTTTATGCTTACCGAATACTGGTCTGTTTATAAATCAGACGGAACAAAGTATGCTGACTGTGGGTGGGAGAGAGACGCACAAAGACTCTGTGAGATCGACCCTACTAGGACATACAGAAAGAACAGATTTATCTTAGATCAAGTCATTGACGTGACTGCTACAATAGATAAAGAACTACCAGGACAGGTTGGACTGCCTGAGTATCAAGAACCTCTACTGGAAGGTGGAGATGATCAACCCGTAAACTTTCAATAGTAACAATGAAAATCTTTTTGGACACCGCTGACATTGATGAGATCAGAGCAGCAAATGAAACTGGTCTTCTCGATGGTGTGACAACGAACCCTACTCTCATTCTTAAGAGTGGTCGGACTCTGCCTGACGTTGCTCAACAACTGATCGATGAGTTCCCCAACTTTGTGAGTGTGTCTACTGAGGTCGTTGCTGACACTGCTGAGGAGATGATCGCTCAAGCACAGCAGTACATCTCTATGGGAGACTCTGTGACCATCAAAGTTCCCTGCACTGTCGAGGGTCTCAAAGCTTGTAAAGTGTTGAGTGGTGCTGGCATCAAGACTAATGTCACGCTAGTATTCTCAGCAGCACAGGCAATCATGGCATCAAAGGCAGGTGCCACATACATCTCACCTTTCGTTGGACGTTGTAATGACAACTCCTTCAGCGGTGTGGAACTGGTCCGTGCTATCGCTGGTGTGCTCCGTGCCCATCAGATGCCTACACAGGTCCTTGCCGCGTCTCTGAGAGACTGTCACCATGTCTCACGCTGCTTCTTGTATGGTGCTGATGTAGTTACCATGCCCCCTGCTGTATTCTGGAAGATGTATAACCATGTCATGACTGACGATGGTCTGGCACGATTCCAGAAAGACTGGGACGAGGCAACATCTTCTATTTGATATATAAAAACAGTAGCGATAACATTATGTTTGTTGTTTATTCCAAAGATGGTTGTCCATATTGCGACAAGGTGTCGAATCTGCTTCAGTTTCTGGAACTGAAGCATGTCGTCTATAAGTTGGATAGGGACTTTACTAGAGAATCATTTATTGCTGAGTATGGGGAGGGAAGCTCCTTCCCTCAGGTAACTTTCAATGACAATCCTATTGGAGGATGCACCGAAACTATTCAGTTTGTGAGAGAGCAGAAGCATTTACCAAAGACAGAAGAGTAATGGACTATAACGATCTTTCTCTCATGGTTGAACAAGTAATTGATGATGCTATGGTGAAGGACGTGATGACATTTAAGATGTATGATTATTTAAAATCCAACTCTGCAAAGAGAACGGAAGTCATAGAATTCTTAGAAGGTTCAACCGCTACAAGTCTAAGCACCACTATTTCTGAACTGGAGACCTACCTGGAAGGTGGTCAAGACGCCACCCACAAACAAATTCGTGAGGGGTATGGTCATCTTGGCAAACCAAAAGCCAGAAAGATTATGGAGTATTTTCACTCAATTTTGCAGGAGACATGGCAGTATGAAAAAGACCGCAAACCAGGGCGAAAGAGAAAAACTGCCGATAAATAGAGGTGTGGAGCTGATGCTCCGAAAGAAAACTAAACGGGAGGAACCGAAATCATTTCAAGTAAGTTTTGGAAAGATGGTTTCTCTCTTCAAAAGAGAGTTTCACATCTACTTTGATCTATCCTTCGATGTAAGGAAACAAAAGTAATAAAGGAGAAAAGAAGATGCAAGCTCTTACCTTGACAGTAATGTCGTTCGTTAGTATAATGGCATTATTCGTGGGCGCAGTGATAGGATGGTTGGCAAAAGAACATGTTGTCAAGACCACTCCCTATCATCCCGACAATCTACATCCAGAAATGTATGATGAACAGGGTAATGTGATCCCCGATACAGTATTTGCAGTAAGATTTGAAAACCCAGAAGAGTATTATGGCAACAACGAAGACGAAGAAGAATGAACTGCCACCCAATCCGTTCATCTCTGAAATTTTAGAACTTGCTTCTAAGCAAAGAACCATTGCTAAAAAAGTAGAGGTTCTTCAGAAGTACAAGTCTGACGCATTGATGGTCACATTGATCTGGAACTTTGATGAGAGTGTGATCTCCATGCTTCCTGAAGGTTCTGTTCCATACAAACCCAATGAGGCACCTGCTGGAACAGAGCACACTTCTATCCGCCAAGAGAGTAGAAACTTCTACAATTTTGTGAAGGGTGGTAATGATAGTCTGTCCAAGACCAGAAGAGAAACCATTTTCATTCAAATGCTAGAGACCCTTCATCCTGAAGAGGCACATATTCTTGTCCTGTGTAAGGATAAAGAACTACAAAGTAAGTATAAAATTACTAAGACTGTAGTGTCACAAGCGTTCCCAGAAATTCAATGGGGGAATCGCGGTTGATGACACTATCAACAGAAGATGTAAAACTCTTCAGATCTAAGTACGGGGTCACAGTAGTCCATGCGAACTGTGACCCTGAGGCTGCGGAAGATAAGTCTCTTCCATCAAATTCTTATCTGGTGACACTCCACCAGGAAGATGAGCATTGGTATGATATCGTCATGGGACCTTCCAGTGATATCTTCGATGCTTATTATGACTCTTTTGGTAATGTGGTAAAGAGCATGGGGTGGACGCATGGCACGAGAAATCCCAAACTATGGGGTGAGTCAAACAAAACAAAGTCAAAGAAAAAATGAGTGTAGGATTCAATAATCCCCAAGGGGATGGTAAAGCAAAAATCAACGTTAATGTTGATGCTGTAACAGAGGTAGCAAAGCAGTACAGAAAACTGAAGAAGTATATGCGCTCGCCTCTCTATGAGATTAAAACCTTAGATGGTACGGAAACTACGATCAAGAATCTCGTAGACGAGTTCGGTAGTACCGAGGGATTGACATAAATAAAACATAGGGTCTATACTAGACCCACGTTCATCCAATGGTATCACTACTGCTGGCACTGACCTTAGCCCATCACGATCCGTCACCTTATGGGTGGCACATGTCTTGTGAAAGGTTCTTACAACTCAGAGTTGAAACAGCGATGAGAGAAGACATCGATCAAAGATCGAAGTACCAACTCATACAATATTTCAAATCTAAAGTTACTGGTCATTGCGACGGTACGTTTACCTAGGACGCAAGTAAGTCGCGGAACGGAGCGTTCACCCCATGTTTGAATTATTACTGTATTCAACGATGGCCTGTCCAGATGCTGATGCTTTGATCTTTCGGATCAAGAAGCATGAGAATTTGGAACCACAGATCAAAATAGAACTGGTAGAAACCGTAAAGGAATCTGTGCCAGAGTGCTATTGGGGCGCAAACGACTGAAGGAACGGGAAACTCGGATCACCCTTCGGGGTTAAAGGAGAAAAACCACCCACTTCAGGAGAAAACAAATGAACACACTTACTATCATCAAGAAGCAGATCCAAAAGGCTGCTGCACTTCATGACGCACAAATTGCTATGACATCTTATCGCGGAGTCCGCTATGAGTGTCAGCAAGGTGTAGACGAAGTTCACGGCACCTTCTGCTATCGCGGTCACTCCTACACTAAGTGATCGTCATGTTAGCACTACAGGTAGTTGGACTCACGTCCTTGGCATGTGTTGCTTTCATCGGAATGATCTATGGGGAACTTCTGATTCTCCATAAGGTTTGAGACAGAGAGGGTTCTAACCCTCTCTTTTTTTATAGGCATAAATTTTCTTTGCGTGTTTAGTATATTTTGATACCCTGACATATAAATAGTGGTAGAATTAAGAGGTAATCAGGATGATCCAAAACCCCCTCCACTGATTATGTTTTCTATGCCATGGAGGTATCATGCACAACTTAATTTCTTTTAATCAACTAGCTGGTTGGAGGCAGTCAGTTTTCAATCTTGAACGAACGCTGGATAAATGCGACGAACAGAGCGATGTAATCAACGACTATTTCGATTGTCTGATAGAGTGTGACGAGGATCAGGCAAGTTGTAAAAAAATATGTAGGTCGCTACTAGTCGATCCATAACGTTTCTAGGGGAGGTCTTGACGACCTCCCCTTTTGTTTGTATAATTACTGAGTAAAAGACTATTCCTATGGACAAAGAAAAACTTAAGTTGATTGTAAAAAACTTAGAGTCTCTGGTCGAGTGTCTGAAGTCAGAGATTTACTCCGACGTTGACGCATACAAACATGATTATGAGCAGATTGCTCCATATATCACAGACTACGATGAAGTTTTTAACGACGACGATGGCTACCCCGACTGATTGGCGTTACTCAGAAGAACGCATGAGTGTAAGAAGACAAGGATTGATCATCCTCCTTAAAAAATTTGGGTCGGAACTTGGTTCTGATGGCACCCCAAAATACTCCTGCCAATCCATCTATGAATGTATTCATGACTGGGTATCTCAAGGAAATCTGACCACCTCAGGAATCGTAAAGTATTATTTGGCATACTATGCAGACAGTTAAACTTGTATCAGTTACTCCCGACGCGGAGACCACGATGGCATATGTTGCCCGTGTATCGAATCCAAACAATCAGGAGAATCCAAACTATGCTGGACTCCTGAAGTATTGTATCAAGCATGATCACTGGTCTGTGTTTGAGCAGTCTTTTATGACACTTGAAATTGAAACTTCAAGAGCAATCGCGGCTCAAATTTTGAGGCACCGTTCGTTCACATATCAAGAGTTTTCCCAGCGGTATGCTGCGACGACTCTGTTAGAAAAACAGATTCCACTACCAGAACTTCGTCGTCAGGATACAAAGAATCGACAGAATTCTATTGATGATCTGGATCCGTTGATCCCATCAAGACTTTTGTTCAAGATTCAAGAACATTTTCGTGAGGCACAATCTCTCTATGAAGAACTTCTTACCAATGAAGTCGCAAAGGAATGTGCTAGAATGGTGATGCCTCTCGCAACGCCCACTAGAATCTACATGAGTGGATCCTGTCGCTCTTGGATTCACTATATACAATTGCGTTCCGCCAATGGAACACAAAAAGAACATATGGAAATCGCAGAAGGATGTAAGAGAATCTTCTGTGATAAGTTTCCTACAGTATCTGAAGCACTTGGATGGTTATGAAAACATTAACATTAGAAGATTATCAAAAAGCAGGAGAAGAGTTCTGGCCAAAGTATTGGTATGTTGCTAAAGAACTTGGAGAGGATGCCAAACCTGAGCAGATTCTCAAAGTTATGGAGGCAGTTGGAACAGTCGCTATGAAACTAAAGGTGGAAGAAACACTTGCGCCGTTTGGATTTAACAAAAAGGAGAAAGAATGAGTAAGCGAGCTCTTATTACTGGTGGTGCTGGTTTTATTGCCCACCACCTTGTATCCCAGATTCTAAAGAACACTGACTGGGAAGTTGTTACACTTGATAGACTAGATTTCAGCGGTAACTTGAACCGTCTGCACGATGTTCTGCAGGATTTTTCTCCTGCTGATCGTGCCCGTGTCAAAGTTGTCTATCATGATCTGAAGGCAGCAGTGAATCCGTTGATTGCTGCTGACATTGGTAAGGTTGATTATGTCCTTCACCTTGCTGCTGGTTCACATGTGGATCGCAGTATTGAATTCCCTCTGGAGTTCGTGATGGATAACGTTGTTGCTACCTGCAACATCCTTGATTATGCTCGTGGACTGGATCACCTTGAGAGGTTCGTATACTTCGGAACCGATGAGGTGTTTGGTCCTGCACCTGACGGCATTCTCTATGAAGAGAATGATCGTTACAACTCCACCAATCCTTACAGTGCTAGTAAGGCAGGTGGTGAGGAACTGGCAGTGGCATTCCAGAACACCTATAATGTGCCAATCTACATCACCCACACGATGAACGTCTTTGGTCAGCGTCAGCATCCAGAGAAGTACATTCCCATGTGCATCAAACGTGTGCGTGATGGTGAGACTATCACCATCCACAGTGACCCTACAAAGACGATTCCTGGGTCACGCCACTATATTCATGCTGAGGATGTTTCAGACGCCTTGCTGTTCCTTCTGAAGCAACCTACGATTGAGGAAACAAACTGGGGTGGTGCTAAGTGTCCTAAGTTCAACATCGTTGGCGCAAGAGAACTGAACAACCTTGAGTTGGCACAGATGATTGCTCTTGCACAGGATAAAGATCTTAAGTATGAATTGGTTGACTTCCATTCAGCACGTCCTGGTCATGATCTTCGCTATGCTTTGTCTGGTGAGAAAATGAAACAGATGGGATGGGAACCAAAACCTATTGAGGAACGAGTCAGAGAGGTCGTTCAGTGGACTCTTGACAATCCTCGTTGGATCAAACTCTAAATAATAAAATCCAGAGATTTATTATGCCTACCTATCCTGTTAAGAACTTAAAGACTGGAGAGACACAGACTCTCTACATGACCATGAAAGCTTACTCTGAGTGGAAAGAGCAGAACCCAGACTGGGATAAAGACTGGTCACAGGGTTGTGCTGGAGCACAAGAGGTAAGTGGATGGAGAGGAGAAGCCAACTCCAATGGTTGGAATGAGGTTCTAGATAGAGCATCTAGACAACCTGGTTCTACCGTTCGCAAAAACCGAGACTACAGCTAACTATGCCAAGAAGAAAGAAGGATGATCCGATCGGAGTCGGTCTTACTGCTAAGCAGATGAAGAGAAAGAAACCGATCAATAATGATTTTCTTTGCGACATCAGTCCTTTAACACCCAATCAGGAAACGTTATTCGACGAGTATAAGAAAGGTAAAAACCTCTTTGCTTATGGTGCTGCAGGAACAGGAAAAACATTCATTGTTCTCTACAATGCTTTGAAAGAAGTTCTCGATGAGAATACTCCATACAAGAAGATCTACATTGTTAGGTCACTTGTTTCTACCAGGGAGATTGGTTTCCTCCCTGGAGACCATGAGGATAAGTCTGCTCTTTACCAGATTCCTTACAAGAATATGGTAAAGTATATGTTTGAGATGCCTACAGACGCTGACTTTGAGATGCTGTATGCCAACCTCAAAACTCAGGAGACTATCTCTTTCTGGTCTACGAGTTTCATTCGTGGCACCACACTGGATGACACGATTGTTATCGTCGATGAAGCACAGAACTTGAACTTTCACGAACTTGATTCTATTATCACTCGTGTTGGTGAGAACTCTAAGATTATGTTCTGTGGTGATGCGAGTCAAAGTGACTTGACCAAATCATATGAGAGAAATGGTGTTCTTGACTTCCTTAGAATCATCAGGAACATGCCATCATTCTCACTCATTGAATTTGGTATCGAGGACATTGTTCGTTCTGGATTGGTCAAAGAATATCTCATGAACAAAATTGCCTTGAACATCTAATGAACTTTATTCATCATAATTATCTCGGTGACATTGAACTCAACAAAAAAGAAACTCCTGGATGTAGACTTTATCAAGTCCCAAATGGGGATTGGGTGCCTTCTATTACTTCTGTCACTTCTTTCTATAACCGCCAGATTTTTATCAACTGGCGAAAGCGAGTTGGAGAAGAGGAAGCTAACAGAATTACGAAGAAGGCAACAGCGCGTGGTACAGATTTCCATGAGGCTGCCCAAGCGTATCTGATGAATCTTGAACTGGACTGGAACGAATTTCGTCCTGCTACCCAGTTCATGTTTCATCATGCGAAAGAAGAACTTGATAAGATAAATAATATCCATGCCATCGAACGTACTCTGTTCTCTGAGTATCTTGGATTGGCAGGGAGAGTAGACTGCATTGGTGAGTACGAAGGAGAACTGGCAGTCATTGACTTTAAGACTTCAGAGAAGATCAAACCAGAGAAGTGGTTGGAGAACTACTTCGTTCAAGAGACTGCATACGCTTGTATGTACTATGAGATGACTGGTATCCCAGTCAAGAAACTCATTACTCTTATGGTTACTCCTGGAGGTGAAGTAAAAGTATTTGACAAAAGGAACAAAGACGAGTATATTAAACTTCTAGTTCGTTACATAAAAGAATTTGTCAATCACAATCTTTCAAACCAAAATGGAGAATGAACTAGATAAGGTTCTGGAACAGAAGTTTCTCTGTCCAGCTCGATTTGCACAAGAGATCGAGAAAGTTATCAAAGAGAATCCAGAGATGAACTACATCGATGCTGTAGTTTATTACTGTGAGGAGAACAAGATTGACTTTGATTCCGTATCTAAACTGATCTCCAAACCACTCAAGGAAAAAATTAAGTACAACGCAATTGAACTCAACTTTCTGAAGAGAACAAGTCGTGCCCGCTTGCCATTGTAATGATGCCTTTTGATTGCTACAAAAAGTTTCTGGCAATAAAAAATCATTTCACTAAAGAGAAGTATGACTACCACAAATACTGTGGTTCCAGTCGTGCTTCTCTTAGTTCTTTCTATAAAAGAAAAGACAGATACTTCTTTGAGAAACTGTCACGCCAGAAGAATGACAAAGAGATTGAAGAATTCTTTGTCGCAAACTTTGCCTCTTGTAATGATCCTCAGACTCTTTACATCGTAGAACTGATGCGAGAGGGTGATAAGGTTCATCGACAGTGGCAGAAAAAAATTCAGAGTCTCTCATACTCTTTCAAGAATGAGATCGAAGAAGTCTTTTCAGATAAAGATTTCGACAGCATGTTCTCACAGGACAGCAGCTACCATCCTCCAGTGTTGAAAGCACACTTACAGGGCAAGTTGTCTCTTGAGACCATGCTAATTCTAAACAAAATACTTGGATATAAGTCTCGCTTTGATAAGAAGATCGATGACCCTGTATGGAAATTAGTATCTTTGAAAATTTCCAAGTATGATAAGTTTCTAAATATCGATGTATTTCGTTATAGAAAAATTTTAAAGGACGTATTAGTAGAGGATCAATGAACTTTTTTGATTCAGAAGTTGTCAGAGCAGAGATGACTGAGATACAGGAACTGCAAGAGGATGTTTATCAAAACGTCTTTGCTTTTCCTAGCATGACTATGGACGAGAAGAAGGAACATATCCTACTTCTCCAACGTCTGCTTGAGAAACAGAGAGTCTTATACACTAGACTCTCCCTGAGTGACGATCCAGAAGCTGTCCAGATGAAGGAGAATATCCTGAAGTCAGCTGTTATGATGGGTATGCCACCCAACATTGACATGTCTGTAATTTTTTCCAATATGGATAAAATGATCAGCAATCTAAAAGTTCAGCTTGACATGGTGGACACTGACTGATACACTTACGAAGTACACACAAGCCAAATCCAATCAACCCGAGGTAATCCAAATGTCTTTTGCAAATCTTAAGAAGCAATCTTCTCTTGGTTCCCTGACCTCTAAACTGGTCAAGGAAGTTGAGAAAATGAGCACCAAAACTGGAGGCGATGACCGTCTCTGGAAACCTGAAATGGACAAGACTGGCAATGGTTATGCCGTCATTCGTTTCCTGCCTGCTCCTGATGGAGAAGATCTTCCCTGGGCAAAGATGTACTCCCATGCCTTCCAAGGTCCTGGCGGTTGGTACATTGAGAACTCTCTGACCACCACTGGTGGTAAGGATCCTGTCTCTGAGTACAACCGTGAACTCTGGAACAGTGGTAGTGACGCTGACAAAGAAACTGCCCGTAAGCAGAAGCGCAAACTTTCTTACTATGCCAACATCTATGTGGTGAAAGATCCTACCAATCCTCAGAATGAGGGTGGTGTCTTCCTCTACAAGTTCGGCAAAAAGATCTTCGACAAGATCATGGAAGCAATGCAACCTGAGTTTGAAGACGAAGAACCCATCAACCCCTTCGACTTCTGGCAAGGTGCTGACTTCAAACTGAAGATCAAGAAGGTCGCAGGTTACTGGAACTATGACTCATCTGAGTTTGCCCGTCCTGCTCCCCTCCTTGACGATGATGATGCTCTGGAAGCAATCTGGAAGAAGCAATACAGTCTCTCTGAGATTGTTGACGCATCGCAGTTCAAGACCTATGATGAACTTGACAAGCGACTGAAGATGGTTCTTGGTCAACGGACTTCTCGTCCCGTGATCGATGAAGAACTTGAGGATGAGAGTGAGGGTCGTGGTTCATTCACCCCTGACTTCAAGTCCAAAGCACCCGAACCCGTAGCAGAAACCACTGATGCGGATGAGGAAGATGCTCTGAGTTACTTCCAGAATCTTGCTAACAGTTGAGCAAACCCAACCTCATAGACCAATGAAACTCTTACCACTTCTCTTCTTTGGGTTAGTCATGGCAGCACCTGCTGCCTCTGCCCATCCTCGTAACTACTATCATTACCATGATTGGGGTGCGATCGAGGAAAACACCAAGAGGACCAGAACCAAGTATGATTGGAAGCACTGCAAGAAAATCAAAACGACCACTTGGATGAGTCCTCATGGTCGTCAGAAGAGAAGGAAGGTAACGAGAATTCCTAACTGCGGAGTCTGGCACTACCATCATGACCATGACCATGACTATCATGACCATCATGATCACTTCTGGTTTGGTGTCAGAGTCCGCGTTGATTAGTAATCAGTAGGTCTGGAACCTCCTTGTTTCAACCTACTGCCAATATATGAAGTAGTTTTCTTGGGATACTCCATAATTTCTTCGACATCATTCAAGAATGTCTGTAAGAAAATTGGTTTCAATACATAGATATTTCTAAGTTCATCTTGAACTCTGATCTCATAATCTTTGTTTGTTACTTCGATGGTAACATCGCTGTCTAATACTTCAGTATCACCATCTGTGTAGGTAAATTCATAATCTTCATCAACTTCGATTCCAGCAGGGAGAACAACTCTTCCTCTGGAATCTTTTACTTCTTCGGTTTCAAAGTGATGGACTTGATTGTATCCTTGAATCGTCCCATACTTCTGAAGTAAAAATTTCTCAAAGGATGCTTGTGATAATGCCACTCTGAATTTAAGTTCATGATATTGTTGACCGTCAGAATAACCCAGTCCAGTTCTGGATCATTGTAAACAGTCTTAGCAACGTTGTCAGGTCTTTCGTCACCGATGATTTGATACTTCTCAAACGTCGTAAATCTATCGAAGAAGTCAGAACGAACTTTTGCTCTACGATAAAAGTTCTTTACTTCAACGAAATCATAATCTGAGTTTTTAGATTTGAGTCTGGATGTGTACATCCAGTTTGGTAGTTGTTTGAAATAACCCATTAGAATCCCATGCCTCGTTGTCCTTCTCCATCATCATAATCTTCACGGAAGATTGGATCAATCTCCTTGAATGTAAGATTTAATTGATACTGAATCATTCCACTATCTTCATATGTAGTATACTGATTGTTTGGAGTGTAGTTCACTGCCATGTCAGTCAGTGCTAATGGTTTAAATCTATTCAAGAATGGGTGTGGTTGACCCTCTGAGTTTCTATAATCAATTTTGAAGATGTTTGGAGACTGAAGAAATAGTCCCGCTGCTCCAACTCCAGGTGCCATTCCCTGCTTGAATGCCCTGATGATCTTCTTGATCTCTGTTGACTCATCTTTATTTTTTGGAGTCAGGGTGAATTGAAAGGCAAATCCTCTGAGGGATGGACCTTGGAACAGTAATGTCAAGTTGTTATTGGCAGCCATGCCAGTAGA
>Ga0181592_10004070_pt1 | contig 12114 bp, 7 predicted proteins | sample 071ome_20_FD_133755 | JGI IMG/M metagenome (GOLD analysis project Ga0181592, IMG submission 133755) | Coastal salt marsh microbial communities from the Groves Creek Marsh, Skidaway Island, Georgia - 071412BT metaG (megahit assembly) | ecosystem: Environmental > Aquatic > Marine > Intertidal zone...
ATGCAAGTCGATGGAGGAGCGAGCATGGATTCATTGTCGTACACCGAGTGCGTGACGCCGTTGAACGTCTTGAACAAGTCGTGGGGCGCGCCGTCAAACATGGTTGTCGAAACGAGCCGAGGTTGTTACGACGTCAAGTACGTCGCCAGTCAACCGAAGAATGGTAGTGACGAAACGATCGTTCTACTTCATGGCTTCATGGGGTCGAGCGCGGATTGGAACTCCGTGGCGCACGGTTTGTGCGCGTCGACGGATGCTCGAGTCGTCGCCATCGACTTGCCAGCGCACGGATCGACGACGTGCTCACCCAACCAAGGCTCACCGTTGGCTGAATGCCTCAGCATGGAGGCGATGTGTGAGCTCGTGAACGATGCGCTTTCAACTCTTGGGTGCGCGTCTGAGACGACACACGTGGTTGCTTACAGCATGGGTGCCAGAATCGCGCTGATGCTCGGAACGAGCGCCGACGCGCTCAATCCAAAGTCCATCGTCTCCATCGGTGGCTCTCCGGGACTTAGAGACGAAGAAACGCGCGCGGCGCGCGCGCGGCGAGACGATGAGATGGCGGAAGCCTTGCGAAAGGGCGATGTCGCCGCTTTTTCGTCGGCGTGGTATCGCCAAGGATTGTTTGCCTCGCTCGCGGCGCATCCTCGCTTTGGCGGCGTCGATGGCTTGGCTGCTCGCCGAGCGTCCACCGTCGGCTCGGTCGATGCCTTGGCCGAGTGTCTCTCCGCGGCGTCGCCGGGAAGACAACCCGACACTGTCTGGGGAGCCATGGACAAACTTCGGGGTAACACACTGCTCATCGTGGGCGAGAGAGACGTCAAGTTTAAAGCGTTGTCGACAAAGATGCGCCAAGCCATGGGAGACGACCGAGGCGACTGCGTCGACGTCGTACCGAATTGCGGTCACGCCGTACACTTGGAGGCTCCAGAGGCGCTCGTGAAGCGTCTCGTCGCTTTCATCCAGCGTTGATTGACCGGACCGCGTACCGAGAACCAAAAACGCATTCATTCATAGACTTTTCGAAATTGTAACATAACAAACAACAAGAGATAGCAGAACGAGACATGAGGAAGGAAGAGTTGACGACGACGACTACGACGACGCGCGCGCTTTTACGACGCGACAGAGAAAGCTTCTTTTCTTACGGATGGAATTATGCAATGGGTGGAACGGATGGAAATTAACAAAATCGCGCGAAATTACTTCTTCTTACCGAAGAGACCACCGAAGAGGCCCTTGTACTCCTTACCCGCCAACGGATCCTTCATCTTCGGCGCCGGCGTCTTGGATTTCGCGAATCGGCTCGTACCGCCGACAGTCTTGTTCAACGCCGCAGTCTTCTTGGCCATTTCACGGCGCTTGGCTTCAGCCTTCTTCGCCATTTCAGCCTTCTTCGCCGCCGCCGCCTTGGCCGCTTCGGCGTTCTTCTTCTTGAGCGCGTCCGCCTTCGCCTTGGCCGCGGCCGCCTTGGCCTTTTCCGCTTCTTGCTTCTTCTTCATCGCGTCGCGGCGGTTGCTCGTATCGATCGTCTTACCCGCCTATCGTCGGAAGTTCGCGTCGTCACCCGTCCCGCGTTCCGTCAGTCCACTCGTTCATCGCTCGCTCGTTTTTCAACGCGTTTCACGACGCGCGTCGGTCCCGATCGACGTATCGAGACGGTTACTTGAAAATATCCATCCATCAATGACGTCGACAAAGCGTATCTATCTCGCGAACGAACCGACGCGTTTCGACGGACGCGTCGACCGCGACGGGTCCGACGCGCGTTTCGGTCGTTCGCGAGATGCGCCACCGGGAGCGCGCGGGAGACGCGAAGAGAAGAGAAAAATATGCGCGTCATCGCGTCCGACGAACGTCGCGCGCCGGACATCGCGCGCGCGTCGGATATCGGATGGATCGGATGTACGATCCGCCGCCGCGTTTACAGCAGAGATATCCGATTGATCATTCATCGTCGATCGATCGATCGATCGCGCGTCGGCGGAAACGCGCGTCGCGTCGGCGGAAACGCGCGTCGCGACGACGATGATTTATTTATTTACCTTGGTGACGACGGCCGTCGACCTCGTCGCCTTGGTCGCCTTGGAGGCGACGACGGCGGAGAACGCGAGCTTGGACGAGAGCGCAGAGGCGAGCATGGAGTCGATCGGTCGTTTCGGTCGAGGTGTGACGATCGGTCGGTTCGTTTCGATCGGTCGTTTCGGTCGGTCGTTTCGGTCGTTTCGGTCGTTTCGAAAGAGGGTGAAAAGAGCAGCGGGTGGAATGATGATGTGAGGAGCCGTGGGAAGGTGGGGTGTGTATGTGTAAACAGAGTGTATTATTACGCGTCGTCGTCGTCGTCGTGACGGAACGCATGGCGCATGGTGCTAACTAATAATCCTGACGCTCGCCCGGGGCGTAAGGGAGGACGTCGAGAACGGCGGCGACGGTGGCGGCGCGACGGGAATCCCCGGCGCCGTCGCCGACGTGGTGGGCGTGTTGACGGAGAATGTCTCTGACGTGGACGAGCTCGATGGAATTTTGGCTGGCGTCGAGGTAGAGCCGACGCGCGATTGGACCGTGTTCGGTGGCCCAGAGATGCGCGAAGACGAGGGAGAGGTGTTCCAAGGTGGCGAGACCGGCGTCGAGCTTTTGAAGGTATTCTTCCTCCTCTGTGAGCTCGATTCCGGTGTCGGCGTCGTCTTCGAGACGAGCTTGTTCGACGCTGACGCGCTTGGCGAATTCAACCCAGAGCTCGACGAGACGGTCGCACTTGGCAAAGTCTTGCTCGACAAACTTGGCGCAGAGACGGTCTCTTCTGTCGACGTTTTCAATGTTTTTGAAGAGGGAGCACACGACGGATGCGGCGCGGATCTCTTGCTCTAACACGGCTTCGTTGCCCAGGGCTTTGCGCAGAGTCTTTGCGTTGCGGCCCATAAACATGGAGAATAACGACTTGAGACCGAGGGCGTCGACAAAGCGTTCACACGCCGTCTTGTTCCCACTGAGAACGTAGTCCAAGCACTTTAGGGCGGGAACGGCGACGAAGTGCGCCGTGGATGATTTTTTACCCTCGTTGGACGGTTTTTTACCGCCAGAACTGAGCAAGATGAGCATGAGTTCGATGCCTTCCAAGTTTACGAATTGCGCCTTGTTCTCCTCAACCATGACGACGGCGCAAATGGAATCAAACAAGTTTTCAACGAGCTCCCTCTCTCCGTCGTCTTCAGGTTCCTTCTTCTTATACGCCGACACCGCCTGGAGCAAAGACTCTAACCCATTCATCTCGACGCACTTCCGGCGGCACTTGGCGCTGCTCTGCAATACGATTGCGAGGATTTCAGACGCGTACAACTTGTTTTGATCCACCACTCTCTTCTTTTCCACTCTTTTCAACAACCAACTCAAGAGATCGGTCTCGTCGCAGAAAGCCTCGAGCGCTTCGTTTCTAGCCTCTCCGTCGTCTCCATCAAATCTAGTACCCACAATCTCACCTAAATTCTCAACAATTCCGAGCACGGCGGAGACGGCGTTGGACGCGTCGCTCGTCGTCGCCTTGAGCTTCCCGCTCTCATCCTCAAAGCGTACCAACGCCGCATACAGCGCCACGTATGCCCCATTTTCCCGCAGCGCGTTCGCCAAAGCTCTCCCACTCTCCTCGTCGCTCTCCACCGCGTCACCATCCGTGAGTTCTCGCAAAACTTCCAACGCATCCGCCACTACGTCTTCGTTTTCGTGTCCGAGCACCGCCACGAGCGACGGCGTCACGTTCAACTTTACCAACTCTGGGTACAACTCTGGCGCCGCCGCGAGCGAGCCCAACCGTTTCACCTCGGCATCTAACTCAATTTCGCTCTCCAAAAACTTTTCCGGCGAGTTGGCGTATTTCGCGCGCGCCTTTACGTTTTCCGCGTACGCGCGCTCAAACGCCAACGCCAGTCGTCGCGCGTGCTTCGCCGTGAGTTCCCCGCCAGCCATCGCTTCGGCGTCTCCCGACGAGCCCGGTTCGCCGCTCGCGCGCGTCGTCGTCGCCATCGTGAACCCGGCTCGGGTTTCCGCTTCGGCGAGCAACGCCTCACCGTCGCGTTTAAACGCGTCGCCGCCGCTCGGGACGTACCCGGCATCAAAGAATGATTCATCCAAAACCGGTCGTCGCTTCCCGTCGGGTTCTTCGTCATCGACGTCACCGCGAGGGCGTTTACCGCCGATATCGTCGTCTTCGTTTCGCGTCATCGCGCGCGAGAGTGACGACGTTGACGAGCTGGACGTGCGCGCGGTGGCGCAGTGTGAGGTGTGGATTGATTTGATTGATTTCGTGTGTTCGCTGCTCGACGACGCTTTTTCAACCAAAGGATGAAAGGACGCGGATGGATGGATGGATGCGCGGATGGGCGACGTTTGTACACAAGAAAATGAAATCATCGTTATCACAATCAAAATACACGGGCACACAGGCGGAAGAGGGAAGGGGAGACGACGATGCCACCGCGATGACGAGAGACGAGCGCCGACGAGCGGGTTTCGTCGCCGCGCTTTGGCTTGCGCCTCGGCTTTTTCGCCGCGACGTTTATGTTTGCCCCCGACTTGGTTCCGTTCGGTGGCGGGTTTCGAGTTTTGTCGTTTGAAGCTGCGCGTTCCTTGCTTTGCGCCTTCGTGGGCGTGGATGTCGGCGGCTTTTTCGCATCGTTTGGCTTCACCTTGACAGAGGTTTGCTTGGCTCGCGTTTGCGTCTGCGTTTGCGTCTGCGGCTTTGTCTGCTGCGGCTGCCTGTTGGCGAAGCCATCAGAGGACTTGCGCGCGCGACGCAACCGCCTGAGACGCTTGTCGAATTCGCTCAGCTCTTGAACCTGTGGAGACTCCTTATTGACTCGATCGAACTCGGCAAAGAATTCGTTACCCCGGCCCCAGCGCTTTATGACGTCGGCGACGTCGCCGTCGTACTTGCGCAATTCAAGCATGTCTGGCAAATCGAGTTTTTTGAAACCTTCGGGCACGTTCGTCGACTGCCAGTCTTTTGTCTCGTTTTCGCTGGCGAAGTCGCGTCGATCGAGGTCGCTCGGATCGAATTTATCACTGCGCCAGAGCAAGATTGGCGTGGCGAGGGTGCGCAGCACCTCCTCATCGTCTGTGAGCTCGCTGTCGGCGCTTCGTCTCGCCACCGTCGCCTCGAGCGTGGGTAAACACAGCGGATAAATATCTGGGGAGTGTTGCTCCGCCGTGGCGAGGTGCGTCAGATGTGCGCGATTCAACGTTTTGAGTTCCTCTCTCATCTCTTCCAAGGACATGTAATCGCCAGTCGACGGATGAATGATGCAACCTTCGTCGTCGACGTACCTTGAAAATTGCGAAAATTGAGCATTCGTCGCGATGAGCTCGTTGTACCCGGGATCACGATGCTGCAGAAGCGTTGCGTTCTGCATGGCGTGTTCCATCGGAGACACGTGCATGCGGTGCTGTATACACTGCACGCAGTAGTCGTGCACAAAGAGCGACTTAATGGGAGAACCCGGATCCACGAGAGGTCGCACATTCTCCGACAGCATCGCCCGTCCGCCGCGAGGTATCACCGCGAGCGAGTACGCCAGTGGCGTGATTGGTCTTCTGTTGTAGAAGCTCGCCTCTGCGCGTTTTTGATCCCTGAATGGATCGCAGTCTATCGCGTACTTTTCTGGGAGGAGCAACAAATCTAAGTTTTCCGGTCCCATGGTGAATGAAAAGTAACTAAAATCTGAGCATTCGCCGTCAAAATACATCTCCATCATCCACTCCACACCGTACATATATTCATACACCTGTTTGACTTTTTGTTTAGCGTCCAAACGCGAGACCCCTCGCACCTTGAGCTTGTCAAACTTTGGATCGATGAGCTTCCTTGCGAGTTGCTTCAAAAAGTGCCAATTCACGCCAGACTTTGGTCGCTTGACGTTCGCGGGCACGTCCTTCTTCTTTCGCCCATCGGGCTCCCGATCCGGAGGCATTAGAAAGAGGGAAGTGTCTCTAAAGTGATACGTTCCCCGCAACTCCAAATACGCCCGCCAGCTATTCTTCACTCCGAGTTTACTACCAAAGATGTAGTCGTTCCCCATCATCGCCGACAAGCCGATGAAATCTCTGCGAGCGCTGTCGAGCGACGCACCCCGTGGAAGCGACGACAACAAGAGCGCATCGAACAATCTCGCACTAAAAACCGCATTTCCACTGAGAACAAAGACTTGAAACTCCGGGTTGGACGCGCACCCAGCTCCTTTCCCTTGCCCAAAGAGCGTCATGGCCAACAAGAGCGCGTCGCTATCCTCCGTCACGATGCAATGCGAGTGTCCATTAAACCTAGAATTAGCCAATCTCTGCTGAATCGACTTGACCAATTTGATTTCCCCTTCACCAGCGACGCGCATGCTCGAAATCTCGTACAACAACGCGTCTTGTCCTCGCCTCAACATTCGCCTCGCCACGTAATACTCGAGCGCCCTGTCAATCTTCAACGCCAGCTGACTCCCCGGCGTTATTCCAATCTTCAACAGTTTGCTCATGTCCGCGCTCAGCGGCGTCGCCGCCCCCGCACTCAACCGTATCCTCCGTCTCCTCTGCGATATCGTCTTCGACATCGGCGCCGGTCCATCCAACGCCAACGTCACCGTGTGTCTCGGGTTTGTCCTCGCCAACCTGCTATCCAACAACGCGAAGAGCTTTTTAAAAAACGTCCGCTCCGATTTCGAGTGATGCGCCGCCACGTGCAGGAGATTATTCACGTCAATGTACACGTGATCGTACCGTCGCGGCTGGTGTCGGCCGTACACGAACGCATCGCGGTACGCAGACTGCAGGAATTTGTTATACCCCTGAATACCCATGTCTGTCGGTTCCTTCCTTCGCTCGCTTCGACGCCGCCCGAGCGACCCGCGGGTGCGCTCTCGGAGTATTCAGACTACGCTTCCGTCGCCTTCGCCGCCGCCGTCGCCGTCGTCGTCGTCCGCATCCGCGTCTTCGTCGTCGCGTCGGGGTGTGACACCGCGTCGGGCGCGTCGCCACAAAGCCGCGTCGGTGTGTCGGTCGTTCGGTCACTCTCGACGACGACGACGACGACGGCGATGGCGTCGGTGCGAGCGCGCGTCGTCGATGTGGAATCGACGCGGACGTCGACGGGAGGACGACGACGACGACGGCGGGGACGGCCGAGAGGAGGACCGACGGGAGGAAGACGGTTGAGCGGGGCAGAGGACACCGAGGAAGGAACGCGGACGTGGGTGACGCGCGCGGGCGGAACGACGACGACGACGACGACGGGAAAGGGAAAGGAAAAGGGAAAGGCAAAGGAAAAGCTCGAACGCGTGGATGGGCTGTTATCGCGGTTGGGGTACTGCGCGCGAGGGGACGCCCGGGGGTTTTTGAAGAGACGCGTCGTGACGCGACGACCGCCGGGAGAGGAGGCCGAGGCGACGCGAGTGACGACGACGTCCGAAAAGGCCAAGGCGAGCGAAATAGCGGTGGATGGGGAAGCTTTGGATCACCCCGATGGGTTGTTGGTCGTCATGCACAAACCGGGTGGTTTGGTGTGCTCGCACGACGAGAGGGAAGGGGCGAACGTGTACGAGTTGTTGCCAGAGCGTTGGCGCGCGAGAAAGCCGACGGTGGAATCGGTGGGGCGATTGGATAAGGATACCACCGGGTTATTGCTGTTCACGGACGATGGACGGTTGAATCACGCGCTGACGTCGCCGAAAAAGGATGTGGGGAAGTGGTACCGGGTGAAGACGGATCGAGAAATTCCAGCAGAGGCGGTTGAGGTGTTTGCGAGCGGGACGCTCACGCTCGAGGGGGAGTCGAAAGCGTGTCGACCGGCGGTTTGCGAGATATTGTCCCCGCTCGAGGCGCGTTTAGAGCTCAAGGAGGGTAAGTTTCATCAGGTGAAGCGCATGTTTGCCTTCTTCGGGTGTACCGTCGTTGAGCTTCATCGTGAAAGTTTTGGCTCGCTGACGCTCGCGAGCGTCGCGCCGAACGCGGGAGACATCGCGACGCTCCCCTTGGATTTCGATTTTTAGTTATGATAGAGATTTCGACTTTGCTAACGTAGGCTTGGGTAAATATTATAAAGTGTAGTAGTAACTCGTGCAGGTGACGTTTGCCTGAGTGCTTAAAGAACACCACCCGGCATGTGGAATTCGTTGGCGAAAGCCTCGACTTCGGCGCGGAGCGCCGTGATTTCCGGGATGTCATTTTGTTCTAAGTAAGCCTTGAAGTCCTTCAACTTGCCACCTTCCGTCTTCTTCTTGATGTCGATCGCAATATTGACACCCTTGTCAATAAGATCAGCGACGCGCACGAAATCTTCCTCCGTCATGCCGCGAGTGGTCATCGCCGGGCTACCGATGCGAATGCCACCCGGAACGAGGGCAGAGGTGTCACCCGGAACAGAGTTCTTGTTCAAGGTGATGTGAGACATGTCGAGAATCTTTTCGACGCGGGCGCCGTCGACACCCTTCGGTCGCAAGTCGCACAAGATCAAGTGGTTGTCGGTACCGCCAGAGACGAGGCTGTATCCGTGCTCAATCAAGCGGTTCGCCATGGCGGCGCAGTTCTTGATGACTTGCTCTTGGTACTTGACAAACTCCGGAGTTTGCGCTTGCTTGAGCGCGACAGCCAACGCACCGATGGTGTGGTTGTGTGGACCACCTTGAAGACCCGGGAAAACGGCAGAGTTGATGGCAGCCTCGTGTTCCTTCTTGTAGAAGATCATGCCGCCGCGCGGACCGCGAAGAGACTTGTGCGTCGTCGTGGTGACAATGTCAGAGTACTCAAACGGGTTGTCAGCGAGCTTGGCCGCGACGAGACCAGAGATGTGAGCCATGTCGGACATCAAGTACGCGCCAACCTTGTCGCAAATCTCGCGCATGCGCTTGTAATCATAGTTGCGCGCGTACGCAGAGGCGCCGGCGATGATGAGCTTCGGTCGGAAGAGCATGGCGTTCTCCTCGAGCTTGTCGTAGTCAACCAAACCCGTAGCCTCGTTCAAACGGTACGGCATGGACTCAAAGTACACAGACGTCGCGGAAATCTTCTTCTTCGGCGTGTAGAAACCGTGCGTCAAGTGACCACCGTGCGGCAAATCGAGACCCATGATGCGCTCGTGCGGTTGCAAGAGGGCCGTGTACACGGCAAAGTTTGCCGGAGAACCCGAGAGCGCTTGCACGTTCACGCCCCACTCGTTCGAGTCCAATCGGTACGCAGAAAGCGCGCGAGACTGGCACAATCGTTCCGTCTCATCGATGAATTCGTTACCACCGTAGTAACGCTGACCCGGCAAACCTTCAGAGTACTTGTTCGTCAGGCAGGACCCGTTCACCTCCATCACAGCCTTGGAGGTGAAGTTTTCGCTCGCGATGAGCTCCAAACCCAATCGCTGGCGCTCTTTTTCCTTCTTCAGGATACCGTACATCTCCGGGTCGAGCGTTTCCACGCTCTCATCCTCGAACGGCGCCGGTTTAGCCGCGCGAACCGTCGCCATTCTCGCACCGCGTCCGCGAGCAGCCGCCACGCGAGCCTTGGTCGCCTTGACCGGCACCGTCGCGCGCGTCGTCGTCGTCATGGAGAACATACTGATGATGATGATGTGAACACAAACCTCGCGCACGAAGACCGCTTCGTCGCGTCTTCCGGCGTCGTCTTCTGTCGTCCGCGCCGTTCGTTCGACCGACGACGACGCCAACATTCGTCATCGGCTGTGCGACCGCCGCCAACACAAACGACGAGTCATGACTCGTAAAATCGGGGGACGCTCTTTGTTTTTTTGAAAATTTCAAACTCGGTTCGGTGCATCGAGCCACGTCACACGCGGGTCTGTTTTGTTTTACAACTGGCGGTTCGGTTCGGTTTGGTTTGGTTTACCATCCAACGACGCGAAATGAATGAAAATCGGCGCACCCGCGATGGAACCGATGCGATTGTCACGGAAAACCGACGGATGGGTTGCCGATGACGCGCCCACGCGCGGCTTTGAGCTGGTTGTAGCGGATGATGAGGGCGTCGAGGGACCGACCGGCGCACGGGGCGCCGGGAGCGAGGAGAGACTCGAATGGTTCGGCGAACGCCGCAGCGGAAACGAGGGCGTGGTCTTGAGCGTCGGTCCAAGACGCGAGGGCGGGGAGACGCTTTCCTGCGGTGGTATTCGCCGCGGTGGTGTTCGTTCCGGTAGGTCTTTGAGTTTGGCGCGCGGTTCGGGGGCGACGTTCGTCGTCGGAATCGGAATCGCTGAGCTCGTCTCGCTCGTACGCGGCTCGGTCTTCCGAGTCGGAATCGTCGACATGTTCTCGGACGACGCCGTCTGCATCCACTTGTCGCTCGGTGTGAGTGCCTTGTGCGTTGGATTCGGCGAGCGGGCGCTTGCGAGGTCGACCTACCGGTCGTCCTCTGCGCACGTATCTCTTTCTCCGCATGGATAGCCGCGGGAGCAAGAGGGCGTCGTGCATCGACATGTGCTCTCCGATGCGAATCTGTCGACGCCAAACTCGATACGTAGACTTTGGCTGACGATGGGAAAGTCGTTCGCACACATCTTTCCACACTTTCGGCAGGTACGTTTCGATGTCGATGTCTGCGCGATGTTCTGAGAATGTGCGCTGAATGACGGCAATTTCATTCTCATCCAGCGGTCGCATACCGTATTCGTACGCCTCTTTCACCGCGTTAACTTCGTGACGTTTCTTATCGTTGAGACAGTTGCGTACTCGACACCGAATATCGTCAATAGTGTGCGCGACCAACAGAGTGCGTTGAATGGTTTCGTAATCGTTCCCGTGAATGCGTAAACCGTACGCCAGCAGAGAGTCATCGGTGCCCAAAAACTTTGGACTCTTGTGCGTTGGATACGGTCCCGCACCGATGAGAATGGATGGATCGGGAAGAATCCGTCCAATGTACCTCTTCGCGACGTCGAACACTTGCCAAGGTATGGGCTTCCATCGGTCATCCTTTGTCTCCGCCACCTTTGCTTGTTTTGCGTTTGAATACTCATTCAAAACGTCCTCGATCGATCTTTCCGTGTCTCGGAAGAGCGAATCCATGCGTACGTGAGACTTGGAATTCGGCCATTCTTTCAGCTGTTGCGCCCCGGCGCCTCCCACCTTGCGCTTGGTGAATTCGTGCAAGAGTGTCGGTTTGCGCCACAGCTCTGGGCCGTCTATGAATCCGAGCGCGTTGATATCCGTCACAAAGTCCACAGAAGCCTTGAGTGGTTCGCACTGTAGAAATGTGTACACTTTTTCTCGAGGTGCGTGATACCAAGAAGCAACCGTAGGGGTCGGCTTGAATATGGAAGCATCGTGCGGCTCGTGCCTCGCCAGCTGTTTGCGGTGAAATGTCATCGAGCCGGCGGTTTGAAGGTTTGATATGAGCACGAACAGCGTCCTCGTCAGCGCGACTGAGTCCTCTCTCGTAGCCACAACGGCGTACGATTGCAGTAACAGTTGCGAGTGCTGATAGATTTGCTGATGCAAACGGGTAAACTGTCCCGGCGTGAACGCCTCGTGCGCCGTCTGCCACAATTTTCTCACCCGAATGCGCGCCTGTGCGGGATGCTCCTCTACCGTTTCACCATCCCCTAATCTCTCTGAACGCCGCAGCACAGACTGCGGAACGCTCGCCGCGCCCGCTCGCACCGCGGCTCTGCGTTCTTCCCTAACTCTAAGTTCAAGTTCTGCCGCTTTTGGATCCTCCTCGGCGTAATCGTCGTCGTTGTCGTCGTCGTCGTCATCCGCATCGGCATCGACACCGCCGCCGACACCAGCTTCCAACTCTGCGAGCGCGTTCGGCTGTTCTAAGATGTTCAACGCCGACAAAAAGTTTGCATACTCGTTCTCTTCATCCAAGAATTCAAACTCAGCCTCTTCCAACGCTTCATCCGTCGGCATTTCTAGTTCATCCAACGCTCTATCCGCCAAGGATACGTGCGCCCGCGTGCGCCGAGCGATCGCATCCGCGGCTGCTAAATCTTCATCATCTATATCATACAATAACATGTCCATCGCCGCCCCCGCCGCTCGCGTCGCCGGTGAATTTAGAGCGCTCGGTATCCATCCCGCGCCTCCCGCGCTTCCTCGAGACGTCTCGTCGAAAAGCGACGGCGGCACCGCCCCC
>Ga0181592_10004079_pt1 | contig 12100 bp, 7 predicted proteins | sample 071ome_20_FD_133755 | JGI IMG/M metagenome (GOLD analysis project Ga0181592, IMG submission 133755) | Coastal salt marsh microbial communities from the Groves Creek Marsh, Skidaway Island, Georgia - 071412BT metaG (megahit assembly) | ecosystem: Environmental > Aquatic > Marine > Intertidal zone...
CAAGAAATATCAAATTTAGACTTGCCAATGAAATTATTACTAGATTTCATTCAAAGGAAGATGCAAAAGTTGCTAACCAAAACTTTATCGATCGTTTCGCAAAGAATCAAATTCCTGATAAGATGGATGAGTATCAATTTGAGTCTGGAATAAAGATTGGTAATCTACTTAAAGATGCAAATCTAGTGGATTCAACTTCAGAAGCATTTCGAATGATAAAACAAGGAGCTGTCAAAATTGATGGGAAAAAAGTTGACAATAAAGAAGTGAATCTTCCATTAGGAACTGCTGTCTATCAAGTAGGAAAAAGAAAATTTGCCAGAATTACATTATCTTAAAAGTGTTTCTCTTGGTCTATTAAATATCCTCTTAACTTTGTAATTAAGTAATAGATTTTTGATTGGAATGCTTTTTAATTAGCTAGTAATCTAAATACTAAAGTCTATTATTCTCTCTTAGCTGCTTCCGCAACTTTATTCTTTGGTTTACCTTTCTTTGATTTCATCAATAACAGTAAAAGGACCAAGGAGACTGTTGCTAGAGAAGTTATCATAATCCATTGAGTTTGAATCTCACCCTCTTTTCTTTTAATGTCAATATTCGTAAACTTTAAATCCATATTTTTATCCTTAATAATCTCTTGATATTTTTTAGCTTTTGCCCTTTCAACTGCAACTGCTCTATCTTTTTCTTTGGCACTTTTACGAAGTTCATAATTTTCATTTTTTAACTTGTTGCGAATGGCAACATCTTTTCTATATTCTTCAGTTTTTTTAGGATAACTTCTGTTATTTTTATAATAGAATTTACTTAATCCGTCATATACGGAAATACCAGTATTTTTAATGGTTGGATAGTACTTTTTTGGGAGAAATATCTTTTGATAGGCTTGAATGTAATCCAAGTTTGTAATTTTTTCATTATAGTTGGCAATTTCTATAATTCTTAATCCGTGCCTTTGCGCAATCTCCGAGAGTGTATCAAATGGCTGAACAGTGTACCACTGAGCTAATGCATTGCCAGAAATTAGAATTGCAAACAAACAATTAATGAATTTATTTCTTAAAAAAAGTGCCATATTTTTTCATTAGAAATATTGAGATGGGAAGTTGGAGAAAAATCATCCAAACCAAGTACTCGTCAAATGATATTTTTGAAGTGCTTAGCGAGAATAAAGATGCAAAAACAAAGAGTATTAGAACTGCTTTGTCAATTAAATTATATCTACTTTTGCTTTTTATTCTCTTTTGGTAAGGATTCTTCACGTTTTGGTTTTCTGTTCCTTTAAGAGTATATAGTCGCACAAAATTTTATTGTACATTGCTATTGATTCATCTGATGCCTTATCGAATATAATACTTGTATTGCTTGAATTCTTTTTCTTACCTATTGTTACTGATAAACTTCGTTCATCAAGCCATTTACAACTGGATAATTCACTTAGATTGAATTGATTTATGAACGAGCCATTATTGTGAATGAATCTTTTGTTTGTGAAGACAACCAACTCCTTAAATGAAGAGGCGGTTATTGCAAACTTCTTAGGATGGAAATAAACGAAGATAATTCTTTCGTCTGGGGAATAGAAATGACTGTCTGAAGTATATGGTATGTTGTCTAATACAGCGTTTCTAATTACATCTGAAATAACCTGTCTACCATTTCCAAGTGAATGAATTTTGCTGACTAGATCCACTTCTTTATTATCAAACCACTCATAATCAAAAAAATGTTTATCACTTTCTGGAAGATTATCATAGAAAGCATTATTGAAAATTGCGGATACAATAGCAGGAACTTGAAAACCAAAAAGACCGTTTTTATCCTTAACAGAGCCGCTAATTGCGATACTTTCAAGCTCTTCTTTTTTATGTAGTTTGTTTAGTCTAGCAATTTCTTGTGATTTTCTGTCATTTATAGCTTTCTTAACAACTGAAACAAATGAGGTAACCTGATCTTTTGTGTCAATAGTCTGTTTGTATAAATTTTGAGCCTTATCAGAAATATCTTTTAAGGTCTTTTCTTTAGAGTTAATGTATTGACCAATTGATTTTCTAAAATTATATGCCTTACTATATTCAGGTGGAGGTGCAGCTTTTTCTTGTAATTCAATAGTCTGATAATTAATTAGATCTCTAAGAAAGTATGTCAAGTGGTCAACTCTTTCTTTGTGTTTATTTGACGAATCGAGCGAAACCTGTGTAATTCTTTCATCAATTAAAGAGCCATCTGAGTTGTTGTATATCACAAAGTCGACATAATTATCTACGATATGAATTACAGACTGTTTCACTACAGGCAAAGAATCTAACTTTAAAGAATCATCTTCTACTTCACTCTCGGATTTATAGATTTGACTTGGATGTCCACAAACATAACTTATATCTTTAATTACCTCAGAGTTTGAAATTTTAATAAGAGCAATCTTTTTATGGAGTCCGCCTCTCAAAATATTGACCCTTATTGTATCAATAAAAGTTTTAGAGAATTCTTTTGCGACCATAACCAAGGAATTATCACTATTATTAAGATCTTCTAAAATTGGAATATAAGAATGGATTTTTTGAATCTGAAAATCCATTAACAATAGTCTTGGGCTATTGAATACAACTGCTGGATACGTATTAGTTGTTTTCATGCCATTTTGTTCTGAATCAGAAACAAGCATATGAGTAATAGATTGGTTCACCTTCAAACTTATACTATCGTATGGTGTTGCCCAATAACCTGGGAATTTACCTTCCTCAATAATAGTTGCATCCCAATTGGCTTGGGGAATTGACTTTATAAATTCATCCGCTTCTTTGTCTAACTCAGTTACAAAAAATTCACAAACATGGAAATCACTTTTAAAAACTAATGAAGTATCTGAAATAGGTAAATCAGTTAAAGAAATGGTACCTGTGAAAGGAGAGTTAAATTCTTTAAGATCTTCTTTAGAGTCTACAAAGTAATTAAATAGCGTATCGCCTTTTTCAAAGTAAGCTCCTTCGAATAAATGAAGATCAGTAACAGTGATAGATTTATCTTTAGGAAAGTCAGCAAACCTTACATTATTTATTTCACAGTCGATTTGAAAGTCTTGTTGTGAAGAGTCGAATGATCTTACCTTTAAAGCTTCATCGGAGGTATTAATTGAGTACGAAATGTAGTATCCCCAAAAAAATAACTTACCGGAGAAGGGGGAAGTAATTTCTACGCTAACCTTATTATTTTCTACTTCAAACAATACGTCGCCAACACTGATCTCGTCACCAACTGCATAATTCATTTTAGTCACCAACCACTCACCATCAGTTTCACTGTCTTTATAACTTAAAAAATGCTCCTTAATATAATCAGTTGATAATGAAAGAATTACTGGCGCAGATGAACTATCATTTAAGTCATTTGGTTCAGGATCATCTTCCTGAGTCATTAACCCCTCAACTTCTAAAGGTGTGAAGTTTGTATCCTGTCCATCCAAGAAAAATTCTAGAGGTATCCAGTCTGGTGCCGTATGCTCATTGTTAAGAACATTTGAACCCATATTCGCAGCATCAACAACCCCTCTCCCCTCAATGGATATCTCATTTTTAGTAGTAATCTGATTAACAACAGTTTGGCTTGGATTTTTGACATTAAATCTAAATGGTGAGACTTTGAATTTTGCTGACTCTTTAAACTGATTAGTCACAGTGATTGACAACTCTGATATTTCTTTTGGGCCAGTTCTTTGAAAAATATGAGTACCGCCAATTTCCAGTTTTTTGTTTGGCTTGATTAATACCTGAGACCTTATATGTAGGTCTTCTGCATCTTCTGTCTCAATATCATCCCAGTGAATATAAACCTTATATGCATCAGTTTTAGATTTATTAGTTACCCTGAATTGAAGGTAGGTATCATGTCCAGCAAAAGCATCAAATACGTTTTGATTAAACTCAAATGTAAAATCGACTAATGACGACTTTTCTTCAAGATAGCCTTTTAGTTCTTCATAAAAATTAACCGCAACATTGTATGAAATCTCCAATTTCTTTCTTAACTTCAAAGTTCCATCTAGATACCCCTCAGGAGTATGCCAGCTATCAAGTTCAAAGAAGCTATCGATAAGAATTTGTCTAAATTTCTCTATTTCTTGAGGCTTATCGAGCTGAACAGAAGTTGTACTTGAGCCACAATTACCGCAATTTTTAGCAGCATCAACCAAGGTTTCATTGCAAATATTACAAAAGCCCACAAGATTATTTTTTTATACAGGTTTATTTAAATCAGAAAGTCTTTGTATTAAAGCAACATGATCAGCTGACTGAGACTGATCAATATTAAAAACTTTAATTTCTTGATACGTATCTTTCACTATAAGATTACCTTTAACATAAGTTACACTCAATATATCTGAATATGGAATGGAAACTGGGTTAGCCCATAGTCCTTTATATATCAATCTTTCGTTGGTATAAGCCAAATACTCTTTACAACTTCGAGCCAAAGCGGTGTCGTCAACTAACGCATAATAATACTCATCCTGTCCAAGCGGAGGGAGAGACTTGTTAACGTTTTTTTTGTGTGCATCTGAAATTTGCCACTTGAGTCGATCATAACCTTCCCACCCATTACCTAAATTGAAGAAGGTTCTACCTTGGTGAACAACTTTATCGTAAAGGTGTTGAAAAATTTCATATGAATTTTGATTGGTATAAGATCCAAATAAAATAAATTCATTATTATTTTCGACTTCATTACTGTTTTCAATAATTTCTTCTTCCATAAAGTTTTCACTAACTTCACCATTTCTGAATATGTTGTAACTCTTATCATATTTAATTCCATCAGAGCTAGTTGCAGATTTAAAAGCAATTTCTTCTGTTTCTATATTGTCAAAGTAACTAAATGGCTCTTGTAACACAAAAGCTTTTACATCATCCGTATACCCCATACCCGACTCAAAGTAAAACGATGAGGAGTATAGTGGGGCATTTGGGGAAAAATCTTCAATTTTAGTCATATATTGACTATTGCTTTTTCCTTTACCTGGAAAACGAAGATTGCCAGCACCAATAGTCAAACTTGGTCCATATTCGCCATCGTATATCCAAATTTGTACACTAAAATCCTCGGCATTTGGCAAAATCGTTATCCAGTTTCCCTCAGGATCAATATTAAACCACTTACTATCAGTATCGATGTCTACTTCCGTGCCGGTCGCATCAAATATAGCGATTGAATGTCCACCCCACTTTTTCAAATTTGATGGAAACAACTTTCCAGGATGAAGGTCTTTTAGAAAAAATCCAAATGGGTCAAAGTCTGCTTCTGCTGGAGTTTCTCCCCAATACTCAAATGAAATTTTCATAATTGTTTCAAAATCTTCCCAAACAATTTCAGCAGCTTCTGCATCACTTAACCAATCATAGTCTTCATCAGATCTATTGTTGTACCAAGTATCGGTGTATTCCTTAGTGATATGCAAACCAAACTTGTCTCCAAAATCATAAATTCCACCTGAGATTGTTTTAAAATCTGTAGAATTTTCCTGAATGACAGGATAACACCCGATACCATGTCTAACGCCAAGGCAAAATGTTCCCTTATAAACTTGCCACCCATTAACATAAAAAATATTACTACCCAAATTACCATCGAGACTATGTCTGAGACCTCTTAGAACTGAGCCATAATATAAGTTAAACCAGCCGCTATAATCTCCTTTCAAGATTTCGCTTGATCCATTTTCATCAACATTGAAAGAAAGCATAGTTCCGACTCCTTGAGGGAAACCATCTGGATCAATATCTCCATCCCAAAAAAATCTTACATTATCAAAAATGTCATTTTCAATGGCATCGCAGTAAGCTAACAGCTCTACATCAACTTGAACTTCTTTTACTGTAGATGCTGGGTCAGCTGCCAGTCTCATCCATTCTGAAATCCAGATAAACTTTCCATCTAATTCACTCTCTCCACTATTGCTGTTATTTTCGAGACTTTTTGAATTATTTTCTCCCACTGATACTTCCATAGTTTCATCTTTGGAGAGCTCTAATTCAATTTGACAGTCATCTATTAAAAAATGTTCTAATTTGATCCATTTTGGTTCCTCAGAGATTTTAGAGGTTTCTGGGCTTGAACCCATGTTTGCAGCATCAACCACACCTCTTCCCTCAATTGAAATTTCATTTTTAGTAGTTATCTGATTAATCACACTTTGCGTTGGATTCTGAACTTTAAATGTGAAAGGTGTAAATTGAAACTTTGCTGTCTCATTGAATTGATTTTCAATAGTTATTATCAATTCATCAATTTCCTTTTGTCCGGCCCTTGAAAATATATGGGTACCTCCGATTTCAACGGTCTCATTAGGTTTTATTAATCTTTTGGTTTTGATATGAAGATCATCCTCATCCTCAGTTTCACGATCATCCCAAAAAATATAGCAACTTAAAGTTTCTGTGGTGGATTTGTTGACGAACTTAAAGCCAAGGTGTGTGTCGTGTCCTGCGAATGCATCAACTACATTTTGATTAAAATAAAGTTCAAAATCCCCTAATGGCTCTTTTTCTTCCATAAAGTTCTTCAGCTTCTCAAAAAGATCTCTTGCAGCCTCATAAGAGATTGACATCTTTTTTCTCAGCCTGTCGGTGCCAACTAAGAATCCCTCTAACTCATGCCACTGATTCATCTGAAAGAAGTTTTTAGAGATTAGATCAATAAATTCATTGATTGATTTAGGGTCATCAAAAGACGTTTTGTCTTGAGAATTCCCACAGTTTCCACACCTTTTCCCTTCTTCTACAGAATGGCCCGGTCCACAATATATACAATCTTCCATAATATTATTTAACTAGTAGGTTCGCCACAACCATTGCAAAACTTAGGCATTGCACCTTTGAACTCTTGACCACAGTTCGCACATGAATTTTGTTTGTTATCCTTTTTTTCCTGAGAGTTCTTATTTTTGGACTTTTCAGTGGCAACCTTCGACATAGACTCCATTGATTTCTCATTAATTTTTTGGAATTGTTCAGAGGATTTGAGTGCTTGATCGGTAACCTCTTTATGTGCATCAATAGCACTTTGCATTGCCTCTTTTTGGCCGTCAATCATTTTCTGATATAGTTCATCCTTGATATCAGCACCTGAAGCAGCTGCCTGAGAATCAGCAATTGACTTAACCACATCAGCAACCCCATCAGAGCCTGCAGATTTCGCTAACTGTGCAGCTTGCATAGCCAGAATTTCTTGTGGTGTCATACCCTTCATATTTTCTGTTTTTTGCAATTCAAAATCCATATCTTGTTTGGCCATATTGGCTTCTAATTCTGCCATTTTCTCCAATTTGCTAAGTTGACGTTCTTGTTCTCTGTCCTTAAGATCTTCATCAATATTTCCCAACTTAGATTTTCTTTCTGCTTCAATTCGGAGTCTCTCTTGCTCCTGATATGTTTCATCATCAACGTCACGTCTTTTTGCTTTACTTCTTGAATCACCGACTATGTCCGCCATCTCTGAATCGTGCAGAGCAGCATCTTTTTCAAGACTCTTCTCATGCTCCATTTGGGATAGTTGGTCCTCCCTCTCGGCAGCAACTTCTGTATTATCAATGTCTCTTTTCTTTAGCCTCAAATCTGATTCAAGTTGATGTTCTTCCATCTCAATCTCAGATTCCTGTTTTCTGGATTTAAGTCTTTGAACACGAAGCTTAAATTCTTGATCATCTTCTAAAGTAACTCTTCTCAAAGCAAGCGCCATAGCTGCTTCTTCTAGGTCAATATTTGCACCTTCAACTCCGAGCATTTTCTTGCTTGTTTCAACTTTTCTAAGCTCTTCTGCTAAAAGCGCATCAGTATTTAAAAGCCAATCACCTTGTGCTGTAGAAATATCGATCACCTTAAAATCACGAGCATAATTTTGCAAAGCAACAGTGAGTTGTGAATTAAGCTTAGAGGAAATTTCTTGAAGATTGGAACTCTGTAATATTTGCTCAGAACTGTAATTTTTAATAAGGTTTTGTAGGATTTCAAAGCCCTGTTTAGATAATTCAGATTCCGAAATGATGTGACTATCGAACTCATCCTCAACATAAGTAACTTTGATCCTCATTTGCTCCCCATCGGAGGAAAGTAAATAGCGAGCACCCTGATCAAAGTCTATATTAGAAATATCATTTCCGCACTCAATACAAAACTTTGATGGCTCTATAATTGATGCACCACAAGCACTGCAATTCTGTAATTCAGATAACTTGGAGAATTCAACTTGTTTTCTGTTAAGATTTTCTCCATACTGAAATCCAATCAATGATGAAACGCCAGATAATTTTAAAAATTTAGCGCTTAAATCTAATCTCACGTTTTCAGTAATGAAATCATCTGCGTTATAAGAATCCATTAGGGTGGGGAGATTGCTAATAGCAATATCTTTAAGTTCTTTAAAAGACATTGAGCCATTCTTGACAAATCTCTGAGCAAATAATCCAAAATTTTCTTTAATATTTGAATCATCAAAGTCTATAAATAACTCTATAGAAATCGAAGCATTTGGAGAGCCTGATATTTGAATAGGAATATTATGTTTAACAATAGGCAGGCCCTTAATATCTTGGACAATATATATTTGGTTAGCGTTCTCTGTAGAAGAGGTTGTCTTAGATTTGAAAATTTTCTTAGCAAAATTATTGACGGCTTTTAGAAAACTTGAAATAAGACCATCAGAAACCTCTTTCCCAAAACTCCCGGACTTCTGAATTTCTATAACTTTCCCGTTCTCAACAAATATGGCTGCTGCTCCATAAGGAATTGGAGCATTAGATTTTTCAAGTTCAGCTTTGTTCCTCTGATTGATTTCATATATGAAACCAATCTCTTCAGAACTTGCAATGCCTGTTTCTAAAATAGTGTTTAATTTAGTTCCACATTCAGTGCAATTGTTATTGCTCGACTCATTTGAATGTCCACATTGAGGACAATTAATTTTATCTTCTGCAGAAGCGCCACAGTTGGAACACCAAAGATCTGATTGCTCTAAAGATGATCCACAAGATCTACAATTTGTCATTTTTACTACCTCTTTTTTGTCACTAATTTTGATTTAATAATACCACTGATATCAGTTGTAATCTGAATTAAATCCCCATTCCTAAAGTTATCCTTCAAGTGAACTTTATAACCATTAACCTTAGGAGAATTAAAAGAAAAAACTTTTAATGAACTGTCTTTGCCAGCTTTTAAAATAAACTCATTAATTTTTTTATAATCTCTAAAACTTTTAATTAATTCTAGAGAATTATCGACTTCGGTAAGGTAAGTCTTCAACTCACTAGGAAGTCTTATTCGATATCTTTCTTTGTAAGACCTAAGAAGATCTATAGATAAATTTTGGCGATTATTATTTCTTAATGAGTCTAATAATGTCGCTTGAATTTCTAGTGAGTCATCAATCTTCAGCCATGGCACCCCATATAAATTAAATGAATAAACGGTTTTTAATGAAATATCTTGATGCCAAATATTTTCATTAATCACCTTTAACTTTGCTTTAGCTAGCGCAACCCCAATTTCATCTCCAGCTTGTAATTTTTTGAAAAAATACAGGGCAATATTGTCTGCTGCAAAAATATCTTCATCAGGAGATCCGTATGCAATGGTTGAAGACCCAATAAAACCAGCGCCATTATTACGAAAAAAATTTTCTACAATGCTTTCATTTTCATAACCCATTGCCCCGCCATAACAAGCTTCAGATAGTAGAAAAGCACTTTTATAATCACTAATTGAATTAGGCTGAAATATTTCGCTGTAGTTTTTATGCAAACCTTCCCCAACCCAATCAGGAGTGTCTGGACTTCCGTGAACATTAAACAGTAACAACTCTTTTTCACCTAAATAATTATTATTAACAAAGTTTGAGAATTCACTTTCTGTCCACCCAGGGGTGCAAAAAATTCCCCTTTTCTCGTGGCTGTTTTGATAAACAGATCTATTTGCTTGATACTCATTAGTATCTTTATTAAATATCTCCCAGAGAATTTTCTTAGTTGCCTCCATCCAACATTCGGCACTTACAGCAACACTCAATGATTTCCTAAGTCTCAAAAAATGCTGGGGACTAAAAATTAATTTAGAAATAATTTCTTGTCTTGCTAGCGGGATTCTACTAACCTGAATGTCGGGAATAATAGAATCAATATCAGCATAGGATTCATTAGTAGAACCATATAGTGAATCATTCATGCAATATTCGTCATAATCTGCCTCTGATGGGTTGGGAATTTTATATGGTGGAATTTCAGCCCAATTACCAATAATTAGAATATATTTAAATCTATTAATATTTTTTCTTAAGAACTCTCTTACCTCTTTTTGGGCGGTACTAGGTTCATTGATCTGGATTAGGTTTGGCTCAGAAAAATTTTGCTTAATAAAAATTGCTGAAAATTCATTTGCGAAATACCTCGGAATTAAGAATAAAGTTTCATCAATCTTCTCAAGATATTCATATTTGGCTTTTTCTGCAATTAAGCTGTTAGACTTAATTTCAACTTTCTTACCACAACCACCACAAAACCTTGATTTATCATGGAGTTTATTGCCACAATGATTACAGAACATCTTTATTTATAGAAAATTAATGGAGTTAATTGTTAGTCTAGGGTGTCCCCTGGATTCATCAACAAACCCGGATAAGACAACTTCTTTTCCAAAATATTCGTCAATATGAAACTCATCATCCTTGAAAATTTTGCTGGCTTCGTTGATTCTTAATAACTTGTAGTCTTTATTTTTAAAAACAAAATAATTTTTTTCAGATTTTGAACCTTTAAATAAGCACTCTAAATCAATAAATCCCCTAAATTCTGCACTCCTTGAGTGTTCAATTCTCTCCTTCTTCATCATTTCCATAAAGACTTGAGCAACAAGCTTGGCATCATTTATCAGTGTGCCTTTAAAGTAAGTTTCATCAAGAATGCCTAAAAATCGAGAAAATGATTCCAGATTATGCATCTCATTAGGGAATTTTTGTTTGGCTATCTCAAGACTATCTATGACATCACAGATATCTTCAACTCGGGTGTCAAATCCTGCAAGTTTTAATTCGTAATTCAAAAAACTTAAATCAAAAGAGGCATTATGAATAACTAGAGTTGAGCCCTTAATAAACTCTAATAACTCTTCTGCGATTTCACCAAATATTGGTTTGTCTTTAAGCATATCATCACTGATGCCAGTAATTGCCTCACTTGGACCAACACTAACAATTGGATTGATGTATTCGTGGAATATATCTTCAGTCAATTGATTATTGACTACCTTGCAACAAGCAATTTCAATTACTCGACTGTTTTTACCTGGCTCTAATCCAGTAGTTTCTGTGTCTAAGGATATAAAATCTTTCATATTTAGTGTCATTTTGAATTACATTATAGTCAGAATTTGAAAAACAGACCTCGCAAAAAAAATTTCAATCAATTCAAAATATATCGCTCTCTTATATAAAAATTAATTCATATTTAGACGAGTAGATTCTATTTTCTTTATGATATTTTTTGAGTATTAAATTATGGTTTATTATTTTTAAATGATTGATTAATAATAGAATTTTATTTTCAACTTGACAAATTTGTCAAAAAATATATAATATTTATATCGTTATCAATTTGTAACGAACAACTTATTTCAAAGGAGATTAATATGAATAAGTACGACAACATAGTTGTTACTATCAACCCTATCAACATAGTTCCTGAATCTAATGATCCTACCGGTGGAAGACCAATGGGACATCACAAAGATTCAATGTGGGCTAAAGTCGACCAAATTTTTTATGAAGTGTTTTCGGTTGGCGAGTCATTGCCTTTTCTTATTTTTCAAAAAAGACTCAAGGCTTTATTTACTGCAATTGGTTTTACCAAGGGAAATTGCTACAACTACTCCAGATACAGCTTTATTCAAAATAAGTTTGAATGGGCTGGCTGGGTTACGTTGACAAGCCTAGACTAGGTTAATTTCTAATTAAAATTTTTTGGAGTATTTACTATGGATAAATTCATTACGAAATCTAATTTCAAAAAAGGAATTAGGTGTGAAAAACTTTTTTGGTTAAACATTAATAAATATAG
>Ga0181592_10004100_pt1 | contig 12064 bp, 13 predicted proteins | sample 071ome_20_FD_133755 | JGI IMG/M metagenome (GOLD analysis project Ga0181592, IMG submission 133755) | Coastal salt marsh microbial communities from the Groves Creek Marsh, Skidaway Island, Georgia - 071412BT metaG (megahit assembly) | ecosystem: Environmental > Aquatic > Marine > Intertidal...
AATCAGAAATAATTTCTATAGCATCTCCATGCCCTTTATATGCTACAATACCGCACATATTATATCCTATTATTTAAAAACCACTCTATAGTATTTTTCAATCCATTATCAAAATCCATCTTAGCTTCCCAATCTAATAATTTCTTAGCCTTAGACGTATCTAAAAACCTTCTAGGCTGGCCATTAGGTTTCTGTTTTTCAAATTGTATACTTCCCTCATAACCTACTATATTTTTAATCTTTTCGGCCAAATCCTTTATATTTATCTCATACCCACTACCCAGATTAATTTCCTCTGCATTATCCACCTTGTCAATTGCCTCTATTATTCCCCTAGCAGCATCCTCTACATACAAGAATTCTCTAGTAGCAGTTCCATCTCCCCATATATTGACCACTTTTTCCCCATTATCTTTTGCATCCACAAACTTTTTAACAAGAGCAGGTATAACATGACTAATCTTAGGATCAAAGTGATCTTTTGGCCCATATAAATTAGTAGGTATCAGACTAGCACTTTTTAAACCATATTGCTCATAATAGCCCCTAAGCATCACCATGACCCCTTTTTTGGCTATTCCGTAGGGAGCATTAGTCTCTTCTGGATATCCATCCCACATTTCACTTTCCAAGAACGGCACCTTAGCATATTTAGGATATCCACACACAGTACTTACAAATATAAACTTATCCACCCCATATACTCTAGCTCCCTCTACCATATTTATTCCCATACTAGCATTAGCATAGAAAAAACGCCCAGGATTTTCCATGTTAGCCCCTATTCCACCCACTTCTGCTGCTAAATGAATAACCACGTTAGGCTTATATTTAGAGTACATATCATTTACCATATTATAGTCAATAAGATCATATTCAAAGCTTCTAGGATGGTAAATCTCAATGTCCGTATGGTATTTATTTTTAATCCTATCTAGAACAAAAGAACCTAGAAATCCAGATGCTCCAGTAATTAAAATCTTCATAAATATCCTTTTTTTATAGATTAGTTACAGCTTCCTGTTGTTCAGGATTTGACAAATTGATATCACCATGATCCTTAAGTGGGCGACCTCGAGGCTTGACCAGTTTTAGTTTGCGCCTTTGTCTACGAATCATAGATGTAGTAATATTAGATCCTGTAATTTTACTAAGTTTAGCGGCTAGATACTTGTCCGGTTCATTAGTATGATTGTTTCTAATATATTCGATTTCTTCGTTTGTCCACTTTTTGTAGGTAGCCATATTTGTTCCTTTTCTATAATTTGGTGTTATATATAATTGACAAGTAATTTTAAAACACTAGTATAGTATTGTTTTGACAAGTTTATGCAAGGAGTTGAAATGCAAAATTTTAACAACAACGCGCCTCGTGGCGAATTTGTGAAATCCAGTCTTAAGGTAAGATCATTAATGCCTGATGAACTGTTGAAAGATTTAGAGTTACCAGAGGGCAAAACTATAGCAGAGTTATTAAATGACGAGACAGAACCAGAAGACCAAGAAGAAGAATAATACAACCGGAGATATTCTAAGTAATAGCGGTGTTACAGAACAGGAATTTTTAACGGTTTTAGATAATATTAGCAAAAGACTAGCACACAAATTCAAATTTGCCTATCATAATTTTGATGATATGAAACAACAGGCGGCCATTTTTGCTCTCGAAGGACTGGAAAAATATGACCAAAGTAGACCTTTGGAGAATTTTTTATGGACTCACGTAAGAAATCGGCTATTTAATTTCAAAAGGAATAATTATCAAAGACCAGATAAGCCGTGTTTGAAATGTGAGTTTTATGATAAAGCTTGTATGAATTCGTCAAATGAATGTACCAAATATAGCGACAAACAATCATGTTCGCTTTATGCTTCGTGGTCTAAAAGAAACGAAAGCAAAAAAAATATTGTTCAGCCAAAGTATATCGAAGATCAGAGCATTTTTGCTGAAGGTAGTAGCGTAACAGAATTTATACAAAATCAAGAAGTAATCGACTTTCTTGATAAAAATATAGAATCAGAATATAGGGAATACTATCTAAAATTAAAACATGGAGTAAAAATTCCAAAAAGTCAATTAGTGAAACTTCAAAAATATATCTTTAAACTAATGGAAAACAACCAATGGCTAAGTCACCTGTTGGAAGAAAAAAACGAGGACAATTAAGCCTCGATGATCAAAAGTTCATTAAAGAGAACTTTGATACTATGTCTATATCGGACATAGCAGAGGCTTTAAATAGAAATAAAGGTCCAATAGAAAAATATATTAAAGAAAATCCTTCTATTATTATTAACGATGAAGACAGACAAAGTTTAAAACAAAAACTTTATTGTAAAACATTTTGGCCAGAAATAAATAGACAGTTTGATGAAGCTAGCGGAGAATTAGAATATTTCGAAGAAACCTGGATAGGATTAATCAAACAGTTTAGAGAGGATGTTTTACCAGCAGAAGAACTTCAAATAAAGCAATTTATTACTATTGATATTCTTATTAACCGAAGTATGAAGGAAAGAAAGCGTCATATTGTAGAAACAGAGAAATTACAAAAACAAGTAGATAGTGAATATGCTCTTCCAGAAGATCAAAGAGATATACCAAGATTAGCAAATCTTGAAACACAATTAAGTTTTGCAAGAAATAGTATTGCTAATTATACTAATGAATATACTAAGCTTTTAAATGAGCAACAAAAAATCAGTAAAGATCTAAAAGCTACCAGAGAGCAGAGAATCAAAAGAATAGAAGATGGTAAAAGCAGTTGGGTTGGATTGATAAGAATGCTAGAAGATGAAGAAATTAGAGAGAAGGAAGGTAGAGAAATGGAAATTCTTAGATTGGCTACAGATAAAGTAAAATTGACACTAGAAGATTATCATACTTACGAGGATCAGGTAGTAGATCGTCCTTTTTTAACACCAGAAACTGTGGAAAAAATCAATGAATAAAAAAGCTTTAATAACAGGGGTTACAGGTCAAGATGGTTCCTATCTTTCGGAACTATTATTAGAAAAAGATTATGAAGTCATAGGACTCTACAGAAGAACCAGCACTAATGATCTGTCCAGGATAGAGGGCGTTTTAGATCATGATAATTTTTCATTAGAAGAATTTGATTTAACAGATCCTGCTAACGTTTTTAGAATTATAGACAGATATCAACCTGATGAATTTTATAACCTAGCAGCTCAGAGTCATGTGCAAACTAGTTTTGTGCAACCTACAACATCTTTTGAAATTAATACTATAGGAGTTATCAATATTCTAGAAGCTATTCGCTCATGTTCTATGCACACAAAATTTTATCAAGCAAGTACTAGCGAAATGTTTGGAAGAAATTTCACTTTGGATACTAAAAATAATACAAAATATCAGGATGAAAATACAGAATTATTACCTCAAAGTCCGTATGGTGTTTCTAAAGTCGCCAGTCACAGAATGGTTCAGATTTATCGTGAAGCTTATGGTATATTTGCTTGTAGCGGTATTTTATTTAACCATGAAAGCCCAAGACGCGGAGATCGTTTTGTAACTAGAAAAATCACTAAATATATATCCAATGTTATTAATCACAAAATTAATCAAACACTTAAATTAGGTAACTTGAATGCAAAAAGAGATTGGGGACACGCAAAAGATTATGTTGAAGCTATGCATATGATGTTACAATTAGACGGCGCTGATGATTTCGTAATATGTACAGGTAAAACCTGGAGCGTGTTAGACTTTGTGAAAGCGTGTTTTGAAAGAGTAGACCTTGACTATAAAAATTATATTGAGATTGATCCTTCGTTATACAGGCCAGCAGAGGTAGACTATTTATTAGGAAATAATTCAAAGGCCTATGAGGTTATGGGATGGGAACCTAAAATAAGTTTTGAAGAGTTAGTGGCCGATATGGTTGATTCTGACTTAAAAAAGAATAATATGATTTATGAAACGAAATTATAATGATCCTATATATAAAAATTGGAGAAAATCTGTGTATTCCAGAGATAAATGGAGGTGCAGATGGCCAGGATGTAATGCTACAAAATATTTAAATGCACACCATATAAAAACTTGGGCAAACTTTCCAGGATTAAGATACGAATTGAATAACGGAATCACACTTTGTAAAAGACACCATCAAATGATCACAGGAAGCGAAAGTTATTACGAAGCGGTATTAATGAAATTAGCAGCGGAAAATATCAATGGTAACGGTAGATCCTAATTATACGATTATAGTAGATACAAGAGAACAACAACCATGGACTTTTAAGCATCATAGCATAGCTAACAGAAAGCTAGATGCTGGGGATTACTCTATGGAAGGTTTTGAGGATATATTTGCAATAGAACGTAAAAAAAGCATATCGGAAATCGCCAACAATATCGTTGAATCGAGATTTGTGAATGCGTTAGAAAGATTGGGTCAGTGTAAATATTCATTTCTTTTATTAGAATTCGATATGGATAAAGTTTTGTCCTATCCGATAGGATCTTCACTACCCAAGAGATTGTGGGAGAAAAGTAGAATTACTCCTACTTTCCTATTGAAAAATATTTTGGACTGGAATATAAAATATGGTATCAATGTAATGTTTTGTGGATCTGCAAGTAACGCAGAAACTATTGCGGAATATATATTTAGAAGAGTATTTTATCTAGAACATAACCTAAAAACCAAAAAGGAAAATTAAAATGAAATTAGACACAACAATTACCATACAACCACCACCCCATACAAATCCTCAAACCAATAAAATAGAATATCCTCAACCGTTGGTTTTTGATAGCCTTAATGTAAATTATGTAGACAATCCAACAGATAAAACTGTATTTGCAGCTATAGGACATATTCCTGGTAGAATTATGTTATTGAATAGAGAAGAGTATGATGCCGCAGGCGATTATACCAAAAGTTTTATTCAAGACAAATTGGTAGAAAAGCTTGGCGACGATCCAGCAAAAACCTTGAGATCAATGTTTCCAAAAACTTTAGAAGAAGATCCAGATGGTCCAGGAAGTATTCTTAGCGGAATGATTAGTACAATGGGAATTAAAAGTACTCCAAATTGTAGTTGCCGTCGTCACGCAATTGAGATGAATACTAACGGACCAGATTGGTGTGAAGAAAATATTGGAACTATATTAACATGGCTAGAATAAGAAGCTGGTAAAAGAAATCTACCTTTCGTTAGAACTGTAGCAAAGATGATGGTTCAAAGAGCTATTTCCAAGTCTAGGAGATTAGCAGAAAAATCTCAACAATCATGACAGTAAAAAACAAAGACTATGATGATGCTTGGTTAGGTCTTGGTGATATAAGGACTTTGGAGATTCCAAAGAATCCTTTAATACACAGATCAGAAAAAGAAATTGAAAATCCCGATCTTCATCTTATGAGATTGATGAGAAATCCTGAATACATAGGATCTACATGTAAATTGCTTTTTGGTATAGAATTACATCCTATCCAAATGATGATTATACAGGAATTTTGGACTAGACCTTTTCCAATGTATATAGCTAGCCGTGGATGGGGTAAATCTTTTCTTTTGGCATTGTATGCTATTATAAGATGTATGTTTTATCCTGGTACTAAAATCGTTATAGTTGGTGCGGCATTTAGACAGAGTAAAATTATTTTTGAATATATGGAAAATATCTGGAGAACTAGTCCTGTTTTGAGAAGTATTTTCAGCGGCAATGACGACGGACCTAGAAGAGACGTAGACCGATGCACATTGAGACTTGGAGATAGTTGGGCCGTTGCTATTCCTATGGGTGACGGTAGCAAGATTAGAGGTCTTAGAGCGCATATTATTATAGCAGATGAATTTGCATCTATTAGTCCAGATATCTATGAGACTGTGGTAGCTGGTTTTGCCGCTGTGAGTGCTAGTCCTATACAAAATGTTAAAGAGCAAGCCAAGAAAAAAGCCATGACAGCAGCTGGTTTATGGAACGAAGAGCTTGAAACATTGACTAAAAAAATGGGTAACCAGGCTATCATATCTGGCACAGCAGATTATGGCTTTAAGCATTTTGCTCAGTATTGGAAAAGATACAAAGGGATAATAGAAAGTTGTGGAGATAAAGATAAATTAGAAGAATTATTTCAAGGAGAAGTTCCAGAAAATTTTAATTGGAAAGATTATTCTATTATTAGAATACCATATGAACTTATACCCAAAGGCTTTATGGACGATAAACAGGTAGCTAGAGCTAAAGCCACCATACATACTGCCATTTATAATATGGAATATGCTGCTTGTTTTGTTACCGATAGCGAAGGTTTTTTCAAGAGAAGTCTTATAGAAAGTTGTGTTACATCAGAATCTGATCCTATTCGCATAGGAGAAAAAGAAATACTTTTTGATGCTGTTGTAAAGGGAAATGTTAATAGTCAATATGTATATGGAATTGACCCCGCTAGTGAAAAAGATAATTTTAGCATAGTTATATTAGAGGTTTTTCCAGACCATAATCGTGTTGTTTATTGTTGGACTACTAATAGAGGTAATTTTAAAGCAAGACAAAAAAGAGGATTAATAGATGAACATGATTTTTATGGATTTTGTGTTAAAAAGATAAGAGATTTGATGAAAACTTTTCCTCCATTGACTATCGGTATGGACGCTCAGGGGGGTGGCGTGGCGATAGAAGAGGGTTTACATGATCCTTCAAAAATGGAAGATGGAGAAAATCTAATCTGGCCCACAATAGATTATGAAAGAAGCAAAATTAAAGATACTGATGCTCAGTCAGGTTTGCATATACTAGAATTAGTTCAGTTTGCTAAGGCAGAATGGACGGCTTACGCTAATCATGGACTCAGGAAAGATTTAGAGGACAGGGTTCTTCTGTTTCCTAGATTTGACAATTTGTCTCTGGGTTTAGCACTGGACAAGGAAGGGCAGGATATACTGAACGCAGAATTAGATAATTTACATGACAATTTGAGCGAATGCATACTAGAAATAGAAGAATTAAAAAACGAATTAACAACCATTGTTATGACTCAAACAAGTACCGGCCCAAATGCTAGAGATAGATGGGATACTCCAGAAACGAAATTGCAGCACGGGAAAAAGGGCAGATTAAGAAAAGACAGATATAGCGCTTTGATAATTGCTAACGCAATAGCCAGAAAATTTCAGAAAGGATTGAGGCCTATAGATTATGATGTTGTCGGTGGAGATTTAAGGGATATAGTAAATAAGGAAGGACAAATGTATCGTGGTCCAGAGTGGTTCACTCAGGGGGCTAACGAAGATATTTATACAGGAATATACAGGAATTAGTGTAACTAAAAGTAATTATATCGCAATACTATTACAATAGAATTAAATTATGGCTAATAAAAAATATAATAGCGGAGAAGAATTGGCTAAGGGAAAAGATGTAGACGCAGAAGCTTATGTTGTTTGGGGAGACGATCTCGAAAGCAGAAAAGAGGCTATGTCCAAGGCTTCTGAGTCTCTAGAAGAATGTACACTCATACAGAGAACGACTGCTGGTCGTAGGTATAGCTTAGATTATTCTAATCTAGATGGAAAAACAGGTGGCAGACCCGGTTTAACAAGAACAGATTACGACTTTTTCCGTCCTGACGAAGCTGTGCCGAGACATAATATCAAAATTATTATGCGCAGAGCAGAGGATATTTACCACAGGATTGGATTAGTAAAAAATGTTATTGATCTTATGGCAGACTTTGGTGTTCAAGGCATAAGACTTGTTCATCCAAACAAAAGGATAGAAAGATTTTATCAAAAATGGTTTGAAAAGATTAACGGAAAAGATAGAAGCGAAAGGTTTCTAAATAATCTTTATAAAACAGGTAATGTTGTTGTTAGTAAGCAAACTGCAAAGGTTGGCAAAAAAGCTATAGATTCTATGTATAGAGCTAATGCCAAGCCAGACATAATTGTGAATGATATAGAAGATATCAATGTAGACAAAAAAGAAATACCTTGGAGATATACATTTATAGATCCTGTCTATGTAGATGTAGCTGCTGGTTCTTTATCTTCTTTTGTATACCAAAAAAGGTATCAATTATCTTTACCAGCTCATATCCGCAAGCTTATCAATAGTCCTAAAACAGAAGCAGACAAGGATATTATAGCAAATCTTCCTGATTCGATCATCACAGCAGCAAAAGAAAAGAAGCCATATCCCTTAACTCCTGAGAAAATAGCCGTATATCATTACAAAAAAGATGATTGGCAAAGTTGGGCATATCCTATGATTTATGCTATTATGGACGATATTAATGTCATAGAAAAATTAAAATTAGCAGACATGGCAGCTTTGGACGGGGCCATATCCAATATAAGAATTTTTAAGCTGGGTAGCCTAGATCATAAAATCGCTCCTACAAAAGCAGCAACAGCTAAATTAGCACAAATTTTAGGGAATAATGTTGGGGGAGGCACAATGGATCTCGTATGGGGTCCAGATATAGAGTTACTAGAAAGTAAAACAAATGTTCATCAGTTTCTTGGAGAAGGTAAGTATGTTCCCCATTTGAATTCCGTTTATGCTGGTTTGGGTATACCCCCGACTCTAACAGGAACATTTGGAGCAGCAGGCACTACCAATAATTTCATAAGCCTTAAAACATTAACTCAGAGACTACAATATGGTCGTGATGTTTTGATGAATTTTTGGCAAAATGAGATTGCGGCGGTACAGAAAGCTATGGGCTTCAGAAAAGCAGCAAAAATAGAATTTGACAGAATGGACCTATCTAACGAAGAAGCTGAAAAAGCTTTGCTTATTCAACTAGCTGATAGAAGTATTATCAGCGACGAAATTGTACAAAAGAGATTTGGCTTTGATCCAGATATGGAAAAAACTAGACTAAATAGAGAATCAAGAGATAGAAATAGAGGCAGAATGGTTAAAAAAGCTAGTCCGTGGCACGATCCTCAATTTGAAAATTCACTAAAGAAAACTCTATTGCAGCTAGGGATGGTTACGCCAAGTGAACTCGATATAGAACTAAGTGATAAAAAACAAGGAGAAAAAACACCTATGGAAATGAAGATGGAACAGTCAGCAAAGCCCACGAAGTTGGCTAACGATCCGTCTTCGGAATCGTTGCCTGGAGAACCCGGTGAAGGACGCCCAAAGCTTTCCAAAGATAAACAAAAAAGAAAAACCAAAGATTTTGCTCCACAGACAGGAGCCAAACTTTTATTATGGGCCAATGAGACCCAAGACAAAATAAGCGAAACAATCAACCCTATAATATTAGAGTATTTTAATAAGAAAAACCTGAGAAGTTTATCCAAAGAACAGAACACTATGCTAGATCAGGTTAAAACATCAGCACTTTTTAATTCACAACCTTTCTGCAAAATAGATAAAAATTACATAGATGGCATTTTAGAAAATGTCAATAAACCTAATGACATTGTGTATAAGTATTACGAATGGTTTAAAGTATTGCAGTCAGAGATGGATAGAGACTTAACTGTTGACGAAACAAAATATGCTAAATCATCTTTTTATGCTTCTGTTTTTGCTGACCAATAATGGAGTTTATTCATGAAAATTTTTGAACAAGAAATACAAGACGGCCTAGAAGAAAAAATTTCAGCATCAGCATCTGTTGCTTATGCTAGCATAGCCGAGCCATGTACTGAGCCAGAAAAAAAACAAGATATCAAAAATTTAAAAAGCACGGCTTCTTATGATGATTCAGATTTGTATTATGTACAATCCATATTAGTTTCTTCATCATGGAATAAAAATGATGATATTTTCGATAAAAAAGAAGTCTGGGCTGCTAAGAATACTCCAGAAGATAAACCTACAAATTTAGAGCACGACGAAAATTTAATTATAGGCCACATTACATCAAATTGGCCAATATCAGATTCTGGAGATTTACTTGATGATAATATATCTATGGAAGAATTACCAGAAAAATATCACATATTAACAGGTTCGGTAATATACAGAGGTTTTAGTAATCCTGAGCTAAAAGAAAGAGCAGAAAAATTAATATCTGAGATAGAATCTGGCACCAAATATGTTAGCATGGAATGCTTTTTTAAGGGCTTTGATTATGGTATAACAGATAAAGTTACTGGTAGTTACAAAGTTCTTGCAAGAGATGAAAATACAGCACATCTAACCAAATACCTCAGAGCGTATGGTGGTGCTGGTGAGCATGAAGATTATAAAATTGGCAGGGTATTAAGAAATATTACTTTTAGCGGGAAGGGTTTTGTTGACAAACCAGCAAATGAAGATAGTATAATATTTAATCAAAATATAATACAGGCAGAAGAAAAAATAAATTTTGAAGAAGAAAAAATTAACGATTTTAATAAAACAGGTGTATTATTTTCACAGTCCAGTACTCAATCTGAATCGGAGACAAATACTATGAGTTTAGAAAACGATATCGAAGAAATCAAAACCAAGCTTGAGGCTAAGCTTGCTATCGACGAGTTACAATCTGCAAACATTGATCTCAAAGCACAGTTAGCTACGCTTGAAAAAACAGAGGCTGGCGCAAAGGCTGAGCTAGAGACCACTATTCAGACCAGAGAGGCTACAATAGCTGAACTAGAAACGGTCGTTGCAGAAAAAGATAGCATTATCGCACAACGAGATGAAACAATTGCAGCAAAAGACGCTGAGCTAGCAGAAAAAGACGAAGTAATTGCTAAGCATGTTACTGATTTAGAAGCTGCTAATGAGGTTGTTGCTGGCTACAAGACCAAAGAAGAAGAGATGATGAAGAAAGAGAAAAAGGCCAAGAGAATGGCTGCTCTTCTTGAAGCTGGTCTTGAGAACGAAACAGTTGGGTCTACCGCAGATAAATTTGAACATTTGAGTGATGAATCTTTCGAAGATATGACTTCTCTATTAGCTGAGATGCATTCTAAGAAAGAGAAAAAAGAGAAAAAAGCTGAAGATGATGCTGAAGCAGGAATGCCACCAGCTCTTAAAGAAGCTATAGAAGAAAAGAAGAAAAAAGAAGAGAAAGACAAAGCATCAGAAGATAACGCTGATGCAGAAATTCTCGAAGAAGTTGAGGTAGAAGAAGAAGTTAATCTTGGCGTTGGTGGTGAAGTTGAATCAGAAGAAGATTCGACTAGAGCCGCTTTAGTAGATTTTGTTCGTAGTAGACTTAACAAAACAACCAAATAAGTATCTTTTTAAAGGGAGATAAAAATGGCTCTAAAACCAGATCGTATCGAATTACAAACCGATGTTTCTTTTTTCATGAGTAGCACTGCCACTAGAGGTGGTGTTGCTTCAATTTCAACCGGTGGTTCAGGTGTGTCCATGGACGACTCAGCAGCTGTCGTAAGTTATGCAACGACTGCTAGCGGTTGCAAACCAGTCGGAGTTTTGCTAAACGATGTTGTTGATTTAGATCTTACTAGACAACACATTAACTGGCACAAAGACGAAGTACAAAAAGGTGGCAAAGTTACTTTGCTACAGGTTGGTCAGGTAACTACATCTAATGTAACCGGATCTCCGGACGCAGGTGATCCAGCTTATGTTGGTGCTAATGGTGATTTTTCAGCAACGGCACCTACCGACAGCGAAACAGAAGATGAATATTATCGAGTCGGCAGATTTTTGAGTTCAAAAGATGCCGATGGTTATGCAAAAGTAGCAGTAAACATTGCCTAATTTAAATAAAAAGGGAGAACCACAAATGTTAGATAATAAAGAAAGATTTCAACCAACTCCAGAATTAACTGAGCTTTTAGTTCGTTCTGGCTCATCCAACAGAGAGGTATCTTTAGCTGCTAACGCAGAATTTGCTAAAGCCTTAGAGTTACCACTCCGACAGGGTGTTTTAAGTGGAGATGTTCTGAATGGTATTTTTGAGCCAATTTCTTTGGCACAAAGCGCTACTCCAGAATTTCCTCTTGACTTTTTAGCACCTGGAACTGAGAAAGATTTTGTTGCTTATACCATTCCTAATCATGGATATATTCCAGAGCGTCATGTTGAAGGCGATTATGTCATGGTTCCAACCTATGACGTTGGCGCTAGCATCGACTATCTTCTGAAATATGCTCGTGATGC
>Ga0181592_10004101_pt1 | contig 12064 bp, 15 predicted proteins | sample 071ome_20_FD_133755 | JGI IMG/M metagenome (GOLD analysis project Ga0181592, IMG submission 133755) | Coastal salt marsh microbial communities from the Groves Creek Marsh, Skidaway Island, Georgia - 071412BT metaG (megahit assembly) | ecosystem: Environmental > Aquatic > Marine > Intertidal...
CCTGAATGAAGACTTTGGTCACTACTCAGAAGAAACCTTTGACCCCTGCACAACTGCAGACCCTGTTGAAGGTTGCGGAACTGAAGACCAAGGGATGCACTCGGACCTGCGACCTGCGTTCCGACTGAAGACGAACTGACTACTGACTGGACGACCACGGACCGTCCATAAACCCCTCCAGAGGAGAGGGAGACCGTGAGTGCAAGTCCTCGTCATAAACCCCTACCCCCGTATCTCTATGACTTCTGTTGCAGAAACTCCTGCACCCACCACTCGTGAAGAGATGGTGTCTTACTTCAACTCTGATGTTCGTTCTCAGTCCATTCGTCTGGAACGCACTCTGGAAAAACTTCTGGAGTTTGAACTGAACAACTGGGAACCTATTCATTCCTCTCGTTGGTCCTGGAACCAGGAAGTCAGTGAACCTCCTGTTGATGGTCCGAAACTTCTGGACCTCTACCGTCAGACCTTCACCTGGAAGGAGAACATCCGTATTCAGACAGAGGTGTATGCAGAAGGTCAGAACACCTGTTCTGTCCGTTGCAAGGACCGTGAGGACTTCAAGAAGAAGATGTCCTGTGATGACCTCTCTATGGATATTGAATGGGGTTATCCAGGAGATGAAGACCCTTCTTCTGAACACACCTTTATGGACCCTTACGAGTTGGACCTCTGTGTGTCTCGCACCCGCACTTACGCACCTGATGTCACTGTGAGTGAACTTCAACTGCGTGATACTCCGAAGGAACAGGGTCTTGCAGTCTTCCGTAACCATCTCCTGAAGATGCACAAGGAGGACCTGGAGTTGATGTCCCACCTCACTGCAGAGGACATTCTCACCACCATCGGTGGTATCCCTTTCCTCGCACTTGGTGCGTCTTCTAAAGAGGAAGAACAGGAAAACTCCTGATGTCCTGACGACACCAGACCGTCAATAAACTCCCCCACTGTCATTTCAGTGGGGACTGGAACTTACTGTCTACTTCTTGTCCATTTACCCCTTATCAAAATGACTGTTTACGGAACCACTGAACACCAGAACCTTGTTATGGAAGTGATGTCCTCTAAGGACACCAACTACTTCCCTAAATGGGGGACTTACATCTGTCACTATTTCACGATGCGTGACCTTGAGAACTTCAAGGAATGTATTGAAGACCGTGACTTTGAGGTCTTTACGGAACAGGTGCGTCTTGCATCTGCGAAGTATCTGGAACTTCAAAAGGAGAAGACCAAGGTCTAACTCTTCAGACGACCTCGGACCGTCTATAAACCCAAGGACAGGAGGAGTGGTTCGTCACTCCTCTTGGAGACCGAGTGTGTGTCCAGATATTCAACCTTACCCTTTTAGATATGACTACTACAAAAGAATATCCTCTATCCATTGTTGACCGTTTTGGTAAGGGAGAGGTTGGTCCTCTCCGTAATGAACTTGGTCATCTTCTGACCCTGCAGAAATGTGGGGATGATATGACCCCTGAGGAAGAACTTGCACTTGCAACCTTCCGTGTCTACTTCAAGTGGGATGAACAACTCCTGGTAACAGGTCAATACGAACTGCAGGACACTATTGACTGCAGTTATGAACTGACTGAAGAGGAGTTTCTGCACACTGGTCCTGGTTCTCTTTACCAACTTGAGTTGGACCAGTTGCAATATTGCGATGAAGACCTCTATGGAGGTGTCTCCAACTTCACTGTGGAAGAAAGGGAGGTCGTCGTGAAAAACCTTCTGTTGAAGGACTGATATCCCAATGGAGGAAGGGTGTCTCCTTCCTCTTTCACTCAACTTTTCATTGTTATTCTGTTATCTCGTTATGTCTGGTAAAAACAAAAAGAAACTCCGTCGTCTCGGTCTTGACCGTAAGAGTAAGAACCAATACACCCCTGTCGGTCAGTCCCTCATTCTCCTTACTCGGGACCAGTTGTTCCAGGTTATGGACCTTCTTCACCTGAAGTGGGTTCGTGAGGAGGATGAAGGTTGGGAGGAGTTAGTGCGTGACACTCTTGGTCAACTTTCCGTTGAATACGGTTCCATTGATGTTCTGGTGGACAAGGTTATTGACTTCAAACCCTGTCTCCATCAACGCACTCAATACCCCGCAGTTCCTATCTCTATTTTCCACGAGGATGGGTCTGAAGAAGTCTTCTTCACCTTTACCTCCAATATGGAGTTCTACAAGTTGACTACTGGTATCCGTGTCTGTGAGAACGGGGATAAGGACAAGGTTATTGAGGAGTTTTCTAAACCTGAGGTTTTCGCAGGTGTTACCCCCTTCAATAGTTTCCAACTCCGTCTGGACCTGGAGTTACTCCAGGAAGTTCTTCCCACTACCCGTCCTGACCTGGACCAACTCATTGTCCTTGGTCAGTTAGACGAGATGTTCTCCCCTCTTTCTGAAGAGGAGTTGGTTCCCTTCATTCAACTGCGTCAGGAACAACCTGAGGTGTTCCGTCGTATGTATACCGACCAACTGATGACTATCCCCACTAAGACGGGGACCTTCTATCAACCTCAGAAGACACGCATTGCGTGGTCTCAGAATGTCTCTTCGCACTCGGTGAAGTTCCAGTCCCATAAAGGTCGTCCTGGTGTCCTGGTCTCTCGTTATACGAGTGGTTCCCTCTACGACACCTTCAAGTGAGGGGGTGAACGAAATGTATTGTTCTGTTCGCACCCACTATGGTCTGAACTTCTATCACGACGAACTTTCTGAAGTTGGTTTTGATGCGAAGGAGTTGTGGGATATCCTTCAACACACTCGTAGTAAGAAACGGAAGTTTCTGGTGATGTGGGATGAGGAGAATGTTCCTCACTTTGGTTCCCCCCAGACAAATGGGACGGTCCCGTTCGTCAACACCTACTCTTCCTTCTACTACAACCTCTTGACCTGGGTCTACCACAAAACCCTCATCAAGACCTATCGGGTTGTCCACACTGGACCTCGTCTCACACTCTGTTTTGAACACTCTCAGAACAATGTGAACCCGAAACTGACCTTCCCTAACTACGACTTCACGGGTTTTTCTAACCATATGAAAACCAGGGAGGATGGTTCCACCCTGGTCTCCTGGAAGGTCAACATCTTGAAGGAGAGTGTCCCTGAGACACTCCTTCCTCCTTCTGTCGTGCGTCCTACTTTCTGACCCAGGACATTACGACTACACCTTTGCTGGGGGAGTGAAGTTCCCAGTTCAACTTGGACTTCACTTTCTTAGTTTCCTTTTTGAGAGTTTGGTTCATATCGTTTCGTCGGTTACCCATATATCTCTCATTTTACCACTTTTCGCACAAAATAACAACATTTCTCACGAAATAACAACATCACAGGAGTATCTATCTATGTTTACTGCAAGAGAACTTATCGGTAAGAACAGTATGTCCGTTATTGACCCTCAAGGGTCTATACGGAAGACCTTCTTCTGGTTCCTGGACAAGGATAATAAGAAGAAGTGTGCAAAACTGAATAAACAGAACGCATACCTCTATGCGAAGAAGTTTCTCCCTCAGTTTGGGTTCTACAAATACAGGGAGAATGAACAGGAAGACGGTCCATTCCTCATTGTTCAGAAGTGTGGTCGTCGTGTTCGCATCATTGGGAATGAGAAGGACATCCAGGTCCAGGACCGTATTTTTGAGTGGACTTTGGAGACCATCAAGACCCTGTCGGGTATTGCGGGTGACCTCCCTAAGGACCTGGAAGAACGGATATTTGAGTTTGAGACCCTGTTCTCCAAATGGACGACCCGTTTCCTTCCTCGTCTTCCTGAGGTTGAGGTCACGACGAGTTCAGGGGAGACCCTGAAGGTCCCTCAACAACCTCTGAAGGACACCCCGAACACTGCGTTCCTCTGTTTCACCAATGGAGTGGTGGTCGTCAATAAGGACGATGACCCCGAACTCCACCCCTACTTTGACCTCCCTCCCAATGCATTCGTCTGGGACAACGAGGTCAAGGACTATGCGGTTGACCTGGACCATCTGAAGGAAGGTCCCTCAGGGAAGTGGTGGGACTTCCTCCAGAACCTTGCGAAGGAGGAACACAACGGGAAATGGGTGACCAACCCTGGTCTCCTTCAGACCCTGACCACTGGGTATGGGTATGTCCTCCACGACTTTTATCCCCCCGATAGAAGACGGATGGTCATTCTTTATGACCGCACCACTGAAATGAAGAGTGGTGGTAACGGGAAGTCCATTCTCGGGAAGTCCTTCAACTGTGTGAAACCCATCCACACCGTGGATATGAAACACGAGAAGGATGGTGGTAACCGTTTCCTGTTCTCTGGTTACACACCTGATAAACGCATCGTCATTCTCTCGGATACCAGTCGTGAACTGAACTTTGAACGGTTCTACAACCTCATTACTGATGGGTTCACTGTGGAAGACAAGAACGAGAAGAAGTATGTCCTCAGTGAGGAACACTCCCCGAAGATGGTCCTGACGACCAACTACACCATCTCCAATAACGACCGTTCGGACCGTCGTCGTCAGTTCTTCGTTCCTATCGGGACCTACTACGGAACTCTTTATGACCGTTCAGGGTTCACTCCTGCGGACCTTCACGACGGTTACCTGTTGGACAAGAGGACTTGGTCCGACAAGGACTGGTCTGACTTCTATGCGACCTGTATCCATTGCGTGAAGGAGTATCTGGACCACGGACTGGTCCCCTTTGACGACACCGTCCTGGTGGACCGTCAACTCCTGAAGTCCGTCGCAGGAAGGGATGACCTCCTGAATGACCTCACGCACTTCATCAAGGGAGTGGTGGATGGACCTGGGGAGGTGTCCCGTGAGGAGGTCATCAAGGTCTTTGGAAGTCCTGAATACGAGGACCTCAACCGTTGGGGTGACCCCTGGAAGGTCAGGACCTTCAAAAAGGTCGCAATGGGTCTTGGGTATCTGGTCAACCCTGGTCGTGACCGTTTCCAGAAGGTCGTGAACGGTGTGACTGAGGACTGGTATCGCATAGTCCCCTCGGTCCAACCTTCCAACCCTTTGGAAGGGTTCGTGGAGACCTCTGGGGAAGACCAGGGTTCAGGTGACCTCAGGGACTTCTTCACTGACGACTGACAGGGGACTGTGGAGATGGGAGTGGTTCATAAGAACTCCCCTCCTCTCTGCAGGTTTTTCCCAGAGATGTCGTTCCTTTTGAGGGTCCTACCCCGTTGACACGACCTCGGTTTGGGAAAATGTCTGTTCACGGAAGTTGCGTGTCAACAACCGTGTCAACGACCCCTCCTAAACCCAGTGTTTTCGGTGGTGTGTCAACAGTGTGTCAACACACCTCATCCCCGTAAACCCCCGTCAGGACTGGAGGAAGGTCAGAAGTGCATTTCCAGGACAGAAGTGGAATGGTTCCTGAGACCCCGTCAGAACAGGACTTCTGACCCTGTCATAGGGGTTGTGTCAACGGTGTGTCAACGATAGGTTGAAGTTCCCGTAGGTCTCAGGACCCCTGGACTTGGTGTCCCACTCTCATCCTGTTGACACACCTGCATTCGGGACCGTTCCTCGCAGAGAGAGGGACTGATGGGTGCGGTCGTTGAGAAGGTCCCGATGATGAACGGGAAGTTTGAGTTAGTGAGGTTTGCTCACAGACCCAACAGTTGGTATTTCAGATATTATGTTCCCGCACAAGGTTCGCAGAAGAGAACATATCTAAAGAGGTCACTAAAGACTGAAGACAGGTCTCTTGCAGAGGAAAGAGGTCTTGAGGAGTATTTGAAACTCAGGTCCATAGAACAGGATGGAGGAAGTATCACTGCAAAGACTATTCAGTGGTTGATGGATGACTGGATAGAGAAAAGTTTTCAGAGAGTAGTGACTGGTGAGATACAAGAGGTTACCTGGAAAAGTAAAAGGTCTCTTTTCCAAAATGGTCTAAAGAACTACTTCGCAACAAAGGGGGTCAAAAAGATAACGGACCTCCAACCAGATACCTTTGACGAATACAGGTTCTGGAGGATGACTGAAGGATGGAAGTTCTATGGAGGACCTAATGCGGGTCAACGCAAACCTCCAACGGATGGGACAGTCAATAGTGAGATAGGTCTCATCAATGAGTGGTATAACAACTATCTCATTCCTAAAGGGTATGTTACCAGGAAACCCCGCATCGCAACTAAGGTCTTGGACCTTGATGACCTTTCTGCAAACCCTCCTATCCCATTGAATGAATGGGAAAAGGTCTGGAGGTGGATGGATAAATGGTCAAAGAAAGATGCAAAAGGAGTAAACCGACCAGAGGTTCATTATTGGAGGATGTGTTTCCGTCACTACCTGCTCACTGCATACGGGTCTGGATGTCGTCCGACTGAACTTTGTGGGAGATACAACAAACGACAGGATGCCATTGATAGAGGTCTGACTTGGGACGATGTGGACATCATTCCTCAGACCAGATGGTCCGAAAGGTTGAAGAAGGAAGTGGAGGATGAACCCATTGCAGTCTTGGACATCCGCAAGACCAAGACCAAGGTCCCAAGAGAGGTTCCCTGCAGGACCGCAAAGTATTTGGAACGGTGGAAAGAGTTTGTCCTTGAGTGGAGGAAGGACAATGGGTATCCACCCCCTCAGGGGACAGACCTTGTCTTTGCAAACCCAAAGACCAACCGTCCTTACACCTACAGGATGTATGCCAATGCGTGGGAGAAGATACGGACAGAACTAAAGGAAAACTTCTCCGACCACTTCACTCTCTATTCCACCAGAAGTTCATATGTCACTAACATTCTGGAAGAGGGAGTAAGTCGTGATGATGTCTGTAAGTTGACGGGACATTCCTATGAAGTGATGACCCGTCACTACGACAGGATGAGGATGAGAAACCGTATCCCTGAAGTCACTAAGAGGATGTATGGAAAGAGAGATAAAAACCCATACGGTGCGAGAAAACTCCTGTGAAACTGTTATCCTGTGATGTTGACAAATGCATCAAAAGTAGTGTATAATATCTGTAAGAAAACAAACGGATAAAACCAGTTCATCATTGGTTTTGTGAGTTTTCCAGGGGTCTATTGCCTCCTTTTGGTGGTGACCCCGACCTGCAGTGTCCTGGTCAGTATTCAAAACTAATACTCGTGGACACTGCTAAATAACCCGAGGATGCGTGGTCCTCAGGTCTGTGACCTCTGTATCTGTGTTGGTCAAATGCTTTGTTAGACATAAGTTGACGAATGAGAGAGGGGTCACGCACCCTCTTTTTTTTGCCATAACAACATCACAAGTTCACTGCACCTTCCTCGGTGACCAGTCCCGACAGACGACCGAGGAGACCTTCTCCCTGGGAACCAGTCCCTGATGCAGACGACAGACCGTTAGGGGGACGCACAGGAAGGACGGGTGACTTTCGTAGTGACCGCAGTAGAGACACGCATTCGCACCGTCTCCTGCGGGTTTGAGGTGTCCGTAGGGGAGGTAACCCCATTCCTCTGGGTTGGACATCGTGACCAGTTCGGGAGACCCAGACTAATACAGGTATACCAATGACGCATCGTCTCAAGAGATGTCGTCCCCTTGTCTCATTTCTCGTCTCAAACCCGTTGACCAGGAAAGAAGTCCCGTCCTGACTGGGACTGGAGGTTGAAGTTCTCGGGAAAGTTCAACCAACCCCGTTCTGAACGACTTACTCTGTGCAGAGATGTCGTATAGTGGGTCTGTTCCAAGGGAACCCACCAATGACTGTTTCGTTCAAGGTCAACAGGTCTGGGAAGTCCAAGGTCCTCTCGCAGGAGGAACGGAACCTCATCCAGACCCATCTCCCCGAGAAATACCGACTTATCTCTGAGGTCCTCTACTGGTCCGCAGGTCGTATTCGGGAGGTCCTCAACATCCGTGTTCGCAACCTCGTCCCTGACCAGGGAATGGTTGTCCTGGAGAAGGAGACCACCAAAACCAAGGAGACACGGGAAGTGTTCGTCCCTGACCAACTGATGAGGAAACTCCTCCTGAGGGTTCGTTCACTGGGTCTTGCACCCTCTGACTACCTGTTCTTCAACCAGTCCCCGACCCAGACCACCACAGGGGAACAGAGACCACTCACCGTCCAGTCCTTTGACAAGGAACTCCGTCGTGTCTGCGACTGGAATGGACTGTCTGGAGTGTCTTCTCACTCCTTCAGACGAACCCAACTGACCGAGTTGTATCGGGAGGGTTGGTCCCTCAGGGAGATACAACACATCTCAGGTCACAAGTCCCTGCAGTCCCTTCAGGAATACCTGGATGTGGACAAGGAAAAGGTCGTGAACAAGTTCCGTTCACGGATGGAGGTGGTCCGATGACCTCTTGGTCTGAAAACCTCCGTCTGGAACTGGTGAAGGACAAGACGATGACTGATGTCTGGTCCCAGTTGCGTCGTCTTCCTGCATCAAAGGAACGGACTGCACTGCGAAGGGAGTTCCAGGGATGGTTCTCCAAGGACTGGGATGACCTTGAAGTCCTCTGGTTACCGCACTTCAAGGAGTGGTCCCAATGACCAGAACCGTCTTCACCGCAAAGGTGGTCTACAACCTCAATAGACCTAACGGATACTCCAGACACAACTGGACGATGTCCATTTCAGGGTCACACGCAGGACAAACCGAGAGTGCAGTTATGCACAAACTGAAGGACCGTCACGGATGTGATGCAGACATCACCATCCTCTCCATTGACTGGAGATAGTCCTGTAACTCGTTATTTCGTGACCTGTGGGTGGAGGAGTTGTTCTTCCACCCATTTTTTTGTGACTGGTCCCAAGATGTATTCATACTCTTCATAGACCTTCCGTTCTTCAGTCGTCATTTCCTCCACACACTGATATTCCATTTTGACTTCAGTGGATGGGTTCACTTTGTTCTTGTCTACCTGGATGCCATATTTTTCATTCATATGTTCTGTCCATCTGTTCAGACAACCTCTGGTGACATTCTGGAGAAACTCATTCGCAGTCTCTACGGGTTGTCCGTATTCATAGTTTCTCCCCCGAATGCACCAACACTCACCTTTGTAGACAATGCTGTCTGAGAAGTGAAAGTGCAATGTCACTCCCACCTTCAGAACTCTTACTGAGTTTATAGGTGTTGTTTTTATCATTCAAGTCCTCTCCAATGTGTATCATCATTTTTCAGTTCTTTTATCTTCTTAGACCTGGGGTCCTCGTCAACAGTCCCAGGGTTGCGTGACCTCTTTTTGTTCCTGTTTTTCTTCTCCAGGAACAGGTCTAACTGTTCCCTGAACTGCTTGTATGACTTCACTCTCGGTTTCGTCTCCTCATCGTAACCTGCAATACCACCAACCATAATGAGGTTTTCATTGTCATCTCTCTTGGTGTCTGAACCGACCTCAAAAGAGTTGTCACGACTGTCTCCATCTGCCTTCCGAGACTTCTTTCTCTTCTTCTTGTTACCCTCCTCCAAGGACATACTGTCAGACAGGGTCTTGAGGTTCTCTTGAACTTCTCTCACCTTCTCCTCACGGTCTCTCTGCCATTTCCTGTGGAATACAGAACAGACCATATCCACCTTCTTTCTCGCACTTGGTGACAACTTTGCGGAGTTATCATCAGGACGATAGTTTGTTGGAGTTGGTCCCCCTAAGTCTTGATACTTCATTGGTTAGTCTCTTGTTTTGTTCGGACAGGTCCTGAATGATGTTCTTCAGAACCGCAATGGTCTCAATGCAAACCTGGAGGAGGTCCTGTTTGGGTGACCTCACAGGACTTTCTTCCCTGTCTGCTTCATCTGCAGATACATCCGAGAGACGAGTTCATCCAGGAACTTGTCCTCTCTCATAGAACTCTTTTTGGAGAGTTCTTTCAACATCTGCTCAGTGATGTCTTCTACTCTGATGGACTTCATTTTGACATTACCTCTTTCAGTTCTTTGTGAATATTGCGTTTGACCCAACCCGACTTTGTCGTGTAGTTGCTTCTGCAATATTGCTCCCAGTCCTTCAACAATGAAAGTTCATCGTCTGTGAAATGGATGCTGATATTCTTTCCTCTTGGAAGAGTGTGCATAGTTCTTGTTCTCTAATGTTGTGTATCTTGTATTCGGTTTGGTGGATGAGTTCCTGAGTGATGGGTTTCATCCACTCCCATCTGGGGTCTACTAACTTTTGCTTGTAGTCCTCCAGTAGTTCCAATAAATAGGAATACGATACTTTTCTGTGTGACATTGACCTCTGTTCCTTTTTGGTTCAGGGGTCTTTTATTGTCCTCACATCAAAACCCCGAGTTACATATCTGAATGCAGAAAATGCATAAATATTACTGACTGGACACTACTATTTATGTAGTTTCTCACCTTGAGAGTTCTTCCTTCCAGTTTCTACTCCCTTAGATAGACAACGCAGGTATATTTTTTATTATATTTTTTATGTTTGCGTTTTTGACGGAGTTATCTCGTGAAGTTGTTATCTCATCACGGAATAACAGTTTCACAACTCAATATTGCATCCATTCTTCAAGAGTATTACGCACCATCTCCGCATACTGCGGATGGGATGTCGCAACTTCCTTCAGTCTTCTGCGGTAGTTGAACCGTTGTGCTCTTGCATTGGTCCGCAGGTATTCCAGTGCGACTTTGTGGATGTAGTCAGTCCCGTGCAGTGCCCAGAACTGTTCACGACCTTTGCAGACCTTGTTCAGGAAACCCGTGAAGGTCTGCAATGGTGCCAGGACCAAGTCCTCTAACGACCCCAATGAGAACAGGGTCTTGAGACTGTCCTCTGCACGGTCCCAGGTGGACCTGAGGTCCTTGGTCAGACGACCTTCCATTTCCTGGGAACGGTCAACAGACCTCTGTTGTCTGAGGGTGACCATCGTTTGGTCTTCCTCGTATTGGGTCTTGAACCCATAGACCGTTACCAACTTCTCCAGGTCCCCCTTGAAACGGGTCAGGACCTCTTCTGACACCGATGCAGGTCCAAGGACCTTTACCAGTGATGAGAAGTCCTCTGGAACCTCCTCGGTCTGTCCTTCAAACCTGAAGTATTTGACCCATCGGTTCAGAGAACCTTGGGAGACCTTGGGGTGGATATGACCCTCTTCAACCCCGACCTTCAGTTCCTCGTCGGACAGACAGTGGACCAGATGAAGGGTTGTGTAGGTGCAGGGGAGATGGTCCTTCAGTCCCTCCAGTCGGTCGTCCAGACCTATCTGCAGGAGTTTTGACCACACCTTCTGACCACCCTTGTCCATCCCTTGGGACTTCACCCAACGGTCTCTCAGGTCCCTGAAGTCCTCTTCGGTCATCGTCTCTCGTGCAGTCCTGATGACCTTGGTGATGTGGAGGATGTCGTCCACAGACCCTTGGTGGGTTCCTGCAACCAGTTCCTCCAGGAACTCAGAGACGGACTTGTTAGTGCTGGGGTTAGAGGGTGTCATTCCGTTCCCACCCGTAGTGGGTGCATAGGAAGACCATACGACATTCTCTGCAGGGATGCAACGACTTCTCAGTGGAAAACCGTCGTCTGATACCTCATACGACGCACCAAGTCCCTAAAAACCTGCATTTTCAGTCGCAGGAGGGACCTCTGGGTCCTTCTGAACCCCAGAAATACCAGTAAAAACGGGTTCCCACGACCGTCTCCGTGCAGAGATGTCGTGGAAATGCTACAGAGTGTAAACACTCCGTCTCTGCACAGAGATGTCGTCCTATACTTCATAGGAACCGAGAGGGGTTACCCGAGGGGTCCAAGAGACACCCAACGGTCCACGACCTCTCTGGATACCTGTCCTTCCTGCGGTGGTTGCGGTGACCTTCTTGCGTCTCAAGACCAACGACCGTCTCTCTGCAGAGATGTCGTCCAAATGTTTCGGTTTGCAAACACTGCGTCTCTGCACAGAGATGTCGTCCTATAATAGGGACATCAACGGGGGAGAGGGAGGTCAATACGACCTCTCTGACTTCTCCCCCTCGCAGTCCGACTACCTGTCCTTTCTCAACCAGTTCCTGAATGAAGACTTTGGTCACTACTCAGAAGAAACCTTTGACCCCTGCACAACTGCAGACCCTGTTGAAGGTTGCGGAACTGAAGACCAAGGGATGCACTCGGACCTGCGACCTGCGTTCCG
>Ga0181592_10004103_pt1 | contig 12055 bp, 19 predicted proteins | sample 071ome_20_FD_133755 | JGI IMG/M metagenome (GOLD analysis project Ga0181592, IMG submission 133755) | Coastal salt marsh microbial communities from the Groves Creek Marsh, Skidaway Island, Georgia - 071412BT metaG (megahit assembly) | ecosystem: Environmental > Aquatic > Marine > Intertidal...
TATAGAATTGTTTAAACAAAGTCAATAAAAATGATCAGTTTTTTATATCTTTTTTGATTTATATTTTAAATCACATTATGCTTGACTTATGCTCGAATATAGTATCTCGAAAATGCTCATAAGTTTTATTTATCAATAACTTAGATGTGATAAGTATTATTTATAAGTAATGCAACCTAATTCTTACTATGTAAAAACATATTATATGAATTTATATTATATAAAAACATATTATATAAAAAAGTATAATGTTAAATTTGCATGACCGACCTAGGCACCCACCGAAGGGGGGAACAACTTGTTTGTTTACAGATGAACTACAACTAAATAATTTCTAACAGAAATTCCTGAGATCAGGGTGATCATTAACATCATGAAATGACTAAAAAGCAGCTCGCCATTCGCTTTGCTCATAAGCACGGCTCGCATAAGCTCGCTTACTAGAGGTGATAAGTAAAATAAATCAGAACCATATTGACTTTTCTTTGAAAGTATGCTACAATATTTATGTAATAAAGAATTATTAAATAATTACATGATTATATAATTATATCATATAACTAATATAAATATATTATACATATATTCTTGAGGCAAGTAGTCTGTCTGTCGATGTCAGACTTCACATTCCTTCTACTAATTAACAAATACCTCTTGACTTTTTTTAAAAGTTGTGGTATACTATTAAGGTAGACTCTAATAACGTATATCACTCTCATGGACATTAACAAATACAAACAGCATCTGCTGACTTCAGATGGTCAATTCAAGACCATCAGTCTCTTCTGGGAATTTCGTCAATTCTCTGCAGATCATGTGGAACCTGTTTTCACGCTCAAACCCCATGATGTAGAAAAAGAAGGCAAAGTCTACCCTTCTTTGAAACAGATATACTTAACTTATGACCATGTCCCAGGATTTGAGTATGAGTTCGCCACAGATATTTTTGGATCTTGGGACCATTGGTTAAAGATCGTAGAGTCTAAGATGCTCAAAGATTACATCCAGTCTTGGAGAGATGAACTAGATGTTCGTATCAAAGCACAAGCTCTTAAAGCCATGATGCACGCATCTCGTGATAACGATGCTAAGGGTATCAATGCTGCAAAGTATCTTGCTGATAAAGGATATGTCTCTAAACGAGGTCGTCCTTCTAAAGCAGAACTAGAACGTGAACGTAAGATCCAAGCAGGTGCAACTAAAGAACTCAATGATGACATGGAACGAATTGGACTTAAAGTAGTCGAAGGGAGTAAGAAATGATGAAGTTTCCAGTACAGGATACATTTATAGCTTACTGTGCTACTAATGGTTATCCAACAGAATACAACGATGGTCTTCGTGTAGCATTACAAACAGATCTTTCTTCTTCTAAGAAATCTTTAAATGACTTAATGAAGGAATACTTTGACACCAATGGTGCAGAGTATCTATATCCGTAATGCCATACATGACCAATGGTAAGAGAGATTACAAGAAAGAACTCTCTTGGGAAAAGAAAAAGAAACCAAACCGAGTTAAAGATCGAGCTAAGCGTAATGCTGCTCGTAAAGCGATGGGATTAAAAGTAGGTGATCCAAGACAAGTAGATCACAAGAAACCACTAAAGAGTGGTGGTTCTAACAGTAGAAAGAATCTAAGAGTTGTTTCTGCTAAAACTAATTTAACAAAAGAGGCAAGAAGGAAACGTAATGGCTAAATTTACAATCAATGATATAGCATCAGGTTACGCTAGTACGACAGCATTAAATAATTCATTTGATGCTATAGAACAAGAATTTAATAACAAAGTCCTATATCGAAACAATCCAACTGGTGAACCTAACCAAATGGAAAATGATTTTGATTTAAATGGTAACGACATTTTAAATGCAGGACAAATAGCAGTAACAAGTTTAACAGTAAATGGTGTTGACTATTTAGCAGCTATGAATACTATTTACAATAATTATACCAGTATCACGCAGAGTGTTACTGTTAGCACTAGTGCACCTTCAGGTGGTTCTGATGGTGATATTTGGTTTACAATTACTTAACAGGAGAAATAATAAATGGCAGCTTTATCAGATCATTCAGAAGCTTTGTTATTAGACTGGTTAATGACTAATGGCACAGCAACTAGACCTACAGCTTGGTATGTAGCATTATACACAGCAGCACCTAGTGATAGTGGAGGTGGTACAGAAGTAAGTGGTAATGGTTACTCTAGACAGGCAGTTACTTTTGCAGCAGCTACTTCACCAGGTGGTACAACATCTAACACAGGTGACATTACATTTACTGCAGCAGGTGGTGACTGGGGTACTATTACTCACATAGGTATTCATGATGCTTCATCAGGTGGTAACCTATTATGGCATGGTGCTATGACAGCATCTAAAACAGTAGCTGACGGAGATACATTACAGTTCTCAACTGGCAATATTGACCTTACAATAGCTTAAGGAAATATAAATGGCAGAAGGTTTTCGAATATCGGAGAGTGGTGACTTTCGAGTTACCGAGGCTTCTGTCTCACGAACTACGGAGGGATTTGAGGTTGGTGAATCAGCCCTTTCAGCTTCGGGCAGTGTAGCTAGTGTCAGTTACTTAAGTACAACAGGAGCAGCAAGTCTAAGTGGACAAGGTTCTAAACTAAGTGCAGGATACAGCACACTAGAACCAACAGTTAGTTTATCTGCAGTAAGTAGTATATCTGATATAGCACAAGTAGTTATTGTAGCATCAAGTCCTATGACAGCTACAGGAACAATGACTTCTGTGTCTTTAAGAACTTGTTTTGGTGAGTCTCCATTAAGTGCTACAGGTTCTAAAGCCAGTGTAGGACTTAAAACTTTATTTGGTAGTTTATCTTCAGGACAAGAAGATGTTATTCGTATTCTAGAAAATGGAGATACTAGAATTACAGAAGCAGGTGATACTAGAATAAGTACCACATTATATGGTAATGTAGCAGTAGGTACTCTTGTAGGAAATGGAACTAAAACATTCTTTACATCACAACCATATTACAAAGATGGAGACCTTTGGTCAGAGTTTATTCCAAATGTTAAATGGAATGGAGCTTGGACTCAGAATCTTAAGATTTATAAACACACTAACGGAGCATGGAAGAGGAGTTATTAAACTATGGCAAATATTAAAATATCAGACTTAACTGCTGCATCGGCTGCTGCTGATGCCAATGAGTTTGAGATAAACGAAGCAGGTACTAGTAAAAAGGTTACTGGTGCTCAAATTTCAGCACTTGTAGAATCTAATTTAGGTTTAGGAGCACTAGCTACTTTATCTGCAGTAGGTACTACACAAATTACAGATGGATCTGTTACCACTGCTAAATTAGGAGCAGATGCAGTCGATGGTACTAAAATTGCAGATGATGCAGTAGCTGCTGAACATATTGCTGATAATGCAGTAGGAGCTGATGCTTTAAATGTAACAGGTAATGGTACAGCAGGACAAGCTTTAACATCTGATGGTGACGGCACTTTTTCTTGGGCAGATGCAGGAGGAGGTGGTTATGCTGTTTCTAAAATTACTAAATTTGCAGCTTCTACTACTTGGACAAAACAACCTACTACAGAATTAGTAAGTGTTACTGTTGTAGGAGGTGGTGGAGTAGGAAGTGGTACTGGAGTTTCACTAAACAACCGAAACAATGGTGCAGGTGGTGGTGGTGGATTAGCTAGAGCTCTTTTTAATATAGCTCAAGCAGGTAATACTCAACCTATTACTATTGGAGCAGGAGGTACTGTTACAGTTCCTAGTTCAAATCCTTCTCCTCCAAACGTGTCTACTACGAATGGTAATCCAGGAGGAGCTTCTTCTTTTGGTAATATTGTAGTTGCAAATGGAGGAGCAGCAGCAGTAAATACAACTGGTGGAGCAGGTGGAACAGGAGCTGTTAATACTACTGCTATTGCTACAGCAACTGGTACTGGTGGTACAGGAGGAAACTCTAACGCATCTAATAATGTGTCTGCAACAGGTGGTGCAGGAGCAGCAGGATACAGTAAAAGCCAAAACGCAAATTTTCCTTATGTTGTAGGTAATGAAACTCAATTTTATGAAGTAGCACCTACTCAAGGTAATGGGTATCCTGGTTTTAATATTAATGCACCTGTAGGTACGACTTATACTAGAAGTGGTACAGCAGGTACTGTTGTTGTTATTGAATGGGAGCCAGTATAATGAAATATTGTATAGTAGAAAATAATGTAGTTACTAATGTAATTGAGGTAGCTAATGAAACCACTGCAAATGAAATAGGAGCTATTTATTTAGGAGAAAACGCAGGTATAGGTGATACTGTTACAAACGGAGTTATTGTTGGTAAAGAACCTATTAGTGATTCTGAGAAAAAAGCATCTTTAGTTAGACAAAATAGAGATGAATTATTAGCAGAAACAGATTGGTGGGCAGTAAGTGATCGAACAATGACAGCAGAAGAGATAGCCTATCGTCAAGCTTTACGAGATATAACATTACAAGAAAGCTTTCCTGATAACGTAGTTTATCCTACAAAACCTTAATATAAAGATAGCTTTATTTTATAAAGCAAAGTATAATATAATTTTATAACTTTAAAAGATAAATATATGCAAGATGTAGTCAAGTATTTTAATGATAATAAATATGTTCATCTTACTAATTTTATTAGTAAAGATGTATGTAAAGATTTAACTAAAGAGTTAAATAAGTGCATACAAGAAGGTAAAACAACAAAAGATACTCAATGCCCTATATCAGAAGCTATGTATGGAGGGAATGTTTTTGATCAAGTTCTTTTAGATACTCTTCCACATATTGAAAAAGTAAGTGGTAAACGTCTTTATCCTACATATTCTTATGCTAGATTATACAAACCAGGAGAAGAACTTCTTATACATTCTGATAGAGAAGCTTGTGAAATATCAGCAACAATAACTCTTGGTAAAAAAGGCAAAGACTGGTCTATTTTTATGGCTGATAGAACAGATAAAGAGGAAGAAGCAGAACCTTACAATTCAAAAGCTATAAATCAATTTAAAGATATTAAAGTTAAAAACATCTCTGAAGTAAAAATGGATGTTGGAGATGTTGTTATATATTATGGTAAAGATAAAGTACATTGGCGAGAAAAGTTTGAAGGTAAATGGCAAGCTCAACTCTTTTTACATTATGTAGATGCTGATGGTCCTTATAAAGAATGGAAATATGATAAACGATCTAAACTAGGTGTCAATAGAACAGTTAGTTTAGAAAATGATAATCAAAAACAAATAACAAATTATGCTATCTTTGAAAATCACTTAACTGATTCTTTTTGTCAAAGTCTTATTAAAACTTATTCACAAGACACTATAGAAAAACAACCTCCTACAGTGGGAGGAGGAGGCTACAATAATACAGATGGTATTATAGATAGAAGTGTTCGTAATGTTGATAGAGTTATATTACCTCAAAATCAAGGTATAGGATCAGCATTAACTGCCACAGGATTAAATGCCAATCATTATTGGTGGAAGTATGATATTACTCATTCTAACCAAACAGAGTTTTTAATGTATAATCCTGAAGGTCATTATGTTTCTCATGTAGATACTTTTCATTATCATGGAGATAACACTAGAAAATTAACAGTAGTTGCTTTTCTTAATGATGATTTTGAAGGGGGTAAGTTTTTTATAAATGCAGCAGGAGCACCTGTTTATCCTCCTCAAGAAAAAGGAACTGTGATAGTATTTCCTAGTTATATGGTTCATGGTGTTGAACCTGTAACAAAAGGAATACGATATAGTTGTGTAACATGGTTATTAGGACCATATTTTAAATAGGAAACAAAATGGATACTTTTATAAGAATATATAAAAAAGCGTTTGATGATACATACTGTGACAAAGTAATAGAATACTTTAATAAAGCAGAAGAACATGGATTAACTGTTGATAGACAGGCTAATGATCAAGTTCCTAAGTTATTAAAAGAAGATGATGCTTTATTTTTACCAAGTACTTTTCCTATACATCACACTTATGGAGATATAATAAATGGATTTAATGATGTATTTTGGGGAACTTGTTATGAAGATTATGCAAATAACTTTAGTATATTAAAACAAGCTGATCCTCATAGAGCTTATACAATTAAAGTCCAAAAGACTAAACCAGGTCAAGGTTATCATGTTTGGCACGCTGAAGCTACTACTAGACAAGAATGTAATAGATTATTAGCTTGGACTGCTTACATGAATGATGATTTTGAAGCAGGGGAAACAGAGTTTCTTCATCAACAATATAGATATAAACCAAGTAAAGGAGATGTAGTAATATTTCCTGCAGCCTTTACTCATGTACACAGAGGAAATCCACCTATTGGTGGAGACAAATACATTATAACAGGATGGGTAGAATTTTAATTATGACAACTCCAAAGGAAGTAGAACAACGACTAGACTCACATGAAGAGCTGTGTGCCGAAAGGTACGCTAATATTCATGCTCGTATAGATAAAATAGAAGCAGTTCTTAATAAACTTCTTTGGACTATCATTATAGGTTTTGGTAGTATTGTTGTATCAACTCTTATTATTAATAAAGCAGAAGCAGCAGAAACAACCATAAATTATAAAGGACAACCTGTTCCTTCTGCGATGGCTCCGTCAATGTCTGCTTACTCACAAGATGTTTGTGCAGTTCCTGCTTCAGGTGGTATTAATACTGGTGTATTTGCTGTGTCAGGAGGTACTGTTCTCACAGACGAAAATTGTGTCCGAATTAAGCTCGCCAAAACTTTAAATGATTTAGGTCTTAAAGTTAGTGCTGTATCAGTTCTCTGTGAGGACATTAAAGTATGGAACGCCATGGAAATGAGTGGTTCACCCTGTCCTATAGGGGCAGCCCTAGGAGATGCAGCAAGACACGCTTGGTATGAACTATATCCTGAAAGGTTTACAAAGTTATATGGTGAAGATTTTAAAATGCCTACTTATACTATACCTATTAATCTTTCGGAGTAATGCTTATGCTTGGTACTGTACATACGATCCTGATCAAAATGGCTTCATGGTTGAAGAATCGCTACAATGTTATGATATTGACCCCTATATTGCAATTTCGCAATACTGGTGTGTCAGCTATCAACCGAATGATCCAATCTGTTCAGCATATACTCAGCAAAGTTCGTGTAGCGACACAGTGGAACAAAGATCAGTTGCTTGTACAGAGCCAAATACTGTTGGATTTGTTAATGAAAGCCGTACTTACACTTGTGCTAGTGACAGTTGGAGTGACTGGATTGTTAGCTCGAATAATTGTACACCTGCTCCACCTACTTGCTTCGAAAGTCAAGAGGAAAGAACAATAACATGTCAAGATGGTTACACAGGATCTATAACAGAATACCGAGAGTTAATATGCTCAACTCCTTATTCGATGCCGACTCCTGGTCCATGGATTACAAGCTTGGATTCGTGTATCCTAAAAGCAACAGATCCTACAAGCATAGAGAGTCCATTAAATCCTGCGAGTCCACTAAGTCTAGATCAACCAGACCCAGTTGGGATTACTTCAGGGACTGTGGATATGACTCCAACACCGATGGACAATCCAGTGGAACAAGAAATGGCAATTCCACAGGAAAAGACGGAAGAACAAGAACAGAAAAGTACAACGCAGCCTTCGACATCAAACTCTACGGAGACGAAGGAAGAGAAAAAAACAGAGGCAAAGCAGGAACAAAAGATAAAGCTAAAGGAAAACGAAGACGTTATTCCTGGGTTTGGGATTGCTATTAGTTTTGCTTTGATTGAACAACCTGTTATGTATCAACAACAGGATCTGACTAATATACTCAATTTAGAACAGGAACAAAACTATGCAAGAGAACAAGACTTTCTCCTTAACCTTATCCAATCAGATGATTATTCGTCTGATTTTGATAGCCTTGCCCATTATAGGTGGAGGAGCTTATTACACGATAACCCTTTACAACAAGATGCTTTCGACTATTGATAAAGTAAGTATTATTAATGAAGTAGAAGATAGACTATTAAGTCTAGAAGAAAAACAGAAAGTAGCTAGTGAACGTTATATGGAGTTAATGACAAACAATGTTAAGTTACAAGACAAGGCAAGCGATGCTATTGTGTTGGCTAAAGAAGCATCAGCTACAGCAAAAGGAACACAAAGAGAAGTTGAAGCAAGTTTAAACGCTATCCGAAATGAAGTAAAAGCAGAGCTTGAATCAGTTAAAGATAAAATGAATGCTTTGAAGAAAGCAACTACTAATCCATTAGGGAGGTAATATGTTAGCAGCTTTAATACCTGCAGTAACAAACATTGTAGGCAAATTTATAGAAGACAAAGATACTAAAAACAAACTAGCTCATGAAATAGCTACATTAGCAGAAAAGCAAGCTCATGAAGTAGCGATGCAACAAATAGAAATACTAAAAGCTGATGCTAAAGGTAACTGGTTTCAAGCTTCATGGAGACCTTTAATAGGTTGGATTGGTGCTCTATCAATAGGTGTAAATTATTTAATAGCTCCTATTTGTGCAGGTTTTGGTGTTGTAGTACCACAAGCAGATATGTCTGTAATGATGCCTTTAATTATTTCAATGCTAGGTGTAGGTGGTATGAGATCATTTGATAAACTTAAGAAAACAGATACTAAATTAACTAAATGAGATTAACAAAGAACTTTACATTAGAAGAACTTATTTTCTCAGAAACTGCTTCTAGAAAAGGAATAGATAATAATCCTAATCAAGAAGTTTTATTTAACTTAGAAAGATTAGCACAAGGACTACAAGATGTTAGAGACTTACTTCGGTATCCTATACTTATTAGCAGTGGCTATCGCTGCTTGGAGCTTAATACAGCTATCGGCTCGAAGCCTACCTCAGCCCACGTCAAAGGCTTGGCAGCAGACTTTATCTGCCCTAGCTACGGATCAGTCGAAGACGTAATGATAGCTATTGTAAATAGCGATATACAATATGATCAGTGTATATTAGAATATGGTCGTTGGATTCACCTTGCATTTGCAGATGAAGGTTATGAACCTAGACGTAATAATTTAGTTATTGATAAAGAAGGGGTTAGACTTTATGCCTCTTAAGAAAGGTAAATCAAAGAAAGTTATATCTGAGAATATTCGTAAAGAAATGAAAAAAGGTAAGCCTCAGAAACAAGCTATTGCTATTGCATTATCTAAAGCAGGTAAAACTAAAAGGAAAAAGAAATAATGGCTAAAGATCCTAGATTAGAAAGAGCAGGAGTATCAGGTTATAACAAACCTAAACGTACTCCAGGTCATCCTACTAAGTCACATGTTGTTGTTGCTAAGTCAGGTGATCAAGTAAAGCTTATACGCTTTGGTCAACAAGGTAAAAAAGGAGCAGGTGCTAATCCTAAGACTGCTTCTGAGAAAGCAAGACAGAAATCATTTAAAGCACGTCATGCTAAGAACATAGCAAAAGGAAAGATGTCAGCAGCTTATTGGGCTGACAAAGTTAAGTGGTAGAAGACTCACCCTGTACTGGGGTTTGTCGTTTAAAAGATAATGTATGTATAGCATGTCATAGAACCTATCAAGATATAAGTGAATGGTTTGATATGACAAAACAACAACGTTTAAACAGAATGGAGCAAATAAAGAATGAGCTTAGTAGAAAACATAAATAAACGTAAGAAGGCAGGAACTAGCAGAAGTAAAAAGAAATCTACTATAAGTGCTAAAGCTTATAAAGATATGCAGAATAACTGGGGCAAAAAGAAGAAGAAAGCTTAAATGTCAAAAGCTAGTATAGATCAAATAAGAGAAGCAGCAGAAGCTGATCTCTTAACGTTTATTAAGTTAGTAGCTCCTCACTTAATGTTAGGTGCTATCCACGAAGAATTAATCCAATGGTGGCAACGTCAAGATGCTAAACAAAACCAATTAGTATTACTTCCTCGAGGACACATGAAGTCTAAGTTGATTGCTTATAGAACTGCATGGTGGATTACAAAGCATCCTGAAACAACTATACTCTATGTTTCTGCTACTGCTGACTTAGCTGAAAAACAACTATATGCAATTAAGCAGATTCTAGATAATCCAATCTACAGACGTTACTGGTCAGACATGATACACCCAGAAGAAGGTAAACGTGAAAAGTGGGCAGTTGCTGAGATTGCTGTAGACCATCCACAAAGAAAACTAGAAGGAATTAGAGATGCTACTTGTAAGGCAGTTGGACTTACTTCAAATACTACTGGCTTCCACGCTGATGTCGTTGTTCTTGATGACATTGTTGTGCCTGGTAACGCTTATACTGAAGATGGAAGAGACAAAGTATCAGCAGCTTATAGTCAACTGGCTTCCATTGAAAATCCTGGTGCTTATGAGTGGGTTGTTGGTACTCGTTATCACCCCAGAGATATTTATGATACTATGATTAACATGAAAGAAACTCTTTATGATGATGAGGGAGAGTTAGTATCAGAAGATCCAGTCTATGAATTATTCCAAAGAGTTGTAGAAACCAATGGTGAGTTTTTATGGGCTAAAAGAACAAGAGCAGATGGTAAAGCTTTTGGATTTGATGCTAAAGAACTAGCACGAATCAAAGCTAAGTATGTAGATAATACTCAGTTTTATGCTCAGTATTATAACAACCCAAACAGTAATGAAACAGCTCGTATTAATGCAGATAACTTTCAATATTATGATAGAAATGTTCTACAGAATAAAGAAGGTGATTGGTACATGCGAGATCGTAAACTTAATGTGTATGCAGCAATCGACTTTGCGTTCTCATTAAGGAAGAAAGCTGACTATACAGCGTTAGTTGTTGTAGGAGTAGATCATCAAGGGAACTTTTATGTTTTAGACATAGATCGATTTAAAACAGAACGTATTGTAGATTATTATAATCACATTCTTACAGCATGGCAGAAGTGGGGCTTTAGGAAACTTAGAGCTGAAACCACAGTAGCTCAACAAACGATTGTTAAAGAGCTAAAAGAAAGTTACTTAAAACCTAATGGTATACCTCTTTCTATTGAAGAGTTTAGACCTACAAGGCACTTAGGTGATAAAGAAGAACGAGTAGGGGCTGTACTTGAACCTAAATACGATAACTTACAAGTATGGCATTATAAAGGTGGTAATTGTCAATCATTAGAAGAAGAATTGGTTATGACTCATCCACCTCATGACGATATTAAAGATGCTCTATCTAATGCTATAGCTATTGCTGTTATTCCTAAACAGCGAGTGGGAGCTTTTAGCGTAGGTAGAAATATAGTAACACACTCACGCTTCGGTGGTGTATCTTATTAATAAGGAATAACTATGGCAGGTAAAGTAGCAGAAATCAAAAGGTTATTAGAAGGAGATGGCTTAGCTAGACAGCTTTCTCATCTTTACAATAACTGGTGGATTCAAAGACAAGACAAAGAAACTGAATGGCGAGAGTTAAGAAACTATCTATTTGCAACTGATACCACTAAAACAACTAACTCTAAACTTCCTTGGAAGAACAAAACAACACTTCCTAAATTAACTCAGATTAGAGATAACCTTCATGCGAACTACATGGATGCTCTATTTCCTAATGACAACTGGATGAAATGGGAAGGTTATAATCTAGAAGATTCTACTCAGAAGAAACGTAAAGCTATTGAATCTTATCTTAAAACTAAGATTAGAGAATCAGGATTTAGAGAGACAGTATCTCAATTAGTTTATGACTATATTGATTATGGTAATGCCTTCTCAGAAGTAACTTATGTTAATGAAACTCATGTTGATCCTGTATCTGAAGAAGAGATTACAACATATCGTGGTCCTAAGCTAGTAAGAATATCACCATTCGATATTATCTTTAATCCTACTGCAGCTTCTTTTAAAGAGTCACCTAAATTTACTCGTTATATTAAAACAGTAGGTGAGCTTCATAAAGATCTTAAATATAGACCTGATCTTAACTATGATGCTAATGCTGTTGAAAGAGCGATGGAGATTCGTAAGAGTATTTCTTCATTTAGACAAGAAGATGTCAACAAAGCAGAAGCATATCATGTAGA
>Ga0181592_10004108_pt1 | contig 12045 bp, 10 predicted proteins | sample 071ome_20_FD_133755 | JGI IMG/M metagenome (GOLD analysis project Ga0181592, IMG submission 133755) | Coastal salt marsh microbial communities from the Groves Creek Marsh, Skidaway Island, Georgia - 071412BT metaG (megahit assembly) | ecosystem: Environmental > Aquatic > Marine > Intertidal...
CAACAGCCTGTTTGGCAAGACCCGTATCGGGCTGGAATACCTGCTGACGCGTTCGGGCCCCATGTCGATGGCACCCAGCCAATTGGGCGCGTTTTCGCATTCGCGCCCGGGGCTGGCCTCGCCAGATTTGGAATATCACGTGCAGCCCCTGTCGCTAGAGGCATTTGGCCAGCCTTTGCACAGCTTCCCGGCCATCACCGCCAGCGTGTGCAATCTGCGCCCTGAAAGCCGCGGCAGCGTGCAAATTGCATCGGCCAACCCCGAAGATGCGCCGCTGATCGCGCCCAACTATCTTAGCACCGAAGGTGACAGGCGCGTCGCGGTCGATGCCATTCGGCAGGCGCGTGCCATTATGGCACAATCGGCCATGGCAAAATATTCCCCGCTAGAAATGAAGCCCGGCATCGACAGCGACGATCCGGCAGATCTGGTGAAAGCGGCGGGCGATATCGGCACCACCATTTTCCACCCCGTGGGCACCGTGCGCATGGGGGCTGATGCGGCGGCCCCGCTTGATGCCCAGCTGCGCCTGCGCGGGCTGCAGGGGCTGCGGGTGGTGGATGCCAGCGTGATGCCCACGATCACCAGCGGCAACACCAATTCGCCCACCATCATGATTGCAGAAAAGGCCGCCGATATGATCTTGGGGCGGGTGGCTTAAATGGCAAATGTCGCAATCCCCTACTTTTCGGGGCGTGGCCATACCCGGCGTTTGGCGCAAGAGATTGCAGCGGGGCTGGGGGTTGGCCACTGCGATGCCCGGCTGATTGATGTGGCCCAAATGGGCGAAACCGATTGGCAGGCACTGGATGCCGCCGATGCTATCGTCATGGGCACCCCCACCTACATGGGCAGCGCCGCCGCCGAATTCAAAGCGTTCATGGATCAGACCGGCACGCTTTGGGCCCAGCAGCGCTGGGCCGACAAGCTGGCGGCAGGGTTCACGGTGGCCATTTTTGGCGGTGGGGACAAACTGCAAACCCTGCAGCAGCTGATGGTATTTGCCATGCAACATGGCATGGTTTGGGTGGGCCAAGACCAAATCGGCGCGCCGGTTGACCCGGAAAAAGAGGGGCTAAACCAAAGCGGTGTTTGGCTGGGCCTTGGCGCGGTATCTGTGCGCGACAAAACCCAGCTGATTGGCGCCGGCGATTTGCACACAGCCCATCTGTTTGGCCAAAGATTGGCCCGCGCTGTGCGGCGCTGGGCGCTTTAGCCGCGCCGCCCTGCCGGGCTAAAAAGGTTCTCGTGGTTTTGGTGCGGTTTTTTCAAAAGGCGTGAAATTTCTCTTTGAATTTTCACGCGGACGATTCATCGTGAAAAAGTAATGAAATTTTTCACGCGATTCGCCCCCGATGCAAACAACCGCCCCACCCAGCCCGATCTTGGGCGCTGATCTGCGTAGCCTGCGCCACGCGCGCGGCCTGACGTTGCAGCAATTGGCGGGCCAGTTGCAGCGCTCGGTCGGCTGGCTTAGCCAGGTCGAGCGCGACATGTCACAGCTATCTGTCGCCGATCTGCGCCGTATCGCACAGGCGCTGGACGTGCCGGTATCGCTGCTCTTTTCCCAAGCCGACGCGCCCCGGCACGAAACCGGCTATGTGGTGCGCCGCAATGCCCGCCGCCCCATAGGCACGCGCATAGCTGGCCTGATGGAAGAGCTGTTATCGCCTGATCTGACCGATGATTTCGAGGTGGTCCATTCCACCTTTGCCCCCCATAGCCGCCTGAAAAAACCCACCAGCCGCCCCACACAGGAACTGGGCTTTTTGGTTTCAGGTCAACTAGATATCACCATAGCAGGCCATGAGTTTCGTATCTTGCCGGGCGATAGTTTCCGCATCCGCGGCGAACCCTTCTCATGGGCCAACCCCACCGATGTGCCCGCAGTGGCGATCTGGGTGATCGCGCCCCCGGTGTATTGATGGCCATGATCGTGCTGCACACTTTGCTGGCCATGGATGCCACCACGATCGGCACATTCGTTTTGGCGGGTATTGTGCTGAACCTGACGCCGGGCGCCGATGTTATGTTTGCCAGTGCCTGCGGTTTGGCCGGTGGCTGGCGCGTGGGCGTGGCGGCGGCAGCGGGGGTGGCGCTGGGGGCGGTATTGCATGTGGGCTTGGCCAGTTTGGGCCTATCCGCAGCACTGCTGGCCCACCCCAACGCCTATGACGCCATTCGATGGGCCGGGGGCGCCTATTTGTTGTGGCTTGCATGGGCGGCATGGCACGCCCCCGCCCCACAGGCAGGCGTCGCCGCCATTGGGCTGGGCCGCGCGGTGTGGCGTGGGTTCACCACAAATGCGCTAAACCCCAAGGTTGCGCTGTTTGTGATGGCCTTTTTGCCGCAATTTGCCAACCCGGCCATTGGCCCGGTTTGGCCACAGGTTCTGGCCTTGGGCGTGCTGTTTATCACAACAGGGTTTTTCATTACCGCAGCTTATGGCGCTGCGGCAGGTATTTTTGGGCAGGCGCTGGGGCGCGCTGCACAGTGGCTGGGCAAGATCTCGGCCGTCGTCTTTGCTGGGCTGGCAGCCCGGCTTGTTCTGGATTGAGGGAGAGAAAACATGAGCGCAATTCCAACAACGGCCCGCGTGGTCATTATCGGCGGCGGTGCGGTGGGGGTTTCAGCCCTTTACCATCTGGCCCAAGCAGGCTGGACCGATTGCGTCTTGCTTGAAAAGAACGAATTGACCGCTGGCAGCACATGGCACGCCGCCGGCAATGTGCCCACCTTCTCTACCTCGTGGTCGGTGATGAATATGCAGCGCTATTCCACCGAGCTGTACCGCGATCTGGGCGCCAAGGTGGATTACCCGATGAATTACCATGTCACCGGCTCGATCCGCTTGGCCCACAGCGCCGAAAGGATGCAGGAATTTCAGCGCGCCAAGGGGATGGGCCGCTATCAGGGGATGGATCTGGATATTCTGGGCCTAGACGAGATCAAGGCACGCTATCCCTTTATCGAAACCCACGATTTGCATGGCGCGCTCTATGACCCAAATGATGGCGATATCGACCCCGCCCAGCTGACCCAAGCGCTGGCCAAGGGCGCGCGCGATCTGGGTGCCACCATCGTACGTTTTTGCCCCGCAACAGGTGTGCGGCGCGAAAATGGGGACTGGATTGTAGAAACCGAACAGGGCGAAATCCGCTGCGAATATGTTGTAAACGCCGCTGGCTATTACGCCCAACGCGTGGGCGAATGGTTCAAACCTTACGGTGGGCGCACCGTGCCAATGATGGTGATGTCGCACCAATATCTATTGTTTGAAGAGGTCGATGCCGTGCGCGACTGGTCGGCACAGGCCGGGCGGAAATTGCCGCTTTTGCGCGATGTCGACAGCTCGTACTATCTGCGCCAAGAAAAGAACGGCTTCAACCTAGGGCCCTACGAACGCAATTGCCGCGCCCATTGGGTGCAGCCGGGCGACCCAATGCCCGAAGATTTCAGCTTCCAGCTTTACCCAGACGATCTGGACCGCTTGGAATGGTATATCGAAGATGCGCTGGCACGGGTGCCCCTATTGGGCCAGGCCGGTGTCAGCAAGGTCATCAACGGCCCCATACCCTATGCCCCCGACGGGTTGCCGCTGCTCGGGCCCATGCCCGGGGTGCCCAATGCCTTCGAGGCGTGCGTTTTCACCTTTGGCATCGCGCAGGCCGGGGGCGCGGGCAAGGTGCTGGCCGAATGGATCACCGAAGGCCAGACCGAATGGGATATGTGGTCGTGCGATCCCCGCCGCTACACCGATTACACAGATCGCGACTATTGCATCGAAAAAGGCATGGAGGTCTACGGCCACGAATATGCCATGCATTTCCCATGGCACCGCTGGCCTGCCGCGCCAAACCGCAAACAATCCGCCTTGCACAGCCGTTTGGAACAGGCCGGCGCCCAGTTTGGCGCCTATAACGGCTGGGAACGCGCCAATTACTTTGCCAAACCCGGCGATGACACCAGCGAAGAGGCCACACAAACATGGGCGCGCAGCGGCCCTTGGCAGCCGCGCATCGCCGCAGAATGCGCCGCCGTGCGCGACCATGCCGGCATGATCGCCATTTCCGGCTTTACCCGGCTCAAGGTCACCGGCCCCGGCGCACGCGCGCATGTTGACCGCCTGACATGCTCGCGCCTGCCACAGCCGGGCCGCGTGGGGCTGGCCTATTTCCCAGATACGCGCGGGCGGATTTTGACCGAAATGTCGGTGATACCCGAAAGCGACGAGGCGCTGTTGCTGATCACCGCTGGCACCGCGCAATGGCACGATCGCGATGTGCTGCTGCAAGGCGCGCCAGAGGGCATCACCATCACCGACCATAGCGCCGAACAAGACTGCCTGTTGCTGACCGGCCCACAGGCCCGCGCCATTCTGGAACCGCTCACCGATGGCGATTTGGCGCTGCCATGGCTGACCATGCAATCTGCGCTGGTGTGCGGCGTGCCCTGCCAGCTGATGCGCGTCTCTTTCGCGGGCGAACTGGGCTGGGAAATCCACTGCCCCGCAGATCAAGCCCCCGTAATCTGGGACGCGCTGGCCGCTGCCGGTGTGACCCCCTTTGGCATGTGGGCGCTGAATTCGCTGCGCATCGAAAAGGGCTATCGCGCGTGGAAAGGCGATCTCTCGACCGATTATTCCATCCTGCAAGGCGGGCTCGAACGTTTCGTCGATTGGTCGAAACCAGACTTTCCCGGTAAAGCCGCCATGCTGGCCGAAAAAGAGGCCGGGCCAACCCGCCGCTTTGTGCTGTTGCATGTGCAGGCCGGCGACTGCGACGCGCCCTACATGTCCACCCTGTGGCATCAGGGCAAAATCGTTGGGGAAACCACCAGCGGGGCGTGGGGCTACCGGGTCAATCACTCGGTGGCTTTGGGAATGGTGCGCGCAGATCTGGCCCAACCCGGCACCAAAATCGAGGTGGAAATTTACGGCCAGCGCCACAGCGCCGTGGTCCAGCCCGATGGCCCCCTGTGGGATCCAAAAAACCAGCGCATTCGCGCATAACCTACCGCTGCCTCTGGCCGGGCATATCGCCCATGCCCGGCCCCTTATTGGGATATAAAGATGACAGAAATCACCCTTCTCGATGGGTCCATCGGCCAAGAAATCGTCAAACGCTCGGGCGACCGGGCCACGCCGCTTTGGTCTACCTCGGTGATGATGGAAAAGCCCGGCATCGTGGGCGATGTGCACAGCGCCTATTTTCAGGTGGGCAGCACCATCGCCACCACCAACACCTACGCCGTGCATGTCGATCGCCTGCAACGCGTCGGGCTCGAAGATCAGCACCTCACCCTGCTCGACCGGGCGATGGACGCGGCGCTGGCCGCCCGCACAGCCCATGGAACGGGGCGCATCGCGGTGTCGCTGGGCCCGCTTGGCGCCTCTTACCGCCCCGACATCAAGGTACCCCTCGATCAGGCCGAAGCAGCCTATTCCACAATCGCCCGCCATTTGGGGCCCAAGGCCGATCTGATGCTGATCGAAACCACCAGCTCGCTGCATCAAGCCGAAGGCGCGCTGCGCGGTGCGGCGCATGGGGGCGTGCCGGTTTGGCTGGCCGTCACGGTCGACGACCACGATGGCACCCGCCTGCGCTCGGGCGAGCCGCTCTCAGACCTTGCCCCGCTCATCACAACCTACGCCCCTGCCGCAGTTTTGATCAACTGCTCGCGCCCCGAAGCGGTGGCAGACGGTCTGGCAATCTTGAAAACTTTTGGCCTGCCTTTTGGCGCTTATGCCAATGGCTTCACCAAAATCTCTCAGGAATTTCTGGTCGATGCCCCCACGGTCGATGCCTTGGAACAGCGCCAAGATCTGGGGCCAAAAGACTATGCCAGCTTTGCCATGGGCTGGGTGGCCCAAGGCGCCACCATCGTCGGCGGCTGCTGCGAGGTTGGCCCCGATCACATCGCCGAACTGGCCACGCAACTGCGCGCGGCCGGCCACGTCATCGTTTAATCTTCATCTTGCCCAAATACTCCGGGGTGGGCGAGGGGCAGCGCCCCTCGCCCTTCCGCACCGGCCCTTTGACAAAGGATAACACATCATGACCCTTCCCACCCATGCCCGCGTGGTCATCATTGGCGGCGGCATTGTTGGCTGTTCGGTTGCCTATCACCTGACCAAGCTTGGCTGGCAGGATGTGGTGCTCTCGGAACGCAAACAGCTGACCTCGGGCACAACATGGCACGCCGCCGGGCTGATCGGTCAGCTGCGCGCCTCGTCGAATATGACAAAACTGGCCCGCTATTCGGCCGAGCTTTACACCGGGCTCGAGGCAGAAACCGGGGTGGCCACGGGCTTTCGGCAGGTGGGGTCAATCTCGGCCGCGCTGACATCCGAGCGGCTAGAGGAACTGCACCGCAACGCCGCCATGGCGCGTGCGTTTGGCGTGCCGGTGGAAGAGCTGTCGCCAACCGAGATCAAGGCGCGCTACCCACATCTGAACACCCACGACGTGACCGGCGGGGTATGGCTGCCCACCGATGGGCAGGCCGATCCGGCCAATATTGCACTGGCCTTGGCCAAGGGCGCGCGGATGCGCGGCGCGGTGATCGCCGAACGCCATGGCGTGCGCGCCATTCATCGGCAGGGGCGGCGGGTGACCAGGGTGGACTGGGTCAGCGATGATGGCGCCAATTCCGGCCATATCGCCTGCGAGATGATCGTCAATTGCGCTGGCATGTGGGGCCATCAGGTGGGGCGCATGGCCGGTGTGAACGTGCCGCTGCACGCGTGCGAGCATTTCTATATCGTCTCCGAGCCTATTCAGGGCTTGGGCGCTTTGCCCGTGCTGCGGGTGCCCGATGAATGCGCCTATTACAAAGAAGACGCTGGGAAACTGATGCTTGGCGCTTTCGAGCCGGTGGCCAAGCCATGGGGCATGAACGGCATCCCGGACAGTTTCGAATTTGACCAGCTGCCCGAAGATTTTGATCACTTTGAACCCATCCTAGAGGCAGCGGTCAACCGTATGCCCATGTTGGGCGAGGCAGGTATTCACACCTTCTTTAACGGGCCAGAAAGCTTTACCCCAGATGATGCCTACCATTTGGGCCTTGCCCCCGAGATGGACAATGTTTGGGTGGCAGCCGGGTTCAACTCGATCGGCATTCAATCGGCAGGGGGGGCCGGCCATGCCCTGTCGTATTGGATGGATAGCGGCGAAAAGCCCTTTGATCTGGGCGATGTCGATATCGCGCGCATGCAGCCTTTTCAGGGCAATAAAACCTATCTCTATCAGCGCTCGACAGAAACGCTGGGCCTGCTTTATGCCGACCACTACCCCTATCGCCAAAAGGCCACGGCGCGGGGGGTGCGGCGCACGCCGTTTCATGCACATTTGGCGCAAAATGGCGCCGTGTTTGGCGAATTAGCCGGATGGGAACGGGCGAATTGGTACGCCAACCCGGGCCAAGACCCCAGCTATAGCTATTCATGGAAGCGACAGAATTTCTTTGCCAATGTTGGTGCCGAACTGGCAGCAGTGCGCAACAATCTGGGCATGTATGACATGTCCTCGTTTGGCAAATTGCGGGTCGAGGGGCCGCAGGCCGAGGCGTTTTTGAACCACGTCTGTGGCAATGACATGTCGGTGCCGGTTGGGCGCATCGTCTATACCCAGTTCTTGAACAAAACCGGCGGCATCGAGGCCGATGTGACCGTCACGCGCCTGTCGGAAACCGCCTATCTGGTGGTCACCCCTGCCGCCACGCGGCTGGCCGATGAAACATGGATGCGTCGGCATATGGGCAATTTCTCTGTGGTGATCACGGATGTCACCGCAGCCGAGGGCGTGCTGGCGGTGATGGGCCCACAGGCCCGTGCATTGATGCAAAAAGTCAGCCCCAACGATTTTTCAAATGCCACCAACCCCTTTGGCACGATGCAAGAAATTGAAATCGGCATGGGGCTGGCGCGCGCGCATCGGGTCTCTTACGTGGGCGAACTGGGCTGGGAGATCTACGTCAGCGCCGATATGGCCGGGCATGTGTTTGAAACCCTGTTCGAGGCAGGCCAAGATCTTGGGCTGAAACTGTGCGGCATGCATATGATGGATTGCGCGCGGATCGAAAAGGCGTTTCGCCATTTCGGCCATGATATCACCTGCGAGGACCATGTGCTTGAGGCGGGGCTTGGCTTTGCCGTGAAAACCGACAAGCCTGCCTTTATCGGGCGCGAGGCGGTGCTGGCCAAGAAAGAGGCTGGTTTGCAGCGGCGCTTGGTGCAATTCCGCCTGACCGACCCAGAGCCGCTGCTTTATCATAACGAGCCCGTTTTGCGTGACGGGCAGATTGTGGGCTATCTTAGCTCGGGCGCCTATGGGCACCATCTGGGCGGGGCCATTGGCATGGGCTATGTGCCCTGTGCGGGTGAAACCGCGGCGCAGGTGCTGGCCTCGCGCTATGAAATCGATGTGGCCGGCACCCGCGTGGTGGCCGAAGCCGCGCTAAAACCCATGTATGACCCAAGCGGCGCCCGCACCAAAGCCTAAGCTTTACCAGCCGGCCCATCACCCGTAAGAAAGGGGTGGGCCGGTTTGGGCACAAGAAAGGCAAGCTATGGGGAACAAAACCATTGTTTTTGGCGCGGGCTTAAGCGCCGTGCTGTTGCTGTCTGCCGTGGTGCTGGCACAGGGGATAGGCCAGCATGGGCGTGGGCAAGCCCAAATGCACCAAAACCACCAGCACGATATGGCACGCATGCCCGGGCTGCAGGGGCGCGACACAACCGCCGAAGAAGTGGGCGACATGGCTGCGATGTTTCGCAATCATCCCAGCCTTGCCCGGCAGGTGACGCTGCTGCCAAATGGCATTCGCACCGAAACCAGCACCCCCGATCCTGCCCTGCGCGATGCGCTGTTGCGCCATGTCATTGGCATGATCGACCGGGTCGATACCGGGCGCGACCCCAAGGTGCGCATTCAAAGCCCGACATTGGATATTATCTTTGCCCGGCGCGCGCAGATTGAAACCCAGATCGACCTGACAGACACCGGGATAGTGTTTGTGCAAACATCCACCGACCCCGAGGTGGTGGCCGCGCTGCAAACCCATGCCGCCGAAGTCAGCGATATGGCCGCGCGCGGCATGCATGCCGTGCACGAGGCCATGGCCCGGCGCATGCAGCAATAAAAAAACAGGCAGGCCGGGGCCTGCCTGTTTTCATGCAGTGTAAAGGCTGCTTAGATCACCTTGACGATCTGCTTGCCTTTGTTGCGGCCCACCAACAGGCCCATAAAGGCCTGCGGCGCGTTTTCTAGCCCTTCGGCAATGTCTTCGACAAACTTCACTTGGCCTGCGGCCACCATCGGCCCCACCTCGGCCAAGAAACGCGGGTAATCGGCCCAGTGATCGGAAATGATAAAGCCGTGCACATGTAGCCGGTTTACCAAGATCGTGCGCCACAGCTTGGGCAGGTTGTCTTTTTCCCCACCGGCATTGGCGCCCAACGCGCCTGCGTTATACCAGCTGATCATGCCGCAAACCGGGATACGCCCGCCGACATTCATCAAGGGCATCACGCCTTCCAGCACCTTGCCCGCCACGTTTTCGAAATAGATATCCACGCCCTTTGGGCAGGCCTCGGCCAGGGCTGCGCGCATGGCAGCTGCATCGGCGTAATCATGGTGGTTCAGGCAGATATCAAAGCCAAATGTCTCGCGCGCCATGGCGCATTTATCTTCACCACCTGCAACGCCCACCACATGGCACCCACGGGCCTTGGCGATTTGCCCCACCATCGAGCCAACAGGCCCCGTTGCCGCCGCCACAACCACGGTTTCGCCCGCTTTGGGCTGGCCAAATTGGGTCAACCCATACCAGCCGGTAAAGCCCGGCATGCCCAGCACACCCAGCGCCGCTGTGATCGGGCCGTGCGACGGCTCTAGCTTGCGGATCATCTTGGCGGGCTGCACACCATGGGTGGCCCAGCCAAACATCCCAAAGGCAAAATCGCCCGGCTGAAAGCCCGGGGCGTTCGAGGCAATCACCTCGCCCACGGCGCCGCCCTCCATTGTGCCGCCCAAGGGCACGGGCGTAGCATAGGATTTCGCATCATCCATACGCCCGCGCATATAAGGATCAAGCGACATGTAATGCACGCGCACCAGCACCTCGCCCTCGCCGGGGGTGGGGATGGGCGCCTCTTCAAGGCGGAAATCTTCGTTGCTCGGGGCGCCCACGGGGCGGCGCACCAATGCGATGCGCTTCATTGTCTCGGTCATTTCGCGTTTCCCTTTTGGTAATGGTTTCAACGGCCACGGTAGCGGAACACCCCGGTGCCGGTGGCGATCAATTCGCCGGTTTCATCGGTGATCTTGCCTTCGGCAAAATAGGTTTTGCGCCCACCGCCCGTGCGCCGCCCCTCGCCGATCAGCAGCTGGCCCTTGGCCTGCGACAAAAACTGCGTGGTCAGGGACAGGGTCATGCATTGCTGGGGGGCCTCTGGCGTGCCGGTATAGCTGCCAGCAAACCCCATGACAGTGTCCAGCATCACCGCGTGCACACCGCCATGCACAATGCCAAAGCGGTTGCCCAAAAATTCCACAATGGGCAGTTCAAAGCGCGCGTAGCCCTCTGACCAGTCGGTGATATAGAACCCCAGATGCGCTTGCAGCGGGTAGGGCGTTTCTATCAGTTTCGGGTCCATCGCGTGCCTCAAACCGTTTTCGCGGCATCAAGCCCTGCTTGGGCAAAGCGTGGCACAAATTCGCCCAGCATCATGGCCCGTTCGGGGTTTGACGCATTGCCATCCAGCGCGCGTTTCAAAACACCCTGAATGATCGCGCCCATGCGGAAGAAATTGAAGGCCAGATAAAACCCCAGCCGGTCGATCCCGGCCAAGCCACGGCGCTGGCAATAGGCGGCCACGAAGTCTTCGTCGCTCATCAGCCCATGGGCATGGCGGTCGACGCCGGCCAGCCCGCGCCCTTCGGTGCCCGGGGGCATGGACCATTGCATCAACACAGCCCCCAGATCGGCATAGGGGTGGCCGGTAGTGGACAGTTCCCAATCAAGCACCGCGGCACAGCGCGGGGCATCGGCGGCAAAAAGCATGTTGTCGATGCGGTAATCGCCATGCACCAGCGTGCGCTGCCCGTCATCGGCGGGCAGATTGGCGCCAAGCCAGTCGATCAGCTCTTCCATGGCGGGAATGGTTTGGGTTTCGCTGGCGCGATACTGCTTTGTCCAGCGCCCCACTTGGCGTTCGTAATAATTGCCTTCAGGCCCATAGTCGGCCAGCCCCACAGCCCCCAGATCTACGCTGTGAATGGCGGCCAAAACGCGGTTCATCTCGTCGATGATCGCGTGGCGCTGGCCCTGTTCCAATTCGGGCAGGCGCGGGTCGTTGAAATGGCGCCCCTGCACATGCTGCATGACATAAAACATCGAGCCGATCACGGCATCATCATCGCATAAGACATGCATTTGCGCCACGGGCACATCGCTGCCCCAAAGCGCGCGCTGCACCCGAAATTCGCGGTCAACCGCATGGGCAGATTTCAGCAATTGCCCCGGCGGTTTGCGCCTCAGCACGTAACTGGCCGTGGGGGTTTTCAGTAAAAATGTCGGGTTCGATTGGCCGCCTGCGAACTTCTCGGCTGTCAGCGGGCCAGAAAACCCCGGCATATTCTGTTCCAGCCATGCACCAATGGCGTTTAGATCAATCTGTGCTGCGGCATGCGCGCTCATACCGGCCTCCTTAACTATAGGTCAAAAACGTATCTTGATTTTCGCCGTCAATATGGGGGGTTTCGTTGAAACTGCCCAAATGTTCGGCCCGGGGGGTGACCACAATGCGCGTGACCGAGCAGTTTTTGATCTGCAATTGCAGGCGGATCATGGCATCGGCGGGCGTGCCCATGATATCAGCCACGCTTTGGCCAATGGCCCCGCCCGATGTTACCACCAGCACCTGTTCATGCGCGCCCTGCATGGCTTGGCGCCGGGCATCGCGCACGCGCGCGGCAAAATCAGCATAGGGTTCGGGCGGGTTTTCTATCTCGCCGCGCTGCCATTCCAGCACGGTTTCGC
>Ga0181592_10004127_pt1 | contig 12023 bp, 7 predicted proteins | sample 071ome_20_FD_133755 | JGI IMG/M metagenome (GOLD analysis project Ga0181592, IMG submission 133755) | Coastal salt marsh microbial communities from the Groves Creek Marsh, Skidaway Island, Georgia - 071412BT metaG (megahit assembly) | ecosystem: Environmental > Aquatic > Marine > Intertidal zone...
AAGAATCGTCACGCGTACAGTTCTTCACCCGTGCTTGTGGATGGTCAGATCTTGCTGACCCGTGAAGATGGCCAGTCGTGGTGGCTTTCGTGTTCTGCTGAGCATGAAGGCGAAACCAGGGTGTGTGGCGAAGGCATGATTGATGAAATGACAGTGGCCACCCCAGTCTGCGTCGATGGTGAAATTTTTCTGCGGACGCATGACGCCCTTTGGTGTATCGGAAAAACAGACAGCCAAAACGAATAGCCAGACGGGACTAGTTGATTGGCACTAGCAGACTGACACCAAGATTTCTTGAAGGAGGTTTCCAGACATGAGAAGGTTTTTTGTTTCGCTTTCGTTGGCGGGTGTCCTGCTGGCATTGGCTCCCCCCGCGTCTGTCATGGCGGCGTCGCCTGCACGGTTTCTCGTCGTGACTGTCACCATTGGCTATCGTCATGGCTCGATTGACACCGCCGAGCCAGTGCTCGAAGAGTTGGGCCGAAAGACGGGGCTGTTTCACGCCGACTTTCTCCGCATGCCTCCCAATCGGCCGCCGCAGCCGCGTCGACCCCGCCGGGGCAAGAATGTCAGTGATGCGGACTGGGCCAAAACAGAAGCTGCATACAAGCAAGCCCAGCAGGCCTTTCGCCAGCAAGACATGCCGTGGCAAAAAGAACTCAAGCAGCAGTTTGCCACTGCCTTTTCAGCTGAGTCACTGGCTCAGTTTGACGGGGTCATGTTCATCAGCACGACAGGCGAACTGCCCATCCCGGATCTGGGAGTTTTTCTTGACTGGCTGAAGGCCGGCCATGCCTTCGTTGGTGTTCACGCAGCGACCGATACTCTGAAAAGTTCGGATGCCTATGTGGCGATGGTCGGCGGCAACTTTGCTGGCCATCCGTGGCTGGCCAGTGGGGAACACGGCTTTGTCAATCATGAGCCGACCCATCCAGTAGTGGCTATGTATCCAGAGCGGTTTCGTTGGAAGGACGAGATTTATCAGTACGGCCCTCGGTATCAGCCCGAGAACGTGCGGGTGCTGTTGTCGATCGATATGGCGGCTAGTTCCCCCAAGATGCCCTGGCATGTCCCAGTGTCGTGGGTGCGGGACTATGGTCGCGGTCGGGTCTTCTACACGAATCTCGGGCACAACGATGCCACCTGGAAGGACGAGGCGTTTCGCACTCACCTCACCAGCGGCATTGCCTGGTCACTCGGTCAGAGGGATGGCGCTGCGACAGCCAACCCCGCGGTTCAGGCAGCTGAGTATCTGCGGAGCGTCCTCGTCGTTGCTGCAGAGGCAGCCAAGAAAGACCATGACGCGTTGCGGGCCCAGGCCGATGCCAAGATCGCAGCCGATCCGTCGTGGGCGGTCGGCTTACGGCCCCAGTTGCTCGCCATTCGCAGCATGCAGCCTGATGAGGCGAAGCAGGCCTGCGCCATGCTGATTGCTGAGATTGAGAAGGACTAGCTGTTGTGTTGCCGCTGCCTGGCGGCAACCACGCTTCAAAGGAGCAAGAGAAGAAATATGTCTTGGTGGCTGAACCGAACTGCGATTGTTGCGTTTCTGGCATTGACGAGTGTCTGGGCCTGTTCACTGAACCCAGTACTGGCAGCCCCGCCCAATGTTGTCGTGATCTTGGCTGACGACATGGGCTTTTCTGACCTTGGCTGTTACGGCGGTGAAATCGACACGCCTCACTTTGATCGGTTGGCAGCCAACGGGCTGCAGTTCACGCAGGGCTATAACACCGCTCGTTGCTGGCCGACTCGGGGAGCACTCTTAACCGGTTATTACGCCCAGTCGATTCGGCGGGACAGCATGCCTGGGCTCAAGGGGGGTGGGCAAGCCACGCGACCCGGCTGGGCGCGTCTGTTGCCAGCGTTACTCGCTCCGGCTGGGTATCGCTCGTATCACTCTGGCAAGTGGCATATCGATGGCGATCCACGGCAGCAGGGTTTTGATCATTCACTCATGGTGGGAAGACATGACGATTACTTTGATTCAGCCGGCGTGACTGTTGATGGCAAGCCACTCCAGACGCGTGAGGGTTTTTATGTCACCACGGCGGTGGGGGAGCATGCTGCCAGCTGCCTGAAGGAGCATGCCGAGCACCATGCCGGCACACCGTTTTTTAGTTATGTCGCCTTCACGGCACCTCACTTTCCTCTGCAGGCACCGCAAGAGCTGATCGAGAAGTACCGGGCCCGCTATCGGGCAGGCTGGGATGCCGTTCAAGCGGCCCGCTATCAGCGGCTCCTCCAGAGGGGTATTGTCGATGCAGCCCTGGCGCCGATGGAGCGTGAGCTTGGCCCACCCTACGCCTTTCCTGAGGCGATCAAGCAGCTGGGTCCCGGCGAGGTCAACCGGCCGCTGGCATGGGATGAGTTGAGTCCTGAGCAACAGGCCTTCCAGGCGACCAAGATGGCCATCCATGCTGCCATGATCGATGCCATGGATCAGGCCGTTGGCAGGGTGATCAGGCAGCTTGAGGCCATGGACGCGCTCGACAATACGCTGATCCTTTGCCTGAGCGACAATGGTGGTTCAGCGGAAATCATGGTCAGGGGCAAGGGGCATGACCGATCGCTCCCGGGTGGGTCGTCGGGAACCTATCTCTGCCTGGGGCCTGGCTGGTCGAGCTGCGCCAACACGCCCTTTCGTCGTCATAAAACCTGGGTGCATGAAGGGGGCATCGCCACCAGCTGGATTGCCCATTGGCCGCAGGGCATTGCCAAAGGCCATTCGTTACGGACCCAGCCGGTCCATGTCATTGACATTGTGCCGACAGTTCTTGAACTGGCCGGTATTGAGCCCACCACAGAGCATCAAGGCGAGCCAGTTCCCCCCCGCCAAGGCCGCAGTTTTGCCGCCTGCCTGAATGACCCTGCGGCGGCGGCACCCCATGAAACGCTCTGGTGGTGTCATGACGGCCATCGGGCTGTCCGCCAGGGTGACTGGAAACTGGTGGCGGCGAAGGGCGAACCCTGGGAGCTCTACCACCTGTCGCACGATCGCACTGAACTGCACGACGTCGCCGCCTCGCAGCCAGCACGGGTAAAGCAGCTTGAACAGGCTTGGGAGGCAATTGCCGCAGACAATCTTCACCTTGCTAGCCTCGATGGCAAGCTGGAGCAGGCGACAACACGGCCACAAAAGAAGCAGTCGAAGAAAAATCAGGAAAGCAAGAAGCAGCCGAGCAAGGCAGAGTCAGCGGCCCGGTCAAGATTGCCGGCTCAGTCGCAGCTGCAGACGACCAAAGCAACTGGTCTGGCAACCGAACAACAGCAACCCAATGTTGTCATCATTTTCACTGATGACATGGGCTATGCCGATCCGAGCTGCTACGGCGGTCGCTTCACACCAACGCCAAACATCGACCGGCTGGCCCAGGAGGGCATTCGCTTCACCGACTTTCATGTCGCCCAGCCAGTCTGCTCGGCCTCGCGGGCGGCACTTTTAACCGGCTGCTATCCAAACCGGATTGGCATCCATGGGGCGCTCGGCCCCAGTGCAACGCATGGCATCTCCGCCGACGAGACGACACTGGCCGAACTCCTCAAGGCCCGTGGCTATCGCACCGGGATGGTCGGCAAGTGGCATCTAGGCCACCACCCGCCGTTCCTGCCGACCCGTCATGGATTTGACGAGTATTTTGGTCTGCCCTATTCCAACGACATGTGGCCCTACCATCCCTCGGCCAAGCCGGGGGCGTATCCGCCGCTGCCGCTGTTTGAAAATGAAACTATTGTCGACACTGAAGTAAGTCCCAAGGATCAGACGACGCTCACCAAACGGTATGCCGAGCGGGCGGTCAACTTTCTGAAGCGGGCTGGCACTGCCAAGGATGGTCAGCCTTTCTTTTTGTACCTGGCCCACTCGATGCCGCATGTGCCTCTATTTGCGAGCCAGGGCTTTGCGGGCAAAGCCCCCGGCGGGCTCTATGGTGACGTACTCGCCGAGATCGATGCCTCGGTTGGGGCGGTGTTGGAAGCCCTGAAAGAGACTGGCCATCTTGATGACACCCTGGTGGTGTTTACCAGTGACAACGGCCCCTGGCTTTCCTATGGCAACCATGCTGGCTCGGCGGGTTCACTGCGGGAAGGCAAAGGGACGACCTTTGAAGGAGGCGTGCGGGTGCCCTGCCTGGCCCGACTCCCTGGCAGGATTCCGGCCGCCGTGGTGAGTGATGAACCGCTGATGACGATCGATCTGCTGCCCTCGATTGCCCGGCTGACAGGCACGCCGTTACCGACCAACAAATCGGGTGATTGTCTGGTTGCCGGTAGACGCATCGACGGCCATGACCGGCTTGATCTTTTCTGTGGAGGAGCCCGCCCGGCCGACCAGCCCGATACCTATCTCTTTTATTACCACTCGGGAGATCTCGAGGCGGTTCGACAGGGTGACTGGAAACTCTTCTTCCCCCACCGGTACCGCACGATGCAGGGGCAGGCTCCCGGCAAGGATGGCAGGCCAGGACGTTATGCCCAGCAGCAGATTGGCCTGGCGCTCTTTAACCTCATCACTGATCCGGGTGAGCAGCACGACGTTGCCAAAGAGCATCGTGAGATCGTCACCCGGCTCGAGGCGATCGCCGAGCAGGCCCGGGCTGATCTTGGTGATCGGCTGACCAAGCGACAGGGCAGTGGGCTGCGGCCAGCTGGGCAGCTTCCTGAGAAGCCCTCCGCTTTCAGTCCACCATCAGCCAGGCTCAAAGTGAAGACGGTTTCTCATCTGCCGGCAGCTTCTCAAATGGCCGGCCGTTGTCTCACCTGTACGGCAACGCGGGCAGTCCGTTCTGGTCAATGAAGCTTGTGATAGCCCTGTAGAAAAACTCTTTAAGACAGCCTGCCTTCAGCAGGTCGCTCCCTCTTCAATGTCTGGAAAGCTTTGATGTTTTTATCTACTCATTCTCAAAATCAATGCGGTATTCCTACGAAGCGTCTGAATCATGTCTGCATAGGCCTTGGCCTCCTGCTGGCTCTGACACTGACAACCTTCACACCAAAGGCCGTTGCAGAAGACCTTTCGGCATACGGCCTGTTTCTCAAATCGGCGCCACGGCCAACTGACTGTCCTGCAGCAGCGACGAGCCTGCCAGTCGCGCTCAAGCGGGGCGACCGCATCTGCCTGATCGGCAACACTCTATTTGAGCGAGCCCAGCTCTTTGGGCAGGTGCCGGCAACGATTCAGGCTGGCTTTCCTGAGCACGAACTTGTCATTCGCACGCTTGCCTGGTCAGCCGATGAAGTTGATCTGATGCCGCGGCCAGAAAATTTTGCTGATCTTGAACAGCATCTGTTTCACGAAAAGGCCGACGTCATCCTGGCAGCCTATGGGTTCAATGAGTCATTCGCGGGTGAGGCTGGGCTGCCTGCCTTTCGCAAAAGGCTGACAGGTTTTTTGCGGCGACTGAAGACAAAAGCTTTCAACGGGAAGTCAGCTCCACAGATTGTGCTGGTCTCGCCGATTCCCAATGAAAATGTCGCGGGTGTTGCTGCGGCCGATCGAAATAATGCAGACATCGCTCGCTACTGTACGGCTATGCGCGAGGTAGCAGCAGCAGAGGCAGTTGGCTATGTCGATGTCTTTACCCCGCTCATCCGACCAATTGGTGCCGCTGGTGATCTGACGATCAATGGTTGCCATCTCACGAAGAAGGGGTATGCCGCATTTGCTCAGGCACTTTACACCGGCTGTTTTGGCCAGCCGGCTCCATCGGTGAGTGAGCCGTTGCGGCTGGCAGTCGTTGATCTTGAGCGGCAGTTCTTCCGCCGCTATCGACCGCTGAACACCTTCTACTACACCGGTGGCCGCAATAAACAGTATGGCTACCTCGATTTTCTGCCAGCGATGCGGAACTTCGAGATCATGTGTGCCAACCGCGATCGGCGGATCTGGGACCTGGCTCAGGGCCGGCCGGTACCAACCATGGTCGATGATTCGAACATGCCTGACTTGCCAGCAGTCAATGAGACCCGTGGGGCCAACGAGTGGCTGCCGGCAGCCGAAGAGCAGCAGGCGTTCAAGGTCGATCCCCGGTTTGAGGTGAACCTGTTTGCGAGCGAAGAGCAGTTTCCCGAAATTGCCAATCCGATTCAGGTTCGCTGGGATAGCCGGGGACGGATGTGGGTCTGTACGTCACAGGCTTATCCGCATGTCTATCCCGGACAGGAACCTCATGATCGCCTTGTCATTCTCGAAGACACTGACGGTGACGGCCGGGCCGACACATCCAAGGTCTTTGCCGACGATCTCCATGTGCCACTCTCATTTGAGTTTGGCGACGGAGGTGTCTATGTCTCAGAGCAGCCCAATTTGACTTTTCTGGCAGACACCGATGGCGATGATCACGCTGATGTCCATGAGGTGCTGCTGTCGGGCTTCGGTACCGAGGACTCCCATCATGCGCTTCACGACTTCATCTGGACGCCTGATGGGGCGCTGTTATTTCGTGAATCGATCTTTCATCACAGTCAGGTCGAAACGCCCTACGGTCCAGTCCGGCAGCAGAACAGTGGCTGGTTTCGCTACGAGCCTCGTCTGCACCGGCTGACCTCTTTGGGCACCTACCCCAGTACCAATCCCTGGGGGGTGGCCTTTGATCCCTGGGGCAATCATGTGGCGAGTCATCCGATTTTTGCTGAGGCATTCCACGCCCTCGACCCACCCTATCCGCAGCAGCAGGCCGCACCCGTGGGCCTTAAGGCCTACTCAGGCACCTGCGGACAGGCCTTTGTCGACGTACCTGGGTTTCCGGCTGAACTTCAGGGGGGCTTCATCAAGGCCCGCTACAAGCCGACCAACCGAATTGAGATCCATCGCTGGGTGGAGACCGCCTTTGGCTACAACGAGCAGTACGTCAGCGATCTGATCTTCTCGACGAATCTCAGCTTCATTCCGGTCGATCTCCACTTTGGGCCACGCGGGGCCCTCTATGTGGTTGACTGGTACAACCCGGTGAAGGGACATGCCCAGTATTCGCTGCGGGATAGCCGCCGTGATCGTGGGTCTGGCCGCATCTGGCGAGTAATGGCCAAGGGTGCCATGGCGCCTCCTCTGCCGACGATCGCTTCTGCCAGTGAGGCAGACCTGGCAGTGTTGCTGGGTCATCCTGAGTTTCGGATTCGCTACCTTGCCACCCGGGAACTTGCTAGCCGCGATGCCAGGGCAGCGGAAACAGCGATCGAGGCATGGCTTGCGCAGCTCGATCAAAATGATCCCCAGTTCCTGCGGCATCAGGCAGAGGCGATGGCCGCTTTTTCGACCATCGGTGTGATTCGGCCAACGCTTTTGGTGCAACTGGCGGCTAGTCACGACCATCATGCCCGGGCGGCCGCCATTCGTCAGTTGCGGTTTTGGTTCAGTGAAATTCCCCGGTCCGACGAACTCTTGGCCCAGGCCGCCGTTGATTCAGCAGCTCTGGTCCGCATGGAGGCAGCGATCGCTGCCAGTTGGATCGGGACGCCAGCTGCGCTCGAGGCAGTGATCGAAATCTTCCGGCAGCCGCTAGGAGGCCACCTGACTTATGCGGCAGTCGCAGCCCTGCAGTCAGCCCCACTACGGCGACATTGGCAGCAGGATGCCACCAGTCCGGTGCCAGTCTTGCTGAAGCGTGCTCGTCGTTCACTGGAGATTTCTGAACCCAAGGCCAAGGGGAAAGACCGGGCCTTTGATCTTCGTCCGGAAACAGTTGAGGTGCGCATCTCTTGCGAACCTGAGCGGATGCTTTTTAGCAATCGGCAATTCACAGTCAGGCCAGGGCAACCGATCAAGTTGGTCTTTACCAATCCCGATGCCACTGATCACAACCTGGTTATCGTGCAGCCTGGGCAACTGGCCGAGGTGGGAATGGCAGCCAACGAAATGGCCCGCAACCCTGAGAACGCCACGAGTGATTTTATACCGGTGTCCAAGCGGGATCAGATTCTTGCGGCCACTCCGATGATTGGGCCAACCCGAAAGTCACTGGTCCATGTCCTGCGATTCAAGGCTCCTCTTGAACCTGGGGTGTACCCCTATGTCTGCACCTTCCCGGGCCACTGGATTGTGATGAACGGCAAGATGGTCGTTGCCCGTGATGCCGCTGAAGCAGAGCAACTGCTCGAAGCCTGTCGTCCGACCATCGTAAAGGCATGGAGTCTCGACGACTTTCCCCAGGTGCCAACCAGCCGTGAGGAGACCGTGCTCGCTCGTGGGATGCATGCGTTTGCCAAGGCTCAGTGCACCCAGTGCCATGTGGCAGCCGGGCATGGCGTGAATCTTGGGCCAGAGTTGACCGAGAGTGTGAAAAAACTGCAGGGTCGGGTGTTGCTGTCACACATCCTCGATCCTTCACTGACCATTGCCGATCGGTATCAGACAGTGCAGTTTGTTCTTGAGGATGGCCGGGTGGTCTCAGGAGTGGTCGCAGGTGAAACCTCCGAAGCCTGGAAAATAAGGCCGAACCTCCTCAACCCCGATGAGATCAAGTTAATCCCCAAGGCTCTCGTTGATGAACAGGTGCCATCGCGGGTCTCACCAATGCCGGCAGGGCTCCTTAATGTGCTAACCCGGCAGGAGATTCTCGACCTGATTTCATTTCTTGAGATGGGTACAGACCTGCCAGCCGGCCTGATGCCCAAGCACGATGCCTCCGTTCCTGCCCCGGTTGGCGACTCGTCGCGGCTGTGAAGTGGCCCGCCATACAGTAGACTTTCTCGGCCGCGTTCACTGGGACGTGGAATGACCCTAGGGCCATCTGTAGGAAATCGTCAAATGGGGAATGACCAGTCACCGCCGTCGCGAAACGGCGCTAGTCGCAGCCGGCGAATCGGCATGTGGCTGTTTCTTGTGTATGTAATTCTGTATGCCGGCTTCATGGGCCTGGTGCTGTTTCGTCCCGACATGCTTTCGTGGCGACCTTTTGGGGGTGTCAATCTTGCGATCGCTTATGGCATGGGGCTGATCGCCGCCGCCTTCCTGCTTGCCTTTCTTTACATGATCGCCTGTCGGTGTGACGCAACCGACGCCTAGCATGACCCCCCATTTCGCAAGGACTCTCCCATGATTTATGAATCGTCTCCGGTGGCGATTGCCATCTTCGCCAGCTTTGTTCTCGGCGTCGTTGGGCTCTCGTTCTGGCTGGGCCGCAAAGGTCAGTCGGCCAAGGGTTACTATGCCGCCCACGGTGAGATCCACTGGTTTGTCAACGGCATTGCCTTTGCCGGAGACTACCTCTCAGCTGCGTCGTTCCTCGGCATCTGTGGGATGATTGCCTTCTATGGCTACGACGGCTTTCTCTATTCAATTGGCTTTTTGGCAGGCTGGATCGTCGCGCTCTTTGTCATTGCAGAGCCAATCAAAGCCCTCGGCAAGTTCACCTTCGCCGATGCGCTCGATGCCCGCTTTAACAGCCGTGGCATCAAACTGGCGGTGGCGATTTCGACGCTGATTGTCAGCATCTTCTATCTCATTCCTCAGATGGTTGGGGCTGGTCATCTGATTGTGCCGCTGCTCGGCCTCCCGCATGCCGTGGGTGTGATCCTTGTTGGCGTGGCAGTTACCTTGATCGTGGTGACAGCAGGAATGGTCTCGACCACCTGGGTCCAGTTCATCAAGGGATCGCTCCTGGTCTTTTTCTGTGCTGTCTTGACGGTGATGATTCTCGGCCGTGGGCTTGAGGTAAACGCTGGTCGCGCAGGCGACGAAGACCTGACCGCTCAGGTGCGGACGGTTACCCCGGAGGGCAAGGTGCTGGTCAATGGTCAGCCTCAGACAGCGGAGAATGACCTTCGGGCAGTAGGCACTATTCATGCTTTGCCGGCCCGGTACGGTGACGCCCGGGAAACGGGCCCCCTGCGGCCGCTTGAGTATCTTTCAACCCTTGAGGACTCAAAAGTCGTCACCTGGTCAGCCAAGAAACACACCGATGAGCAGGGGAGCCACACAACCTATTCACCGACGATCCGGGAGGGGAAGGACCTGCTCAAGCCAGGCGGATACTTCAAGGGGCTTTCCAGCGGCAGCCTGACCGATCGGCTTAACTTTGCCAGCCTGATGCTGGCTCTCTTTTGTGGCACCGCCTCGCTGCCCCATATCCTGATCCGCTACTACACCGTGAAAGATGCCGCTGCCGCGCGAAAGAGTACCGTGGTCGGGATTGCCGCCATTGGCGGCTTCTATGTGCTCACGCTCTATCTTGGCCTGGGTGCCATGACCAGCGGCTACCTCGACCCGACCAGTTCAAACATGGCAGCTCCTCTCTTGGCGAAATCGTTCAGTGAGACACTCTTTGCTGTCATTTCTGCCATCGCCTTCACGACGGTACTGGGAACGGTCAGTGGCCTGATCATGGCCGGGAGTGGTGCTGTTGCCCATGACCTGATTGAGAACTTCTGTGGTGTGCAGATGACGGATCACGAAAAGGTTCGTGCCGGCAAGATTGCGGCTGTTGGGCTGGGTCTGGCAGCCATGGCCCTTGGGATCCTCTTTCGGAACTTCAATGTTAGTTTTCTGGTCGGCTGGGCGTTTCATATTGCGGCCTCAGCCAATCTGCCGGCGCTCGTGATGCTGTTGTTCTGGTCGCGTACCACCAAGCAGGGTATTACCGCAGCTGTCACAGTCGGCATGCTCTCCTCGCTGGGCTGGATCCTCCTGTCAGCTGATACCTTTGAAAAGGTTTACGGGCTGTCGCGGGCGGCCTCGCCCATTCCCTTTAGCCAGCCCGGGCTGGTGACCATCCCACTCGGCTTTCTGGTGCTGGTTGTGGTTTCCCTGCTGACACCGCGGCCGACGCCACGGCAGGTGTCGGCATGACGGCCAGCCCGGTGGGTTGGCCGGTGATCGCCTGTGGCGAACGCCATCTTGATGAGATTCGGGCGATCTATAACGAGGCCATCGAGAAGACCACAGCGGTCTATGAAGAGACACCTCGCACCCCAGCGATGATGGCTGACTGGTTTGCTGCCAAGCAGCAGGCTGGCCTGCCAGTCTTGGGCATTGAACGAGATGGGCAGCTTGCCGGCTTCGCTACCTGGGGGGCATTCCGGCCCTATTCAGCCTATGCTCGGACTGTCGAGCATTCTGTCTATGTCGCCACGGCCTGGCAGCGCCAGGGCATTGGCCGACAACTGCTCAACCGGGTCATCGACGAGGCCACCGCACGAGGGCTTCATCTTCTTGTCGCTGGTATTGATGCAACCAATACACCGAGCATCAGCCTCCACCGGCAGGCAGGCTTCTGCCACGCCGGAACCATCCGTGAGGCTGGCTTTAAGTTCGGTCGCTGGCTCGACCTCGAGTTTTGGCAGCGGCCGCTCGGCGGGCTGCCGGTTTCAGCGAGTTGACAGCTGGCGTTGAGGAAAGAGGGAGGCTGCAAGTCACGCTGAGAACTTCTGCCTCAGTCTTTCCCAAAGACGTGAGGCCATGCGGAATGGCGGCATTGAGATAAATGCTGTCACCTTGCTCAAGCAGAATCTGTTCTTCGCCATAGGTCACGAGGACCCGGCCTTCGAGCACCAGGACAAACCGTTGCCCATCATCGCTTTCAGCCTGGCCATTTTTCCGGCTGAGCCGAATGCGTTCGGGCTGCATGGCACTACCCCGCCAGGCTTCGGCTAACGGTTTGCGGTGGTGTCCTTTGCTAGCCCCATTTCTGGAAGCAGGCCTGGAGGCAGTCGCCGCTGAAGAATCGCCGTTGCGATGAATCACATGGTTGGGAGGCTCTGAGAGACCGACGACGAGTGTTTCGACCCCGCAGCCGAGTGCGTCAGCCAGCCGAACGAGCCCCTCGAGCGACGGCGATAATTGGCCGTTTTCCAGTTTTGAAAGCCAGCTGACCGTGAAATCGGTCCGGGCGACGACGGCCTCAAGGGTCAGTCGGCGGGCCAGTCGGGCTTCACGAACCCGGCGGCCCAGAACGGCAAGATTAGGAGGAGGCATTGGCAGCGGCGAAAACAAGCAGGAATCTCAGGAAACGGGCGGAGTAACCCGTCCAGTTCCGTACTCGTTGTAGCCGAGTCAGTCACTCCTCTCAAGGGGGAGTGATCCATCCTAA
>Ga0181592_10004152_pt1 | contig 11987 bp, 5 predicted proteins | sample 071ome_20_FD_133755 | JGI IMG/M metagenome (GOLD analysis project Ga0181592, IMG submission 133755) | Coastal salt marsh microbial communities from the Groves Creek Marsh, Skidaway Island, Georgia - 071412BT metaG (megahit assembly) | ecosystem: Environmental > Aquatic > Marine > Intertidal zone...
AGCTTGACGATCGAGATGGCGTCGCCATGCGCGTCGCTGAGTTCCTCGAGCGCCGGCCCGATGGCCTTGCAGGGGCCACACCATTCCGCCCAGAAATCAACAAGTACAGGCCCCTCAGCCTGCAGGACGTCGGCAGAAAAATCACTGTCGGTTGTCTTTGTCGTCGCCATCGTCAGATGCCCCCTTGAAAGTCGGACTGGCGGATTCACCCGCTGCCTCAAGGTAGGAGCCACGCCCCGAACCGTCAAGGCGTTGACTCACCGGCAAGCATCGCAAGTGCCGCCGCGCATGCATCCGGCGCCACCGCCTCGACCGCCGCCACCTCGGTCCAGATCAGCCATGTCACAATGTCACGCTGCGGATAGATCTGCGCCATCAACGCGCCATAGAGCGCCATCTGCCTGACATAGGCATCAGGCGTTATGGCCGGCCGCGGCCCGGTCTTGAAATCGCCGATCAACACCCGCTTCGCATCGACATGCAAACGGTCGATCTGGCCGGCGACACCGACCCCCTGCACCAGGCCGCTAACCGAAATCTCGGCAAGCGCGTCCGGCCCGAACAGCGGCGCAAGTTCCGGCATCGCCAGCACATGTCTGACCTCGGCAGCAAGCGCCAGGGCGGGCTCTGCCGGCAACTCCTTCTGCGCCTCGATCATCGCCGTGATGACGGCGTCGTGTCGGGCGGCTGGCAGATGCGGCAGCACCTCGAACATGCGGTGCGCCAGCCGGCCGCGCGCCAGCGCCGTGGTGGCGGTGGTAAAGCGCATGCCGGGGGCAGTTGCCGCGGTGGCGGCACCATCCGGCACCGAGGGCCGCAGCGGACGCGGCGGGCGCGGTTCGGCTGGTGCCATCCGGAACAGCCAGCCGGGAATTTCCCCGGTCTCCTCCTCGCGCGGCGGGGTCGGCAGACCGGTTTTCACTTCTTCCACCTTGCCCGCGGTTTCGACACGAAGCCCGCCACCCTCGATGCCGGTCACCCCGGGCATGGATTCGATCCGCGCCAGCAGATGCTCGTAAAAGCTGCCTTCCAGACGCCGGCGACGCGGTGCCTGCCAGCCGCCAATGATGATGCCGTCACGGGCCCGGGTCAGCGCGACATAGAGCAGCCTGTTCTCCTCCTCGCGCTCCCGCTGGCTTGCGGCCTCGCGGACGGCGGTGACAAAATCCGGACGCGCCGCGCCGGGCGCCCAATAGACAAAGCCGCTATCCGGATCGCGCACCAGCTGGTCAGTCACACCGGCCGGTTTCAGCATGTCGGGAAGAACGACCACCGGCGCCTCGAGTCCCTTCGCGCCATGGATCGTCATCACCCGCACCTCGTTGGCGGCAGCGCCGTCCATATCGCGGCGCACCTCGCCGCCACTGCCACGCAGCTCGGCAAGGAAGGCGGTCAGCGACACACCGCCGCCAGCACCGAAACTCTGCGCCAGCCCGAGAAAATGCTCGAGCGTCTCATCAACCGCCGCACCGAGCCGGCGCCGGAAATCCTGCCGCGTCTCGGTCAGCACCGCGCTGAAAAAGGCGAAAACCGACCGATCATCGGCAAGGTTCCTGAAATGCTGCAGGCGGTCCGCCGCCCGCCCCATCGCGTCGGCGCCGCCGGCATGCGCCATCAGGCGGGCGTGAAGGCTGCGTTTGCCGCGGTCATGGGCCAGCGTGAAAAGCGCCTCCTCATCCAGCCCGAACAGCGGCGATTTCAGAACCGCCGCCAGCTGCAGATCATCCTCGGGAAGCAGCATCACATCGCCAAGTGCCAGCAGATCCCTGATCTCGATCTGATCCTCAAGCTTCATCCGGTCGGCGCCGGCGACCGGAATGCCGGCTTGCTGCAACGCCGCCAGCACCAGCCGGTGATAGCGCCCGCGCTTGCGCAACAGGATCATCACATCGCCGGCCCGCATGACCCGTCCCGATGGCAGCAGGCGGCTGCCGATCCAGCCGGCGAGCTGTTCGGCCAGCCGGGTCGCCGACAGCGCCGCCGCGTCACGCGGCTGGCTGATCTCGGGCGGGGCGAATGATGGCAGTACCGGTGCCTCGCTGTCATCGCTGATGACCGGCCAGATTTCGACAAAGCCGCCGGCATCGACGCGGGCCGACCGATGCGCCTGGAAGCCCGGCATGCGCGGATCGGTGATGCCGGCAAGGTCAGGCACGGCCAGGTTGACAAGATCAAGCACCGGCCGCGCCGAACGGAAGGAGACATCAAGTCCGACCTCGCGGAGCGGCGCACGGCGCGACCCGGCGCGCTGCCGCAAATCAAGCCGGTTTTCTCCCATTACCGCCGGATCGGCACCCTGAAAGGAATAGATTGACTGTTTGAAGTCACCGACCACAAACAGCGTGCGCGGCCTGTGATCGCCTGCCACCGGCTCGAAGAACTCATCACTCAGCCGGCGCAGCAGCTGCCATTGCGCCGGGCTGGTATCCTGTGCCTCATCAAGCAGCAAATGGCGGATGCCGTTGTCGAGTTTCCACGCCACCCACTGCGCCGCCTCGCCATCGGCAAGCATGTTGTTGGTCAGGCTGATCAGATCATCATAGTCAAGCAGCCCCCGCTGCGCCTTCAGCCTCGCATATTCCGCCTCGAACGCGGTGCCGACCTGATAGAGCGCCATCGTCAACTGCCAGCATCGCAACGCGGCGCGCGCGGCCTGTATCGACATCAACGCGTCCTGCGCCGCCTGCTGCACCGCCACAATGCCGGGGAAACCCTTCCTGATGCCGGCGTTCGACAGGCTGCGCTCGGCCAGTGGAAGTCCGGCATTGGTGAACAGCGCGTCAATCAAGCGGTCGATATGGCAGCGGCGCCCGGCCGGTGCCTCGCCAAGCCAGGCGGTGATCCGCGCCCCGCGCTTGACCTGCCCGTCAACGCCGCTTGTCTCGAGGGCGATGGCGGCGGCGCGCAAGCCCTCCTCATCGAGTCCGGACACCACCTCCGCGATCATCGCGTCCAGATCGAGATTGGTATCGACCCCGCATGTATCGGTGAAATGTCGCTCAAGCTGCTGCAGCAACAGCGGCTCGCCGATGCGACCTTCCTTGGCGAGCAGTTCCTTCAGCACGGTTTCGGCATTGCCCTCGCTCGTCTGCTCGGCCAGCAGCGCGATGTGCCGCGCGAGATCGGCGCCGGAGCCCATCAGCAGATTGTCGCGCGCCCGGGATTTCAGCCTGGCCTGTTCAAATTCATCCGCAAGTTCGGCCTGCGGCATGATCCCGGCCTCGATCGGGAAGCGGCGGAGCACCCACTGGCAGAAGGAATGCACCGTCTCGACACGCGGCCCGTCATCATTGTCCAGTGTTTCGGCGAACAGGCTGCGTGCCCGCGCCAGCATCGCCTGGGTGGGGGTGGCAATTCCCATACCGGCAAGTTCGGTGCGAAGCAGCTTGCCACTTGCGATCGCCCATTTCGCCAGCTGCGCCGAGATTCTGTTCCGCATTTCAGCGGCGGCGGCCCGCGTATAGGTCACACACAGAATGCTGTCCGGCGGTGCCCCGTCCAGCATCAGACGCAGCACCCGGTCGGTCAGCAGCTTCGTCTTGCCGGTTCCCGCATTGGCCGACACAAGGGCCGAGCTGTCGGGGTCGGAGGCCGCCGCCTGCTGCGCCGATGCCTCGCTGGCCACGGCCGGGTCAAAGCCCGGCGTTACCGGCGTCGCGTCTGCCGGTGCTGTCGGCACGCCGGCACCGACCGGGCCGGTTTCCCCGATCCGCCATTCATCGACCCGCGCCAGATGGTCATAGAGCGGGAATGCCGCGCCAAGCTGCGGGTCCGGCCGGCTGGCATAGGGCATCGCCGGGTCATCAAACCGCGCCGCGAGCCGCGCCAGACTGTCCCGCGCCGCGGCGGCATCCCAGTCCGGCGGTTGCACGGGCTTTCGCGACCCGGGCTCGTCTCGCTTGCCGGTCAGCCGCCAATATTCCATCTCCAGAACGTCCGCCGCCGCGATTCCGGCAAAGCCGCCATGCGCGGCGATCACCGCTTCGGTCACAAGCTGCGTTCGCCGCCCCTGTGCCACCTCGGTGGCGCTTGGCGCGCGTCCGGTCTTGTAGTCGAGGATGGCGAGACCACCGCCGGTGAAGCGGTCGATCCGGTCGGCGCGCGCGGTGAATGTCACCGGCCCGTCCGGCGCCTCGACCTCCAGCGCCCCGCGCACCTCGGCATGGCTGTCCTGCAGGCCGGCGCGGCGGCGCACCTCGGTCTCGACAAACCAGGCTGCCATGGTGCGAAAGGCCGGCCACCAGAAATACCGAACCGTCGGAACCCGCCAGAACGGGTCAAAATGCCGTCGCGCAATGGCCAGCAATTGATCAAGCGCATCGTCAGGCAGATCACCTCGCGGGTGCGCCACAAGAAAGGCGGCCAGCGTGTCATGGACAAGGTTGCCGCGAAGTGCAGCGTCGATCGGCCGGTCGATCTCGTCAAGCTGTCGCAGGCCAAGCACCCGTTTCGCATAGAGGCTGTAGGGGTCGGCAATCCAGTCATCAATCTCGGTGGCTGAAAAACGCCGTGGCCGCGTACTGACGGGCGGTGCCGGACGCGGGCGGGCACAGGGCGTCATCGGCGGCACCGGCGCCAGCGCGACAAGCTGGTCACGCCAGCGCTGGCCATCATCAACGGCCTGTTCGATGCGCAACGCGCCCAACACCGCGCCAAGCCTCTGCAGCCAGCGGCTGGGCGTTGTCACCGCATCGCCATCACGCAGCGCCCGGGTGATGATCACCTCCGGCGCGGTGGTGGCCATCCAGACATCATGCGCGCTGAGCCCGGTCCGCCAGTTATGCGGCTGCAGGCCGGCGGCCTGCCGCATCTCGGCATTCATCCAGGGATCGATGTCGGGGCGCGGCGGCCAGTTACCCTCGTTGAACCCGCCAAGAATCAACCTGTCGGCACTCTGCATGCGCGCCTCGACCGGCCCCAGGATGGCCAGGCGGGGATGCGTCTGCCAGCTGCGCCGCACGGTTTTTGACGCCATCAGCTGTGCCAGAATCTGGGGAAAGGATACCGGATCGGCCGCATAGACCGCGCCATGTTCGGCGAGAGCAGACAGCAGCTGTGCCGCCACTTCGCCATCCTCGCCAGCCCAGAGATGAAGCGCCCCGTCGGCAAGATCGATGCTCCCGTCAGCCTCGCTTCGCCGCGCCGCGAGCGCCTCGGCGGCGCTGCCGGTCGCGCGCGCCAGCGACGAAAGGTCGGGCGCCGTGGCCGACCAGGCATCAATCAGCGGGGCCAGCGGAGCGACGACATGCGACTCGAAAAAACCGAGCAACGCCGCATCACCGGCCAGCCGGTCCCGGATACCGTCCAACCCTTCCGCCGGCCGGTACCCGCGCAGCGCCGCAAGCTCCAGCGCCCGAAGCTGTGACCTGAAACGGGCTGGCGCCATGCCGCCGGCAACCAGCGGATGTTTCAGGAATGCCAGCGTCGGAACAGGTGCGAAAGCCTCGGCAATCATGGTGATCATGCTTTGCAGAAAGCCGCCAACAGGACAGGCCGACAGAGGACGACCAGCCGAATCATCAACCTCGATCCGCCAGCGTTGCAGCGCCGCGATCACCGCCTCGGCAAGCTGCCGGTCCGGTGTGACAAGCGCCGCCGTGCGGCCGGGTGTTTCCAGAACCTCGCGCATGGCGACGGCAATCAGCCCTGCCTCCTCGGCCCGCGTGCCGCATTCGACAACCGACATCCCGTCCAGCGCGTCGCGGCCAAGCTCGGGCCTTGTCGCGGCAAGTTGACGCCAGTCAGCGCTGAGGGCCGCCGGCTTGAAGGCTTCGCGCATCAGTTCACACCGTGGAAGGCCCGAACCAGCACGGCCAGTTGCCGCCATCCAGGTGGAAATATCAACCACAGTGACACCAAGCGCAGCCAGAAGCACCGACAGCTGATGCTGCGGATGGCCGGCATCGGCCTCGATCTCCCGCCAATGGTCGGCAGCCCCTTGATCGAGGCCGGGCAACACCACATGCCCGTTCGGCAGGGAGGCGACACACGCAATCAGCTCGCGCGTTGCGGCAAAGGTACCGGTCGATCCTGCCACCACCACCAGCCCCTGCGGCGGTGAGCGGCGCCATGCCTCGCAGCGAAGCCTGATCAGCCTGTTGCGCCGGTCCCCCGGGTCGAGAACGCCCTGTTCGGCAAGAATGGCCGGCCAGCGGTCAATCAGGATGGTCAGAAGTTTCAGAATATCCTGCCAGTGGCGTGAAAACCGTTCAGGAAGAAGACCGGCAAGCTCTTCCGGAGTCGAATCGACATTGCACAGCGCATCGAGAAGCCGCGCCAGCGACTCCGCAAGCTGCATCGTCTGCGGCGCTGTCGGCGCCACGCCGCCCATCTGGAATCCCTGCAGCAGGCGCGCCAGCCAGAGCTGTCGGCACAGCGTGTCCATGGCTGGAGGCAGCGCCGCCCCATCCACCGCAAAGCCCAGAATTTCAGGCGAATCCTCCTCGACATCGCCGATCGGTTCGATCCGTGGCAGCAGCGTGGCATCCTCACCCCTGATTTCCAGGAACGCCGCCCGAAGCGACAGCGCGGCGCGGCGCGACGGCACCAGAATGGTGGCCCGCGCCAGAGTGTCGGCCGTGCCGGCAAGATCGACGATGCCGCTGGCAAGCGTCGTGGCAAAAGGCACACCCGCCGGGATAGAATGAAGATTTTGTGCGGGAGCAACTGACGTCATGCCGTCATCATACAGGCAACACCGCGCCAAAACGAGGGCTGACAGTTCAAAATCCCGTCAGTTCACACCCTGCATCTGGGTATCAATTTCCGTTATTAACGTCTGCCACCGGCCACCACCGGCAAGCGAGACAGCACGTGTGTCGTTATTGTCCGGGCCAGGGTTGATGGCGACATTCAGCGCGGTGCGTGGCAGATAGGGACCGAGGCGCTGCGCCCATTCAACAAGACAGACAGAGTCGATAAAGGCATCCTCGATCCCGAGTTCCAGCGCGTCCTCGGGTGAGTCCAGCCGATAGAGATCAAAATGCATCAGAGACGGGCCCTCGGCCGGTTCATAGGTCTGCACCAGCGTGAAGGTCGGGCTGGGGATATCGTCTTCCTGCGGGCAGACATGCCGGATAATCGCGCGTGCAAGAACCGACTTGCCAGCACCGAGCGGACCATCGAGAGCCACCACATCGCCGGCCTTCAGCCAGCCCGCAATGAAATGACCCAGCCGCTCGGTCGCGGCCGGGTCACGAAGAGTTAGATCAAGCCGGGTCATCTGGCCTAGTAGCGATATTGCTCACTCTTGAACGGCCCCTGCTGTTCGACCCCTATATAGTCGGCCTGGTCGTTGCTGAGCTGCGAGAGTGTCGCCCCGACCTTGGCAAGATGCAGCGCCGCCACCTTTTCATCGAGATGGCGCGGCAGGGTATAGACCCGGTTCTCATAGCCTGCGCCTTCGTTCCAGAGCTCCATCTGCGCCAGAACCTGGTTGGTGAAGGATGCCGACATCACAAAGGACGGGTGACCGGTGGCACACCCCAGATTCACCAGCCGGCCCTTTGCCAGCATGATGATCCGCTTGCCGTCCGGGAATTCGATCTCGTCAACCTGCGGCTTGACCTCTGACCAGTTCATGTTCTGCAAGGACGACACCTGGATCTCGTTGTCGAAATGGCCGATGTTGCAGACGATGGCGCGGTCCTTCATGTCGCGCATATGATCAAGCGTGATGACATCACGGTTGCCGGTCGCGGTGACGAAGATATCGGCCTTTGGCGCCGCCTGCTCCATGGTCACGACCTCATAGCCCTCCATCGCTGCCTGCAACGCGCAGATCGGGTCGATCTCGGTCACCATGACGCGGGCACCGCCCTGGCGGAGCGATGCGGCAGAACCCTTGCCGACATCGCCATAGCCGGCGACGACCGCGACCTTGCCGGCAAGCATCACGTCGGTGGCGCGGCGAATGCCGTCGACCAGCGATTCACGGCAACCATAAAGATTGTCGAACTTCGATTTCGTCACCGAGTCATTGACGTTGATCGCCGGGAACGGCAGGCCACCTGCCTCGGCGAGCTGATACAGCCGCAGAACACCGGTGGTGGTTTCCTCCGACACACCCTTGACGGCATCACGCTGGCTTGTGAACCATCCGGGGCTGCTGGCAAGGCGGGTATGAATCTGCGCCTTCAGGAATTCCTCTTCCTCGGACGCCGGCGCGGCAAGCACATCCTCACCGGCCTCGGCGCGGGCCCCAAGCAGGATATACATGGTGGCATCGCCGCCATCATCGAGGATCATGTTGGCAGTGCCGCCATCGGCCCAGTCGAAGATCCGATCGACATATTCCCAATATTCGGCCAGCGTCTCGCCTTTCTTGGCGAAGACCGGCACGCCGGCCGCCGCGATCGCCGCCGCCGCCTGGTCCTGGGTCGAGAAAATGTTGCAGGAGGCCCAACGGACATCGGCGCCAAGCGCCACCAGTGTCTCGATCAGAACCGCGGTCTGCACCGTCATATGCAGGCAACCGGCGACGCGCGCACCCTTCAGTGGCTTGGCCGCCCCGAATTCATCACGAAGCGCCATCAGGCCCGGCATCTCCGTTTCAGCAATGGACAGCTCCTTGCGGCCCCAGTCGGCAAGGCCGAGATCGGCCACAATATAATCGTTGGACATCGAACATCCCGTCAGCGGTTTAAATGGAATTCGGTGGTGAAGTATCAGATATCGGGTGGCAAGGGAAGCGGATTGGTCCGCGACATGTTATCGGGTGTCTTTAAGCTCACGATGCGCAACCTTCACGTCATAGCCCTCGTCCCGGAGCCAGCTTGCCATTGTCTCGACAGCCCAAACCGATCGATGCTGACCGCCAGTACATCCGAAGGCGATGGTCAGCAAGGGCCGGCCCTCAAGGGACATCCGCGGCAGCATCCCGGTCAGCATGGCCTGCAGGGAATTGAGAACGGACATGGCTGTTTCATCCTCATTCAGAAAGCCCGCAACCTCGTCATCACGCCCGTCCTGTGCACGCAGCCCGGCGACCCAGTGGGGATTCTCGGCAAAGCGCATGTCGATGACCATGTCGCTATGGTCCGGAATGCGGCGGCGATAGGAAAAACTCAGCAGACGCAGATTGATCTGGAATGCCTCCGCAATCCCGAGGCTGGCCAGCAGTGACTGGCGAAGATCAGACGGCTTTGTGGCACTGGTATCGAGCCTTATATCGGCAAGCGGCGCGACATTCTCCATACGGTCGAGATCGGCCGCAATGGCACCGGCGAGCGACCCGCTTGCAACAAGCGGATGCTGGCGGCGTGTCGCATTGAAACGTCGCAGCAGATCATCCTGCGAGGCCACAAGATAGATCGCCGTGAACCGGTCGGCGAATTTACGCCGCAGATTGCTGACAAGCGTTTCGACAGCGCCAACGGAAAAGCCGGTGGTGCGGGCATCAAGCCCGATAGCAAGGCTGTGCCCCCCGGCCTCTACCTCCATCGCGACCAGAGTGTCGATCATCGCCAGCGGCAGATTGTCGACAGCCTTGATTCCGCAATCCTCCAGAATATTGAGCGCTGTCGACAGGCCTGCGCCCGAGGCTCCGGTCACAAGAATCAAACGTGGCGTATCGTCATTCATGAAAGGACAATATCAGTTTCAAAAGGGTCGCAACAGGGGCTAGGAATTCGCCAATGGCAGGGTCAGGGTAAAACAGGCCCCCTCATCGTTCGAGGCAACCAGATCGCCGCCATACCCATGCGCAATCTGCTGTGCAATCGACAGTCCGAGACCGGAATGCTCACCAAAGGCCTCGCTGGCCGGACGTTCGGAATAAAATCGGTTGAAAATCTCCTGCAGCCGGCCGGGCGGTATCCCGGGCCCCCGGTCCCTGAACGTGAGGCGCGCCTTCCCCTCTTCAGCCACATCGACAGAGACGGTGATCTGACTGTCAGCAGGGGCGAAGGACACCGCGTTGCCAAGCAGATTATCAAGAATCTGGACAATCCTTCCATCATGAACCGACACCATGACCGGCGCGTCGGAAATCTCTGCCGCAAGCCGGTGTGTATCGGTCGTTGTCTGGCGCGCCTCGACAAAATTCGTCACCATATCGCGAAGGTCGATGACATGCGCCGACTCCACCGCCATTTCATTGTCCAGCCGGCTGGCGCGGGAAATGTCGGTGATCAGCCTGTCGAGACGGGCGACATCACGCAGAATGACATTCATCAGTTTCTGCTGCTGCGCGGGATCGGAAATCCGGCTGATGGTCTCGGCGGCGCTGCGAAGTGATGAAAGCGGGTTTTTCAGCTCATGCGCGACATCGGCGGCGAACCCGGCGGTTGCCGCCATGCGCTTCTGCAGCTCGTCAGTCATGTCGATCAGCGATTCCGACAGCTTTCCGATCTCGTCACGACGCCTTGGCAGCCGCTGCATCCGCGCCGACAGATCGCGGCTTCGCCGCAGATTGTCAGCCTCATTCGCAAGATAGGTGATCGGCACCGTTATGGAACGCGCCAGATAGATACTCAGCGCGATGGTGATCAACAAGACGATGCCAAACAGCTGGATGAACACCACATTCACATCGGCGATTTCCTTTTCGATCTTGCCGCCGCCAATGCTGACCATCAACGCGCCGCGAACAAGCCGCAGGTCCTGGATCGGTACCGCCACAGACAGCACAAGACGGCCGCGCGGATCGCGGCGAAGCTGACGCGCCGGCTCACCGGCCAGCGCCATCAGCACTTCATCATAATCACTGGCCCGCTGGCGTGCCTGTTCACGATAGACCGGCAAGGCCAGATCACTCCCGATCATACCGGCAGCGCGGCGCATGATGGCCTGGAAATAGTCCGAGGAGCGCTGCAGCGCCCCACGCGCCTCGCGGCGGCGAAGCCGTGCCCGTCCACCACCATCACCGGCCAGTGCGGTATCGGCAAGAAGCCAGCCATCGTGACGGAAGACCCGGGCCCGCAACGCGGTCCCATAGCCGACAAGCGGCAGAAGATGGTTCATGGTTTCCGGCGACAGACGTCGACGCGCCAGACCACCATCAATCTCGGACTGGGCAAGCGCCAGCGAGCGCGCGAGGGTGAACCCCTGGCGTTCAAGCGCGGTGAATTCGGACCGGATCAGCGTCGTGCGGTATTGGTCGATGGAGAACAGACCGATGAAGAACAGCACCAGCGGCACCAGCATGATCATCATGATTCTGGTGCTGAGGCGGCTCATCCGGAAGCGCAGCCGCACCAGCGGCCTGCCGATCGCGCCGCGCGCCAGCAGGCGCCGGAACCTGGATTTCATTTTCGCCTTCACCGCCGGCACCATCCGTTACTGACCGCCTGTTCGGGGCATGACACCTGTCAGATAGCCCGGTGTCCCGGCCAGATGACCGGTGCCCGGCCCATCCGGCCCCATGACGCCAAATGGCTATGCCCGATATTTATACCCTATGCCGTAGAGAGTTTCGATATTGTCGAAGCTGGAATCCTGGGCTTTGATCTTGCGGCGAAGCCGTTTGATATGGCTGTCGATGGTGCGATCATCGAGAAACACCGATTCGCCATAGGCAGCATCCATCAGCTGGTCACGGTTCTTGACCATGCCGGGCCGCGACGCCAGCGCCTGCAGGATCAGGAATTCGGTCACGGTCAGCTTCACCTCCTCACCCTTCCAGCTGCACAGATGGCGGTCAGGGTCCATCAGCAATTCACCCTGGCGGATGATGTTCGGCGCCGACATATCCATCTCATCCTGGCCGGCACGGCGCAGGACAGCCCGAATCCGTGCGATCAACAGACGCTGCGAGAAAGGTTTGGTGATATAGTCGTCGGCGCCCATGCCGAGACCGAGCGCCTCGTCAAGCTCATCATCCTTGCTGGTCAGGAAAATCACCGGCAAGCTGGAGGTGCCGCGCAGTTTCTGCAGCAATTCCATTCCATCCATACGTGGCATCTTGATGTCGAGAACAGCCAGCTCGACCGGCCGGCGGGCAAGGCCGCGCAACGCCGTCTCGCCATCATGATAACAATCGACCCCGA
>Ga0181592_10004153_pt1 | contig 11987 bp, 8 predicted proteins | sample 071ome_20_FD_133755 | JGI IMG/M metagenome (GOLD analysis project Ga0181592, IMG submission 133755) | Coastal salt marsh microbial communities from the Groves Creek Marsh, Skidaway Island, Georgia - 071412BT metaG (megahit assembly) | ecosystem: Environmental > Aquatic > Marine > Intertidal zone...
GATACCAGGAACAACGGCTGCTGCCGTTTTGACAGATATTGGAAATGTAAATTCACCAGGTGCACTTACTGCTGGCAATCAGATGGTTGTAAATGGAGCAGGAACTGGATATACATGGGTTCCACAAAAGAAAGTATTAGATGATCTTAATGATGTTGATTTGACAACAACTGCTCCAGCCAATAATGATGTGTTGATGTATGATGGATCCAATTGGGTTCCAGGCGCTGGCGGTGGATCTAGCACACTTGCTGGATTGACTGACGTAACTCCAGCTACAGTAGATGGCGATGTTCTAACATATAATGCCGCATCAGATTCTTATGAATTTACGACAGGTAGTAGTTTGACAACACCAGCAGCATCAACTGCCGTAGCTGATGGCGAAGTTTTGCAATGGGATGTAGCTAATGATCAACTCGTTCCTGTTGATTTGTATGATAACGCAACAGGAAATAGAATTACAAGAGAAGTAACTGCATCACAAATTATTTATAGGTTCAACTAATGAGTGAAGTTGTTCTTATAACCGAAAAAGCAAAAACTCCTGATAATGAGTTTTTTATTGATGAATCATATGCCATGGACTTAGGGTTGATTGCTGCCCCAACAAGCGTAGGGTCATTAGAAAGAGTCACAGTTTGCCATGGATTTATAATGACGACAACAGGAAAACGAGTTTATTTAAAAGATTTATTTTATTCAAATCATCCAGCTCTTGTAAAACGAAGTTTTACAGAAATTATGTTTGCTGGCGGTTATAATAGTGGTAGACTAGATGCTGTTGAAAGACTACGATATGATGACATTATTCCAACAATTACTCATACAAATGATTTAAATCAAGGAAAACATTATCTAGCTGGCACATCTGATGGTAGAACTGGAGTGTTTGGCGGAGGAAGCGGAACAGCTGATTTAGTCCAAAAAATAAAATTTGATGATTCTATACCATCATATATATTTTCAAATAGACTTTCTACAAATAAAAGAGGATTAACTGGAGCAGCTTCATATGGCGAGGCTCTATTTGGTGGAGGAGTAACAGATGTTGATGAAATTGATAAAATAAAATTTGACGACTCGGCAATGATTCTCCTAACAAATGGTTTACAAACAGGAAGACATTATTGTTCGTCAGGATCAGATAGATCCCAAGTATGCTTTGCAGGTGGCAATTCTTCGGCAGTTGGGTCTTTATCATCTATTGAAAAAATTAGATATGATGATATTTTACCAACAATATATTTAAGTAATGATTTAATAACCTCTAGAACTAGATTATCAGGAAGTTCAACTGAATTTGAAATGATATTTTCTGGAGATAATAATGACTCAACAACAGCTCCGCAGTTTGAAAAAATGAGATTTGATGACTCTGCTACTACTAGTGTATTTTCAAATACCTACTCACAGCCTGTTCATAGCGCCACTGCACAATCTAATGGGTATGACACACTGTTAATCGCAGGAGGAAATTTATTTTCTGGCACAACTACAGATACTGTTGAATCTGTAAAATTTGATGATAGTGCTCATGTAATTCACTCAAATTTATTATCAGAACCCAAATACGGATTAGCAAGCGCTCAAGGATATTGATATGCCAAAAGATGTTTTACTTGTAGTAGATTATTTAGACAGTATTGATATTGAAACTTTATGTGACTATGTCTATTGCATTGACGGACACGGTGCTGCTAATCATGGATTGTTTGTGGGCGGAGTTATTGCATCTAGTACTATAGTAAAAACAGTTCAAAGAGCAAGATTTGATGATTCTGCATCTGTCGTAAATAATACAAACGAACTAATAACTGAAAGACGATCACTTGCAGGTGGAAGCACTAATACTCATGCAATGATTGCTGGCGGTGAAACTAATTCAGGAATAACGAATCTCGTTGAAAAAATTCATATGACAGATGGAGCAACAACAATTGGATATACAAATAATTTAGATTCGGCAATTAGAGGTCATGGATCTACAGGAACACCAATATCATGTCACTTTTTTGGAGGTTCAACTAGTGGATCAACGCCTATATCAACTATAAGAAGCTTACAATATGATGATACTGCTGTTGCTTCTATAGCAACTAATTCACTTTCAATAGCAAGAAATTTTACAGCCGCAACTGGTAACGGGCTAGAGGGCATAGTGTTTGAAGGAGAAGGAACGGGAGGTGTTGCCGCACCAAGCACAGAAAAAGTATTACTATCTGATGGTATAGCATCGGTAATAGTCGATCACAATTTAACGGATCGCAGATCCAAAGGCGACGCAACATCAGATGGACAGAGTGCTATTATAGCAGGTGGCGTAAACCCTTCTACAGGTGGCGAATATGACACTGTTGAAAAATTAAGATTTGATGATTTAATAGATGTAGTAGTATTATCAAATACTTTGACAAATCCAGGATATTATAATCATATGATATCAAATAGTACAGAAGGATTATGTGGAGGAGGGGTATCAAACCTTCGAACAGCTCCTGTTACAGATTTACAAAAAATAAAATTTGATGATTTTATTTCATATATTTGTAGCCACGGATTAAATGTTGACATACACGATGGCGTGTCAGTTTCAGGATATTAATGAGGATTTTTAAATAATGTTAAAGGTAGCAGGCGAGAATTTAAAAAATAATCTTACTAGGAGTACAGGAGAAGATTTAGCCTTTGAGTATAATCTTTTGTATTTTGATGTATCAGAGAAAAAGATTGGTATCAAAACTGGTACTCCGCAAACAGATTTAGATATCCTTGGTGAAACTCAAGCATATGTTCAAAGTATAACAGAATCAACATATACGCACAAATGGAGCTTTCAACTTGATGCTAACGGTACAACAAATGGAAAATTAGCTCTATTATATAACGGAACAAGACAATATCTATTTACAGATACTGGAACATTTGCTGCAAACTATGTTTCTATAGCACAAGATTTAACAGTAACAAATACAGCCTACATAAATGGCAATGCTTTTGTAGGTAAAGGTGTAGCAGGTAATGATGTTTTAATAGGTGTTACAGGAGCAACAGAAATATCAACAGCCCAAGGAGACTTGAATCTTACAAGTGCCACAGGCGTTGTAACTATAAATGGTATAAAGTTAGATAATAATGCCACCCACGTTGGAAATACCCCACCTACTGATCCTATTGAAGGTGATATGTGGTTTAGCACAAATAATGCCAAATTATATGTATATGCCGGAAACGCATGGATACAACCTTCAGTTACAACTCATGGAGGAGCAACTAACTCTTCTATGATCCCTCCAACAACCTCAGATGATAGACTAAAAACAAGAACTGGAAACTTGACAAAAGTATTAGACAAAATACAAAAATTAACAGCATTCAAATATGAACCAAATGCTTTAGCACAATCATTAGGTATTGAAAATCGAGGAACAGAATACGGAATATCAGCTCAACAAGTTCAAAAACAATTCCCTGAACTTGTAAGATTATCCGAAGTAGATTTAGGCCCAGACGGAGAATCACTGTCTGGACAAAATTATTTAACAGTTGATTACGCTAGAGTAACAACTATACTTTTACAAGCGGTAAAAGAATTGACTAAAAGAGTAGAAGAATTAGAAAAAACTACTACATAATAACCGGCTAGTATCGCTATAAATATAGTAAAGGATAAAAAGAATGCCAGTATCATTTCCAGCAGGAACAACAGTCGGCGAGTTATACACTGAAGGCGGCGTTACATGGAGATGGAACGGAACTGGATGGGCTACAGTAAGCGCAGATAAATTATTCGCTTCAGCAACTCCACCAACTGAACCAATAGATGGCAATACTTGGTATGACATGAATACAGGTAGATTATATTTTTATATGGGCGGGGCGTGGGTGCAAGCCAAAACTGCTGTTTCAATTTAAAGAAAATAAGGAGAAATAAATGGCAATGACTTTTCCAGAAGGAACTTCTGTAGGACAAACATATACAGACGGAACTTCTACTTGGGTATATAACGGAACTGGATGGGAATACTTAAGTCCATCCAAAACATACTTTCAAGCTGATCCTCCAGTAGCAGGTGTACAAGGGCAAAATTGGACTGATACTGATACTGGAAGGCTTTATACATATTTGGACGGGCAGTGGATTAACGAAGGTTCTACTTTTACATCAGCCACAACAGAAATAAAATCAATTACATTACCAACTGCTGGCACAGCAAACCCAGTTGGGCATCCTGTGTTGTGGAGAGATGTTGATGAAAATAATCCAGAATTACAAAAAATTAATAATCCAGAAACAGGTGACAACCAAATCAATTTTGGATCACACACAGCAGTGTCAGATAATTACATGGCTGTATTGGAAAGTGGCCCGCAAATAGAAATCTATAAGAGAGAAAATGGACAATGGAATCATATTAACAAAATAACTGGTCTTCCTTCTATAGGATATGCTGATATAGAAGTAGAATTCACACCGTTGGCAATACATGATATGTCTGATTCACTTCTTACTCCATTTGGGTCCTCTCCAACTAATAAAGGCGGATGTTTGATAGCAGTTACAGATATGAATACTGTAAATGGTAGTGGCGCCTATGTAACCAAAGGTAGGATTCTTATTTATGGAGTTGCTGGTGATCAAGTAAAACAGATTGGTGTAATTCCATGTCCTTTAAGAGATGACGAAGTTCCTTGGGGTGATTATAATTCTGAAGCTCCTAAATTTGGATCTAGTATAAAATTTATAATGCCTCCTGTTGATAGTGACGCTTGGAGACGAGGTGAGGGAGAATTGTTAATAACAGCTCCTAGTTATCAACACTATGTGAGATCAGGTTCATTAGATCATAACACCGGTTTAGCGTTCAAAATGAAATTACCTCATCAACCAGGCGGAAGTACAAACCACATTCTGCCAGAAGCATCGACATCACTCAGTAATTGGAGCACTATATACGACAATATTGTTCCAGGATCCAAAGTAGCATCTTATATGAAACACGGAGTTCTGGGTCTCGGAACATCGGCAGCTATTTTAGACAATGGCGATGTGGCTGTTGGTGCTGCTACTTCCTCCGGACAGCAACCAGGTTTATTATATAATGATGCTTCTTACCCAATAAAATCTATTTCAGGTGGTGAACCAAAAGGATTCTTAGGTAGAACAAGTGTAGATACTAGTTTGTCATGGACTGCTTACGGTGACTCTATATGTAGTTCGAAGTATGGTCCTGGTACCTCAGATGGTACACCAGAAGGAGACTGGGAAGCTTCTAAAACTGATAATTTTGGGTCTGGAGAGGTAGTAGTTTATCATAAAGCATCAGGTAAAGCTATTCGATTAGAGACTCCAGTAATAGCCGGTGTCCAACAGATAAATGCTATGTTTGGGCATTCTGTTGCTATATGGAATGATTGTATTTTATTAGTTGGAGCACCTCAAGCTATTGGCTATGCTGAACAATGGGATGCAACTCTACAGACTTGGAATAGTGAGTATGAAGAAAATAATAATTCAAATACTATGAATTTTACAGTAGGACACGGAGCTATATTTATGTATGCATTAGAAACTTCGCCTACTGGAGATCCTATTGTAACTGAGCTAATGGAATGGTCTCTTAAAGGTGGAACTACACCAGAAATATATAATAGCCCATTCCATTTCCATGTTGCTAGAGATAGAATTACAGCGGCAAATGGGCAGCCGTCTACTGGAGCAGGTTGTGGTTCACTAAATGCTAATCATAAAAGTTTATATCAGACTCCTTACCAAAATTATCCTGTAATGTTTGGATTTGAAATAAAAATATCACCTAACCAATGTATATTGGCAGTTAGTGCTCCTGGTGCAGGTCGTTTTATGACTCCAGCTGAACTAAATCAAAATGGCTCATTGACAGTAAATGGCACTACTAGGAACTACTCTAATGGTCCGCATTATGAATATTCATGGGGTGCTGTGAGTTTAATGAATCTTACTGAGATCGGCGCACTTCTTGGCAGTGGAAACAATATTGATTGGAATTTAGGTGATTGTATATCATCACCACTTGCTACCTCATATGATAGCTATGGTACCGCAGCCGTAGGTTATCAAATACCATGCTACTCTCTAGCATTGAGTGATACGAAATTAGTAGTAGGACATAGAAATGTAAAGTATGATGTAGACCCATTTCAACACGCCAGTGTCACAGGAGTCGGAACAAGCGTTAATCATGGATATGCTGCTGTATATAATCTTTCCACCAGTAGTGGGAGAGTAAGACCAACTTTCCAAACTATTCTAGTACCTCCTGCAACAATATGGAACGAAAACTATCAAATGTTTGGAGAAGACTGGAATACGATGGTGGCAGTGGCTAATCCAAATGTGGTTGGACCATATGGAACACATTGGTTCTACTTTGGAGAATCAATTGCTATGAGTGATGACTATATTGCTATTGGTGCTCCAGGTATATCAACGCGATTCATCGACTATGGTCCTGCTCCTTCAATAGCTGCCATGGCCCCCCGAGACGGGACAGTATTTGTATATAATACTTCTACTGGAGAATATCTAAAACCTTGTGGCACTAATGACAATGGCATGGGTATTTGGTCGTTTAACCCAGAAGATTGGAGCCGATCTACATATGATATGTTTATAAATCGACAATATGGTGAAATGAGAAGGATGGCGCAATACTGGGACGGATCTACTATAATAGATGATCCCGTTAATGGTGTTAGCCTGATGACTACTGATTCAGGCTTACCTGGTTGGATGGCTATTGGAACCTGTGGATGTGTTGGCGCTTCTATAGAAATATATGGACAAAACGTAATCGTTGGGGCTCCACTAGTCAGTGTAGGAGATTTTACCACTAATCGAGGCAAAATATTTACATATCGTTTGGATGAGGAACAGTCCGATGGTGTGGTTATTCCTTACGCTCAGCAACACCATGAAGGATATGAAAATTTTGGGGCACCACTTTTCTATCAGGATTATATAACATCAGGATTTGGTTATAATATCAAATATGAAGTTGATTCTCACGGTGCTGAAATTTCATCGAATCCATTGTCTGGCTATCCTGAATCGAATTATACATTAAAGTCGAGAGTAAGCAGTGATAAGTTTCATATATCAGTGCCACATGGATTACATGATAATACCAGTGATACCCCAATTTACTCCTCCGAGGGTAAAGGATATGGAAGAGCTTTAGATTTTAACGAAGACTATGCTGAAAATAGTGGAGTTTATATTTTTGATAGTAAAGGAAATTATAAACAACTTATATCACCAAATGTTACTCGATCAAATAGTATAGATACTTCCGATGCGATTCGACTACGAACTGAAGGGCAAGTAGGAGATAGCTTAGATGCAACCTTTGGTTCCGTAATAAGAGTGTCAGATGACTATCTTGTAGTTTCAGATCCTTACGAAGGACAATGGTGCGCAGCAAGAAATTGGCAACTTGTGCAGGCAGGATCTGTATCTATTTTTAGAAAATCTGATTTATCATTTGTTGATAAAATCAAAGACCCAGACTGGAACGGAGAAGACGTTTGGCCCATACGCACGTTTGGAAAGAGAATAGAAACTGTTGGTAATAGATTATATGTTTCCGGATCAATTCTGCCAAATGCTGATCAAAGCCAAATTGACAAAGTGTATGTATATGATTTAGATACTAGAGCTCTTCTAGGCACAATTACTCCACCAAATATAGCAGAGGTTTGGAAATTTGTAGAAGGAACCAATTCTAACAATCCAGCAAACTCAACAACATCCTGGGCACAATGGTTTGGTGCCTCTATAAGCGTGTCTAAAAACCAAATAGTATTTGGTGCTCCATATTATCCAGATGGACAATCAAAAAGACACGGGGCGGTATATTCAGCATCCACTGCAATGGACGGAGTTGATGTTTTCAATTCTAGATACTCACCTGATAATAGAACTACTAATACAAGTTTGTATTCAGTCGTGCTTTCAGAAGCAACAGAACACACTCAAGCAGTTATTGGATATTGCACAGGATCCTCAGACAAATCAACTACAGTCAAAAGAGTTGGCGGTGTTACAATTCAAACAACTGGTGTTGCTCAAGGTGAAGGACAAACTAATACATTATCCACATTGATATCAAATTGGGATTCAGAAGCAGGTATATATTCGGCAGGATCGCAATTAATGATTGGCGGATCATATTATGGTATGGTTATATATGCAGTAACAAATGTTGCTGAAGGATATGCATTTCCATATTTTGCGCTATGTATGATAAATCCAGACGATGGTAAAATAAAGTTACCAGCTTTATCATCATATCCAACGCATGTTCTTGCTGACACAAAACTAACTTTTATTGGAGTTGCTGACACTGAAACTTCATTGTCATTACTTTCAAACCCAACGGATCTTGTTCAACCTTCAATGGATGGAACTACTCTTAATGGGACATCAGTAGTAGGAACTATACCACCTGCTGAAGGAATGCCAAAACCATGGGCATCAGTATAAATATTATAAAGGAGAAATAGATGGCATTAACATTTCCTGCATCAGGAACAGCAGGTGATTTATATACAGAAAATGATAATACTTGGGTGTATAACGGCACTGCCTGGGATCGTTTATACAGTGATGAAGTATATGTTCAAGATGCTTTACCAACAGACCCACCGCCAATAGCCGGCAACTATTGGTTTAATACAGAAAACGGCAGAATGTACTTTTATGACACTACAGAAGCATGGGTACAAATGGGCTCTGCCTATCAGCCTGCGTAATATAAGGAGATATAAATGGCAGCTTTTGCTTTTCCAACTGGAACTACTGTAGGCGAACTTTTGAGCACGAAGGGCAAACTTGGGCTTGGAATGGCGGACAGTGGGTTGCAAAAAATAAAAAGACTATTTTCGCTCAAGATACGGAACCTGAAGACGTTATCGAAGGTAATAGATGGTTAAATACAGAAAATGGCAAACTGTATTTTAGAACACAGGAAACTTGGGTACAACCAAGAATAATGTAATTTGCTAAATATATAAAGCTAATGATTTTTAAAGGAGATAGACTATGGCTTTTGCTTTTCCGAGCGCGACGACGGTAGGACAATTATATACCTACGGCGCTACTACATGGGAATGGGACGGAACTGTATGGAATGTTCAACCATCCTTTGGTGATGTACAATTATCAATTTCAGCAGACAATGAAATTGATACCAAGACTCTTGATTTGATTCTTGACTCTGCAACAGGTAATACTCAAGTTGATGATAATCTTGCTGTTACTGGAACACTTGATGTTACAGGAATTTCAACATTTACAACTGACGCATCTGTTGGCGGAACTTTCGCAGTAACTGGTGCTACAGCACTTGGTAATTCTTTGGCTGTTGCAGATGCTACTACATTGAGTGGCACTGTTTCTTCAAATAACATTACTCCATTGGCTGATAGCACACATGATCTTGGTGCTGTTGGAAATGTTTGGAATAATGTTTATACTAACAGAGCCGTACTTGGCGATTTGACAATTGACGGTTCGACTAATACTATCAGTTCAGCGACTAATGCTATTGTTATTGATCCATCCCCAACAGGCGACGGTGGTGATGTAACTATTGCTGGTAATATTTTGATTACAGGATCAACTTCTAGTGGCCCAGCAACACTTGGTAATGTAACAATTACTGGTAACTTGACAGTAAATGGAACAACCACTACAGTAAATTCAACTACTGTAACACTTGATGACCCTGTCATGACATTGGGCGGTGATACTGTTGCAGCAAGTGACGACGGTTTGGATCGAGGTATTGAATTCCAATGGCACGATGGAGCCGCTGCTAAAGTAGGTTTCTTTGGCTGGGATCGTTCCGTACAGAAATTTACCTTTATGCCAGACGCTACTAATACAGGCGAAGTATTTAGTGGTGCGTTAGGCAATGTAGCTTTTGGTGGTGCTGACTTCACAGGAAATGTTCTTCCATCAGCAGACAAAACTTACGATGTTGGCTCAGCCGCATTGATGTGGAACAATGGTTATTTTGACACTATTACAGTTAATAACTTGAGTGTTCCGAGTGTTAGCTTTGGTGATCTCCAACTTGGTGTAACTACATCTAACACACTTGATACTACAGCAAATGATTTAGTTTTGAGCTCATTTACAGGTAATACTCAAGTTGATGACAATTTGAGTGTAACTGGCGCAACTACAATGGCAGGCACACTAGGTGTAACAGGCGTAATAACTGCTAGTGACGCACTTAATGTAACTGGCGCAGCTACAATGTCAAGCACACTTGATGTTACAGGCGCTGCTACGATGGCAAGCACACTAGGTGTAACAGGTGCGATAACTGCTAGTGATGCACTTAATGTAGTTGGCTTGAGCACACTTGCTGGTGTAGCTTCTAATACTATTAGTCCAAATACCGATCTTACATATGATTTGGGCACGGCTACACTTCGATGGAGTAATTTATATACTCAAACCATTAATATGGTTGATCCTGCAACACCAGCAGTAAATATTCCTCTGACAGTACAAGGCAACGACTTGTATGTTGATGGTGTAAAAGTTGGCGGAGCTTGTACAGTTGATACTGCCGCTCCTGCTTCACCAGACGAAGGAATGTTTTGGCTGGATCGCAACTCAGGCATTCTTTATGTATGGGTTGTAGATGCTGGAACAGGAACAGGAAACTGGATCCAACCACTATAATTTATCTTCAAGTCAAGCCGTCAAGGCTTGACTTTTTCTACTAAATACACTATAATATTTTAAGGATTCTAATGTCTACTGTTCAAAGATGTTATCGTGTACAATCAAAAGACACTTCCCCATACGTTTATGATATTCATAAAGCAGCCAATCCAATTGATGTTGCGAATTATGAAAATAGAGGACCAGTGATGGTTGCAGGATTGCCTATTACAAACGGCAACCCAGTTACTTTCGCTGTCGATGGATTTATTGATGAAACCTCTAATAAAAAAGTTTATGTCAAATCTTTGTATGACTCTTTTGTTCCTTGGACATCAAAGAAATTTGTACAAACTGGTATATTTTTATATGGCGGATCAGAAACTATCACAGCTGGACATTCTATGAAAATAGATTATGATACAGGTGCTACAACAACATTCCGAGATCCGGCAGTTGGAATCATGTATAGAGGTTCTGCATCACGACGGGATGAAACTGCGTCAGTTGGATCTTCGGCATATAGTGGTTCTTTTCATAGAGTTAGAGCTTACAATTATGGAACTGTTGAATATACAGATTGGGCTTCAACACTTCCTTCTGGACGAAGAACCGGCGCCAGCATGAATATTAGCTCTGATACAGAATATGCATTATCAGGCGTAGAATGGTATAATTACAGTGATCCCAATGCGAACTACTTTTTCAATGAAATTTTTAAGATTCGATGGGACGAAAGAAATGTTGTAGGCTCTTTTAATACAGGGCAGACATTATCAAATAATAAGAAAAATCATGGAACATATGTTCCATCTATAGATTCATTTGTGATAATAGGCGCTGCTACAGGAATAAATGATCGTGTGATAGAATATGGTAAAATGGATGGTGGTGCTGTAGCGACATTCCCAAATGGACTCCAAAGATCAATGGGCGATTTATCTGTATTGACAAATGATACTGATATAGCAGGTGTAGGAACTTGGCGTAGCACCAAATTTAAAGTAGACAGTCTAGCTTCAGCATTAACATCGACTATTGGCGAAGAACTTAGTAGACAACAAACCGGTGGCAGAGCTAGTGGTCATGTCTGCGGGTTTGAAGAATCAAGTTATTATCTAGCTTTAGGATGGGTAACTGGAGACAACTATTCTGATGTAGTTCGAAAGATGAGATTTTCAGATGATGTAAATTGCCAACTATTATCTGGAAGATATGCTGCTCAATACCAACAGTCAGTCGGTGGGGGAGGAATAGATTAAAGGGA
>Ga0181592_10004171_pt1 | contig 11963 bp, 9 predicted proteins | sample 071ome_20_FD_133755 | JGI IMG/M metagenome (GOLD analysis project Ga0181592, IMG submission 133755) | Coastal salt marsh microbial communities from the Groves Creek Marsh, Skidaway Island, Georgia - 071412BT metaG (megahit assembly) | ecosystem: Environmental > Aquatic > Marine > Intertidal zone...
AAGTAAAAAGAAAGCAACGGCATTGGCCATTGCGTTAGGATAATATGGCAATAACACAAACAGTAATAGACGGATCAGCGGAACAGTTACAAAATCCAGTTTTTACAGCAACTGAAAACACAGCAGTTACAACTATACACCTGTGTAACATCACAAATGTGGCGGCCACAGTTAATATATATCTTTTACCAGATGATGGCTCAACAGCAACCATCACAGAAAACAACAAAATTTACAATCAATTGAACATACCTGCCACTGACACTTACATTATAGACACAGAAAAAATGATACTGAGTTCAGGTGACAGAATTTTTATTCAAGTTCCAGATTCAACAGGACAAATTGTTGCCACAGTATCAACCATAGGATTATAATGCCATGGGAAGATATGTTAAAAATCCAAAAAATGATAACCCAGGCGCAGTTGCCACTGAAATTGTATCAGTAGACACAGACACAAGACCCACAGGTGAAAACGGTCAAATTATCTACAATACCACACTCAACAAATTTCAAGCATATATTCAATCACAATGGTACACAATGTCCACCAGTGAAGGCACAAAAACAATCACAATAGACAAATTTCAAGGTGATGGATCCACAACTGTGTTTGGCAATAATTCAGGAAACACACTAGACGGTTCCACACAGGCAAATCTAAGTTTCAGTGTTGCTGATGAAGAAGACATCATAGTTTACGTGGGTGGTGTTTATCAAATACCAGACACCAACTACACAGTGAGTGGCAACCAAATCACATTTGGATCTGCTCCGCCTGCCAATGATGGCGCCAGCAGTGATCATATAATCACTATCATACACGGCTTACACAAAATAGGTGAATAATTTAAGTTATTAATCCGAAAGGACGCCAAACTCCTGGCTTGCCGCCTTTGACACATACCCAACCAACAGGTTGATTCATCGCAGGTTTTTCATTCCAGACAATTGAACCATTGTTCCATGCTCCTGACTTGGGTGCTTGTTCTCCTGAACTAAAAGTTCTCTCTGAAAATTTGATATTGCCAGCAACTTCAAGTGCTTCTTTAGGATGTTTAACACCAACTCCTAGATTTCCATACACTGCCATTTTTACTGGTGCACCAGTTTCAGATCCAACCACAATGTCTCCATTGGCTCTACAAGTCAATCTTGGAGTGTTGTCAGTTCCGATTGACATTGGCACGTGAGTATGAGTACCAATATATCCTGTACTTTCATTGAAGTTTGTAATAATTTCATATCCATTGCTGTTGACAGAAAAATCTGCAGATGGTGCTGTTGTGCCTACACCAACTCTGCCGTCAGCCACATAAAAAGTGTTTCTTACTTGTAAATTTTTAAGAATACCTAATTCACTTAATGAACTTTTTTTGACGGATTTACCCAATCTGTCTTTCCAAATTACTTCGTTGTTGTCAATCATGACAGCATCAGTAACATTTAATTTTGGTACCTGTGCTTCAATGTATTCAAGTTTTTCAACTTTGACTGTGCCTGTAATGTGTAAATCACCTGCAATTTTGATAACTCCGTCTTTGACCACTAGTTGGGTACTAGATGCTTTGTCAGTTATGCCTGTGCTATTGAAATTTGTTATTTGACCGCCATCGATGAAATCACCTGACAAACTGTTGGTGCTGATATTGATTTGTGACAAATCAACACTTTTTTCAGTGATTCTAGTGGGTCTGTTTAAGGGTAAAAGTGCCATATGTGATATTTATCGTAGTATAGTGTTGCTCTAATCTGTTGGTAAATATGGATGTAGTATGGCAATTAATAGAATAGGTGGCGAATTATTAGAAGCGAATTTGATCAGAAATTCTGATCTAGCGTTCAATACGAATTTATTGTACCTAGACGTTGACAACGGACGTGTAGGAATAAAAACAAGTGCACCTGGAAACTATGCGTTAGATGTAAACGGTACAGCAAGATTCGCTCAAAATGTATTGATCAATGCTGATCTTACAGTGACAGGTACTACAACTACCATTGACAGTCAAAATTTAACAGTAGAAGATAACATACTTGTTATCAACTCCAATGCTTCAGCAGAAACTGATTCAGGAATCATGATACAAAGGGGATCAGCAAATGATCCTGCTGTGTTTTATTGGGACGAAACAGTTGACAAGTTTAGATTAGGAACAACCACTAGTGATGGCTCTACCAGAACAGATTTAACAGGTGTCACATTAGCCAAATTACAGATAGCGGATCCGGTGGCCAACGAAGATGCCGCAACTAAAAAATATGTAGACGATGAAATTGCAACAGTGTCAGGTGGTAGTGTCACAGGAATTGAGATTGATTTATCCAATCCAACTGACAGTAGTTTTAGCGACGGTGCTTATTTGGGATTAGCCACAGACACAAAAGTCACAGATGCCATAGACGAATTAAATGAAGTAATTGGAAACGTACAAGCAGGCACATACGTAAAATCAGTTTCTTTTGTGGCAGATTCAACCAGCATCAGTGCAGGAGACACTGTGACATTAACAATCACTACAACACCAACAGCAGGTGCCAACACAAGATACACTATAACCTGGGGTGACGGCAACACAGACACAGGTACTAGTGATTCAACACCGTCACATGTTTATGCATCAGGTGGTACTTTCAGTGTGACTGTAAAAGCATTTGAAAATGATGCAGGCACAACAGATTCAGCAGGTAGTTTTGCCACATCAACAAGAACAGATTACATTGTGGCTTCAACAGCAGAACCAGTTTTAACTTTTGCCATGTACGCCGCGGCATCAGGTGGTTCACCAATTACAACAGCAGACAACGGTGCCACAGTTTATCTACAAAACAATTGTACAAACACTTCGGGAGCAACTGTCACATATGATGTAGACTGGGGAGATGGCACAGAACAAACCATTAGTGGTGACGGAGTTGCAGGAGGTTCCAGTAACAACGGTGGTACACGTTTGGCACACACATACACCAACGCCAGCGGTGATGACGGTTCAACTGTGGCAGGTACAGGTGCAGGTGACACCAAATATGCTATACGTCTAAGACTGTTGTCGCACTCAACTGCAAATCCTGCTGTGATACCAAAAACAACAACAAACAATTTTGAAGTTTATTCCACACATACTGTGGTCTACAATGCGGCTGATTCAACTATTAGAGGTGTCAACGAAGAATCAACATCAGGTTTTCCTGTCACATTCACAAACAACACAGCAACCAATCCAGGTGACAATACAGACTTTAGTGCCACACAAAGATACACTTATGATTTTGGAGAAGGCGACAGCAACACATTGGTAAACGTGGGATCAGGATCTTCAGGTGACACAGGACAAACAATATCAAACACTTTCAATTTAAGTAGTTCTAATCAAAACAACGGTACCACAACAACCTTTACTACAAGTTTAAGTTTGGCAAATGGTCATTCAAGTTCACCTTTTAGTGCCAATATAAACATCATTGTTGAACCAGATGTAAGAGCAAACATTGCTGGAACTGCTGTCACAGTCAACACCGGATCAGGCAACGACAGTTTGGACTTATATGACATAACTGACCTAGATGGTGCCAACAGAGCACTGGCAAGATTTACTAACACATCACAGAATGCCGATGACTACGACTATGATTTCTTTGACGATTCTAGCAGTTTAACAAACGTAACTGAAGACGGGGCATCAGCAGGAACTATTGCGGCGACAATTGATAAAGATTACTCAGGCACATCAAATGGCAATATAAATTTTAGATTTAGAGCACATGGTACTCCAGACACAATTGAACAAGATGACGAAGAAACACTGACATTTGTGATGAATGCAGAGCCAACTCCGCCAGCAAATTTAAGTTCCAAGAGTTTGACTATGTCAGATTCTGCACAAGGAACCAATCCTCATCTGTGTGCAAACTTTGATGACAATTCAAGCACATTCACTAGTCAATCAGCAGGTGATTCTTTGGAAACAACCACAGCAAGAAGATACACCACAACCAGCACAATTGACACAAACACTGTTTCAAACTTTTTGGTCAATGATTCAAATCAAACAGGACCCACAGACAATCAAATTGTGACAGCATCAATACATCCTAGTGCGAGTGGAGCAAGAACAATTACAACTTTAGAAGGTGGTGCTAACAATGGTACATTTACAGATCTAGTCATAACAAATCACAGAGACTATGACGAAGTAGACAGTTCATATCCTCAGAGATTGTTCTTGGTTGCCACAGCAAAAATCACACAGGCCATAGCCGACTACTCAGTTGGATCAAATGCACAAAGAATTGAAAGTACAGCAGGCGGCAACACAAACATAGTTTATGTGGTCAAAGACGATGTTACAGCAACGCCTACCACAACAATAGGCACAATAACAGAAAACACAGCAGGTACAAAAAGATATGTGTCTGGAGTGCCATACTACAATACAGGTTCTCCAGATTTACAAGTTGAAGGCACTACTGTGGCAAACTTTACAGGACAAGCATATCAAGATGCCACAGATCCTCATGAAATAGATCCAGGCACAAATCAAGAGTCCACATCAGGAAGTGTAATTTCCAATCAAAGTTATACATATGCCAACATAGACGGTGCATCAACTATGTTGTCAGGCGGCATTCCTGTCAAAGACACAGGCGTTAGTTCTGCTTACACTTTAGGAAATTTAACTGTGCCAATTACAACTTCAGGAGTAAGATCCATACAGACAATCAAAGCCAGAAGCAAAAATGCAAATGGCACAGGATCTTATAATGAAACATCAACAAAAATTCAAGTATACACTGCATCATTGCTAACATTAGACAATGAAGCAGGAGGTATTACTGTATCAGATTCTCTCGGCGCCGGCTTTGATGACGACGCTGTAAGAATTGCAGGGTTTGGTTCCCTGTCAGGTGACACACCAGCACTATTTGATTCATCCAATGCCAATTACTACACTGATTCAGCATGGTCGGGTGCTGTCACTGTGGCGGGAACCAACGAAGCAATTTCAAGATTTGGAACAATAAAACATTTTACAACTGATCTAAGTTCAGGCTATCTTCCTGAAGGTCCAGACCTTAACACAGGTAGATCAGGTGCACAATACTACAACTTTGCATTTAGAAGAACCACAATGAGTAACTTCACTGTGAGACTTTCAGGCACAGTGTCAGGTTTCTTTATAGCGGCGCCAGGCACTGCTATTGACTCAGCATCATCGCTGAACGGATGGTTGGATGCAGGAATCACTTATGGTGGATCAGGTGTTCCGGGAGCAAACACAGGATCAGGCGGAAATGGTTCCAACGGTTGTGCATTTACATCAGGTGATAGAATTCAAGACGGTGTATCATATTCAAATTCAACATTTACACTGACACTTGGAAGTGAAAATGCAACAAATTCAACAGGCAACAATGTGTTGATAAGAATAAAATTAGAATCAGGAGACAGTATTACAGCACTGAGTATAGAATAATGGCAATAACAGACGCAAAAAAAGTAGACTATCTTTGGAAGAAAATTGGTTATGGTGCAACCAAAACAGACACCAATGCGGCCAAGAAAGCACCCAACGAAGCCATTGCATCTCCGTTACTATTAAGAGGTGACAAAACTTGGAACCAAGCATCTAGTATTGCAACAACCTTGCCTGCTAGTAGCACAGGCGTGGTCACAGTTTATCCAACTTCTAATCCAATTGAAACCACAGCGGACGGAACAGCGGCCGCCAACAGGACATGGAAAACAGGCACAACAGATTGGATTCCACCTGAATTTGGTTCCACGTACCAAGTGAAAGTTTATATTCACACAGCCAGTGATGCTGGCAATGCCGCGGCTTCAGGTGATCAAGTGTTTGCCACAGGATCCGGCAACGACGACGAGTGGTTCTTTGATTATCAATCAGGTGTTCTTCATTTTATTGGATCAAACTTGCCCAATGGCATAAGTTTTACAGGCAAATCAGTTTACATCTCTGGTGGTAGATACACAGGACAACTGGGTTTACAAAATATCAGCAGTGCGGCTGAAACAGGCAACACAGAATTTGTTGGCAACAACATCAACAACATAGTGACCAACGGTGACATGACTTTTGGCACACAAGGCACCGGTGAATTTATTTTCAACTCAACCACAAGTTTGGTTGTACCATCAGGTACCACAGCACAAAGACCAACTGCACAAACAGGTCTAATTCGATACAACACAGACACTGGCAAATACGAAGTGTCAGAAGACGGATCAACGTTCACAGCACTGCGAACAGAACACACTGCACAAGAAGTCAAAAAGGATGTGTTTACTGGTGATGGAAGCACACAGACTTTTGCATCAACTAATGTTGCCACAGATGAAAAAAATCTAATTGTGTACGTGGATGGAGTGATGCAAGAACCAAGCGAAAACTACACCACTGATGGTTCAACCAGCACAATCACTTTCAGTGGAGAAGCGCCACACTCAGGTGCAAGAATAGTTGTTATGAGTGGATTTGCTGAAGCACAGACCTAGTCAATTGTGACACCTGTTGGTGTATAGACCACATTCCATTTTCTCAATTCACCTGTCAATGCATTTACAGTGGATATTTCTGGAACAATTTCCCAATCAAATTCTGGTTGCCTGATTATAAAGTCATACACATCCTGTCCTGACTCTATCCAAAGTTTTACACCAAGCATACTGTAATTGTTGTCAATTCTGTAAGATTTTCTAAAAATTAATTTGGCCACATTGTCAAGTTTTTGTCTAAAGTTGTTCATTTTTTCCACAAGGTCGCCTCTTTCATTTAAAACTTCTAGACTTCTGTTACGACACAGAGCTGGCCATCTCACAGTCATATGATATTTTAAAAAAGGTTTATCTTGTGCCATGTTTGTCCACTATTTTTTGATATTGGATATAGTCCATGACATTTATGTTATCGTATGTGTCAAACAAAAATATCTTGGATGGATTGGGTTTTCTCACATAATAAATGTTGGAATGTGGGTAACTTATGCCCACTGTGATCAATCGAGATCTTTCTGTGAGATTTTCTATGTCATAGCCAAAAAGATAGATGTTTTTGATTTCCATCCAACAGGCCAACATCAATGACAACATCTGTTCTGAACACTTGTCATCGTCTATGTCAAGAGTTTTCATGGCAGGAAAATTGGGCAAACAATCCACATTGCTGAAAAATATGTATTTTTTGTACAGACTGTCTGGCACCAAAATACGACTGTTGACAAAATTCTTTGAATTCAGCATGTCCTGCAGATGCTGTTCTGTGTTGGCTGTGGCATAGCGAAATTCAGTAATTTTATAGGTGTTTCCGCTGGCTATGATGTCACCCAACCTACTGCATTCGTCAAAATCGTATTTTATGGGCACATTTCCTACTACTGCTACATTAGACATTTATATTATTTAATGTGTTTAAATTGCGGTTTTTAATAAATATTATCTAGTTATAACGCACTAAACCAAATTTGGAGTAAAAACAATGGCAATAGGTAGAATATCGGGACAGATGTTGAAAGCCAACCTATTAAGGTCAGGCACAGATTTAGCATTTGAAACAAATCTTTTAGCTCTAGACGTAACAAATTCTAGAGTGGGTGTAGGTACAGCCTCACCAGCAACAACTTTACACGTATCAGCGACAGACGCATTGAGACTTCCGTCAGGAAACACAGCACAGAGACCTGGTTCACCAGCAAACGGTGACATCAGATACAACTCGCAGACCAACCAATTGGAAGGTTACGCGAACAGTGCATGGGCCAACTTGGCATCAGGTACAAAAATTACAGACGCTGATGCAGACACATCAGTAGACGTTGAACACACATCAGATGTTGACGAAGTACACGTCAAGACAGGTGGTGATCAAACTGCAATCTTTAGATCTGCAACAACTCAATTGGGTGTGACACAAATTTCAAACACAGCATCAACCATAACAGGACTTGTAACCAATGGCGATATAACTTTGACTCCAAACGGAACTGGTCAGGTTGCTATTAGTTCAAATATGGAAGTTACTGGAAACTTAACAGTAAACGGTACAACAACAACTATCGATTCCACAACATTAGTAATTGAAGATCCGCTAATTCAATTAGCGAAAAATAACTCAGGTGGAGCGGCTAACACGTTTGACCAAGGTCTATTCTTCAACAGAGGATCTGATGACAACGTATCATTTATATGGGACGAATCAGAAGACCAATTTGCGTTTGCAGTGACGTCAGGTGAGGATGGAACCACAGCAGGTAACATCACAATTGACAGTTACGCAAACTTGAGAGCAGGTAATATTACTGCTGTAGACTTAGACGGTATCTTAGGATCAAACACAGCGGCGGCGGCCACAGTTACAACTTTAACAGCATCAGGTGCTGTTGAGTTAGACGGTGGTAATGTCACAATCAATGAAAGTTCAGCAAGTGTTGACTTTAGAGTTGAATCAAACGGTGACACACACGCTTTATTTGTTGACGGTTCTGAGGACCATGTTGGTATAAGAACAAGTTCACCAGCATATGATTTAGACGTAGGTTCGTCAACTGACGCAGTTAGACTTCCTAATGGAACAACAGCACAGAGACCAACAGCGGCCACAGGTATCATTAGATACAACTCAACCACTGCGGCTTATGAAGGTTGTACAGACGGTTCAACTTTTGTATCATTTGCAACAACAGGTGACACACCAGTTATTTCAAAAGTTTCAGCAACAGGTGATGGTTCATCAACAACTTTCACAGGTTTCTTTGGCTCTTCACCAGCAGGTGTTGCCAACGTGTTAATTTTTATTGACAACGTTTACCAAGAACCAACTGAAAACTATTCAGTGTCAGGTACAAACATAACATTTACTAGTGCTCCTCACTCGGGTGCTAGAATATTTGGTATTGTTGGATTTGACAACACAGCATTGGCATCAGGTGGTGTAGTTAGAACTGAAACTTCAGCAACTAACTTTACATCTACTGCCACAACAATTATGAGTTTCAATGCTACAAGTTACAGATCAGCAGAAGCGTTTATTACAACAACAGACTCTTCAAACTCTGAATACGAAGTAGCCAAAGCATTGCTTGTACATGATGGCACGACTGCATACGTCACAATATACGGTCAGACGTCATCAACTGGTTCAGACTTGTCAACTTACAGTGCAACACTATCAGGTGGTTCTGTACTGTTGCAGGCAGTATCAGCAGGCGGACAACAGTCAGCCAAAGTACAATACTCATTGTCAGGCGTATAAGCAGGATAATACTATAACACTAGTTTTAACCCCTTACGGTAAATACACATGCTGTAAGGGGTTTTTCTTTTACAGTTTAACATTAACAATCATGCGGGAGACATGGAACCATGACAACACGAAACTTTAGAGTAAACAATGGTCTATCAGTTGGTGATATTACAATATCAGCAAGTGCTAACACCATTACAGGCGGAGCAACAGGTGCACCATCAAGTGACGGTGACTTTGCCAATAAAAAATATGTTGATGATGAAATCAACGCGATTTCCACAACGGCAATTACGTCTGGTACAACCAACGTAACAGTAAACTCTACATCTGCAATCACAACAATTGGTGGTAACACTGAAATGACAATCACAGATGACGGAGTAAGAGTACACGGAAACTTAACAGTAGATGGTACACAAACAATAATCAACACAAGCACACTATCAGTTGAAGACAACATTATTGAAGTAAACAGAAACGTTTCTTCAAATGCTGGCACACCAACAGTATCTGGCTTACAGATCAACAGAGGTGAAGGATCAACTGCTACTGAACAAGCACTTTTATGGGCTTGGGACGAATCATTTGCAGACGACGGAACAACAATTTTTGGAAATTCCGGCGGTGCTTTTACTGCTTTCAAAAGAGAAAGAGCAGGCACACAGGCACCAACATCAAGTGATCTAGTAGACATAAGAGCAAACGTAGTACATGCGACTTCAACATCAGCTCAATACGCGGACGTTGCGGAGCGATTTGCGGCAGATGCTCCTATGGCCGAAGGTGCAGTGGTAATGCTAGGTGGTTCACAAGAAATCACTGAAGTTACTTCAGACCTAAGTGATCAAGTGTTTGGTGTTATATCTACACAACCAGCGTATGCTATGAACGCATTAGCAGGTAATTCAGAATCACATCCTTATGTGGCAATGACTGGTAGAACTCCAGTGAGAGTTACAGGAACAGTTGCAAAAGGACAAAGATTGGTAACATCAAGTGTAAAAGGTACTGCAAGAGCAGTGTCAAACACAGACTCAATTAACCCATTCCACGTAATTGGTAGAGCATTAGAAGACAAAACTGATGCTGGTATTGGAACGGTAAATTGTGTGGTGAGAACCAACAACTAATAAGTATCTACACTTCCTAAGTAGTATAAAGGGCGGCACTTGTTGTCGCCCTTTTTTTATGCACCGATAAATACAGATACTGCTGTCAGCCGGCAATGATATCGAGGCTGTGTGAGTGTATTGCTCACTAACAGAATTATAAAAGAGGAGACCACTGACTATGGCTATTGGCCGTATTACAGGTTCAGTGTTGAAGTCTAACCTTACACGTAATGGTGTGGACTTGGCATTTGAAACAAATTTATTATACCTAGACGTCACCAACTCAAGAGTAGGTATTGGTACCTCTGAACCATCCACAGCACTACACGTAAACGGCACAATTACAGCATCAGGTTTGACTGGCATTAGTTCATTGTCAATCAACAATACATCCACTGACGACAGTCTTTTGATAACATCAACAGAAGATTCAAGCACAGCGGCTCCAGTAATAACATTAAAACGTAATTCAAGTTCGCCAGCAGATGCTGATTACCTAGGACAATTAAAATTCAAAGGTGAGAATGATGCGGATCAGGAAGTTGTGTATGCCAAGATAACAGGTAAGATACAGGACGCCAGCGATGGCACAGAAGACGGACTCATAGAATTTGCAAATAAAAAAGCAGGGTCTAATGTTATCACAGCAAGACTAAGATCAGATTCACTACAACTGCTTAACAGCACAAATTTAAGTGTAGCAGGTGATACAACACTGACAGGAAGCCTAAGTGCGGCTGGTCTGACATATCCTTCTGCAGATGGCAGTAACGGACAGGTGTTACAGACAAATGGTTCAGGCACACTCAGTTTTGCAGATGCATCAGGTGGTGGCGGTGGAAACAACACAGCAATCAAACAGTTTAATTATTTTAAATTAAGCACAGCAACAGCGGTAATAGATCAATTTGACATAACAGAATTCAGAGGTGCAGTCTACGACATTGAATTAGAAGACACAGACAACAACATGAATGGACATTTAAAAGTGTCAATAGTTCATGACGACACAACACCTTACATATCAGTGTATGACATAAATGAAGATTCCACACGTATAGCAGATTTCAGTGTGGCAATAACAGGAACCACAGTGCAGTTGAGTGCTGTCACAAACAGTTCCACACACACAAATTTAAGAATTTACAGAATAGCACTTGGTGATCATCATGACACAGTTGCAAACAGCAACACAAAAATAATCAAAACTACTACAAACATCGGCTCAACTGCAACAACACTTGATCAATTTACAAAAACTGATATCCAAGGAGCAAAATATATCATATTGATCAAAGATGATACCAACAGTGATTATCAAATTTCAGAAATGAGTTTGACTCACGATGGTACAACAGTGTATTTTAATGATTATGCTAAAGTAAGCAGTAGAACAGCATTCACTCACACTTTCAGTGCGGCAATATCTAGTGCCACGTTGACATTGAGTTCAACATCAACAGGAAATACCACAGGTACTGCAATACTGTATAGAACGGATTTGGGTAGTGCAACACAACTAAGTGAGTATGACAACGTACACTACGGTGCAGTCAGTGACATTGACACAGCAGTAAAAACACTAGAC
>Ga0181592_10004172_pt1 | contig 11960 bp, 12 predicted proteins | sample 071ome_20_FD_133755 | JGI IMG/M metagenome (GOLD analysis project Ga0181592, IMG submission 133755) | Coastal salt marsh microbial communities from the Groves Creek Marsh, Skidaway Island, Georgia - 071412BT metaG (megahit assembly) | ecosystem: Environmental > Aquatic > Marine > Intertidal...
CCAGGAACCAGGCTTGAGACCTCCCAGATGCAGCCCACCCACTGCTTTGCGATGGAGGCTCATGACGGGGTGCCCCACGGCTTCCATCATTCGACGGATAATCCGGTTCTTACCAGAATGCAAAACGATCTCGAGGATGCTGGAGTCCTTCGGCGCATTACTGCGCAGTGTCACCTTGTCTGCAGCGGCCACTCCATCCTCGAGCTCAACTCCTGTGGTGAGTTGCTTGACGATCGCGTGGTCCACCACCCCCTTCACCGTCGCTGTGTAGACCTTGGCAACTTCGAACGAGGGATGACTGAGCCGGTGGACCAGGTCGCCGTCGTTGGTCATCAATAACAGTCCTGTAGTGTCAGCGTCGAGTCTGCCAATATTGACCACCCTCTCGCCTATCTCTCCCACATACTGCGAGAGATCAGGCCGCCCCTGCTCGTCGGCCATGGTGCTGACCACCCCCCGAGGTTTATTGAGCATGATGTAGAGCGCTTCGGTCTTGAGAGGCACTACTCGACCGTCCACACTCACCACGTCAACCTCGGGATCAACTCGAACGCCCATCTCGGTCGCAAGTTCACCGTTAATCCTGATGCGACCCTCCTGCATCAGTGCTTCGGCGCGACGCCGGGAAAAATGTCCGGCTGCTGACAGAACTTTCTGGAGACGTTGCTTCGAGTCGTCCTGTTCAGCGGGCATCATCAAAACCCTCGGCGCCATCATCCAGCAACGGCGATAAGGGGGGTAGCTGATCGAGTGACTCTATTCCCAGCTCCTGGAGGAGCAGAGGAGTTGTTTCATAAAAGATCGCCCCCGTCTCGGGGTCCGTGTGAGATTCAGCGATCAACCCTCGGCCCAGCAATGTTCGAATGACTGTATCGACATTCACCGCCCGAATGGCCGACACGTGCCCTCTGGTCACGGGCTGCTTGTAGGCAATGACCGCAAGCGTCTCCAAAGCAGCCTGAGACAGTTTCGCGGGCACCTGGTCATCGATGAGTTTTGTGACGGCGTGGTCATAGGCCTCGCGCACATAGATACGCCACCCACCACCGACCTCGCGCAACTCAAAACCGCGCTGAGGTCCGTCCGATTCGCCGTTGTAGTCGGCCACGAGCGCCTCGATCGCGCTCTTTACCTCTGCGATGGGAACATCGAGAGCGCTGGCGAGTGTCACCACGCTGTAGGGCTGATCAGCAACCATCAACATGGCCTCGAGTTCGCGTTGCAACTCCGCCGTCATTTCAGTCATCGACACGGTCCTCGCCTCCCCACTCTTCACCCAAATGGGCAAGAGCGTCCTCACCGAAATCCTGGGCAACCCATTGGATGGTGAGCTCACCCAACGGTTCCACCTGCTGGAACGTGATTGCTGCTTCGCGATAGAGCTCCAAGACAGCGAGGAACCGCGCGACAACAACGCCGCGTTCCTGAACTCCCGCAATCAACGACCGAAAGCTCACCGGGTTGCCACTCTTGAGCAAAGCAAGAACATGGGCTGCTTGTTCGCGAATGCTCACTAACGGCGCGTGGAGATGCTCCAGACCCACCATGGGAATCTCCTTGGGAGCCAAAGCGAACACTGCGAGGGCCTGGAAGTCCTCGAGACTGAGTGTCCACTGAAGCTCAGGAACAGACCCACGGAATCTTTCCTCCAGCCGAACCTGTCGGGGATGACGGTGTGACTCACGCTCAAAGTGCTCAGAAAACCAGGACGAGACATCCTTGAACGCCCGGTACTGAAGAAGCCTGGCAAACAGAAGATCTCGGGCCTCGAGCAGCGCGACATCATCGGGGTCGACAAACTCTCCTTGCGGGAGCAACCCCACGATTTTCATATCCAGGAGGGTGGCCGCGACCACAAGGAATTCACTTGCTGCATCGAGTCCAGCGACACCCTCGAGGTGTTTCACATACGACAAGAACTCGTCGGTGACCTCACCCAGCGACACCTCGGTGATATCGAGTTCGCGTTTACTGATGAGGCGGAGCAGTAAATCGAAAGGGCCATCAAAATTAGCGAGAGATACCTGAAAACCATCTCCCACCGCGGCGCCCTCCACTTCAGGAAGGTCCAACGTGCTAGGCGATGGAACCACGGGCAATGAGCTCTCGTGCCAGCTGACGGTAGGTCTTAGCGCTGGCGTGATTGGGGGCAAACTCCGTGATGGGAACACCGGCAACAGAGGCGTCAGGGAACTTCACGGTCTTACCAATAACGGTGTCCATGACCGTGTCCCCAAAAGCCTCCACCACGCGTTCCATCACTTCTTTCGCGTGGAGGGTCCTCGCGTCAAACATGGTGGCGATGATGCCATCGACACGAATGGACGGGTTGAGGCGTTCGCGAACCTTATCGATGGTGTCGATCAGGAGAGCGACTCCTCGCAAAGCGAAATACTCGGTTTCCAGCGGAATGAGCACACCGTGAGCGGCGGTCAAGGCGTTGACCGTGAGCAGACCTAGTGACGGCTGACAATCAATCAAGACCACGTCATAGTCATCGAGCACGGGTTTGAGGACCCGGGCAAGAATCTGTTCTCTGGCAACTTCATTGACCAGGTGCACCTCGGCGGCGGAAAGATCAATGTTGGCAGGTATGACATGAATGCCAGCGACTTTGGTGGGCTGGATTGCCTTGCGGACGTCTTTTTCTCTCCCGATGAGGAGGTCATAGATGGTGGTGGTGTCGTGGGTATTGACTCCAAGGCCCGCCGAGAGCGCGCCCTGGGGGTCAAAATCCACCATCAAGACGGTGCGGCCATACTCCGCTAATGCCCCACCCAAGCTGATTGTGGTCGTGGTTTTTCCCACGCCTCCCTTTTGATTACACAGCGCAATAACGCGGGCGGGGCCGTGAGACTTGAGAGCGGGAGGCTCAGGAAATTCGCGGACTGGGCGCCCTGTCGGGGCCAACTTCTCCGCTGATTTCGCCATGTCGAAATTCTATAGTGAAGCGCTATCGGGCGCGGGGATGAGAGGTTTGGTACACCTCGCGAAGAGTATCGATGGTGACTTTGGTGTAAATCTGCGTTGTGGATACCGAGGAGTGACCGAGAAGCTCTTGCACCACCCGAATATCAGCTCCTCCGGCCAGAACATGGGTGGCAAACGAGTGGCGGAGCGTATGGGGAGACAAGGCTTGGGTGAGGTGTGCTCGTTCCGCAGCCTTTTGCAGAATCAGCCAGGCGTTTTGCCGAGACAGCGGACCGCCACGATTGCCAACAAACACCATGGGAGTGGGCTTTCCTCGGCCCGACACGAGTGAGGGCCTGGCCCTGGTGAGGTAAGCATCGAGGGCAGCCCTCGCGTAACTCCCCACGGGAACGATGCGCTCTTTATTTCCTTTCCCCCGCACTCGGAGTGCTTCCCGACATCGCAGATCCTCACCGAGCACATCATCGACGGTCAACGACAGCGCTTCCGAGATTCGAGCACCCGTAGCGTAGAGAAATTCCAGTAACGCCCGATCTCGGAGCGCGGGCGGGTCATCACCGACCACGGTCTCGAGTAGTGTGTGAACTTCCGACACGCTCAACGCTTTGGGGAGTCGAGCGGGCAATGCTGGTGGAGCGACACTGCTCGTCACGTCATCCACAGCGACCTTCTCGTCGACTAAATACCGGTGAAAGTTCTTGATACTCGAGAGTTTGCGAGCCACTGTTGTCGCGGCGCCGTCAAGACTGTGGATGAAGGCCTCAACGTGGGAAGAGTCAATTCCCTCGGGCTTCTCGATTCCCCTCGATTGAAGGTAGTCCAGGTAGGCCTGCACATCCCTCGTGTAGGCAGCAATCGTATTGCGAGATCGACCGCGCTCGAGGGTGAGGTAGCGCACGTAGTGCTCGAGATACCTCTCGAGGTCGCTTCGGGACCTCGGCCCAGACTCGCTACTGCCGATGGACATAAGCCGCCAAGAGCGCTGTCACAGCTATCTGATTGCGGATTTTTCCCGTGACTGCTGCGTGAACTGCATCGCGCAACGGGACAAATCGCTTTTCGAGGTCTGCTTCTTCCCCGGTGCGAACATAATCGTGATCTAGCTGATGCAACCCCGTCGCGATATAGATGTGGATGAACTCGTTTGAGCCACCCGGGGTGGTGTTGAGCGTGGTCAGAAACTCCCAGTTCTCTGCCTCGAGATCCGCTTCTTCCGCGAGCTCCCGCTTTCCGCAGACCAGAGGGTCCTCACCGGGAATATCGAGGAGACCTGCCGGAATCTCCCAATTCACCGACCGAATGGAATGACGGTACTGGCGAATCATCATCACCTCGTCGCTCTCGTTGAGCGCAACGATGGCTACCGCACCCGTGTGATCGACGAAATCTCTGCTCAACACCTCATTGTTGTAGGGGAAGGTTTCTCGAACCACATTCCAGATTGCACCCTCATAGACCGTCTCTCTCGTGGAAACGGGAATCGTCAGCGACTCGTCTTCAGGGATGAAGCGAGCAGGCATCAGCTCGCCTGGTCGGTAACCGCAAATAATGCCGAAGAGTTGTGTCGCTCCAGCGCGGCGCCGACCAATCCTTGGAAAAGAGGGTGTGCTCTATTGGGCCTGGAGCGCAGTTCCGGGTGAGCCTGGGTCGATACATAGAACGGGTGGGCATCGCGCGCAAGCTCCACAAACTCCACCAAGCTGTTATCGGGTGAGGTTCCTGAGAAAACCATCCCGGCCTTCTCGAGTGTGTCCCGATACGCATTATTGACCTCATAGCGATGACGGTGCCTCTCCGTCACGGACGGCGAGGCATAGAGCTCGCGCACGATACTGCCGTCTCTGAGGGCAGCCTCATAAAGACCTAGACGCATCGTTCCGCCCATGTCGCCCTGCCCGGAGACTATGTCGACCTGCTCCGCCATCGTGGCGATAACCGGATGCTTCGCATCAGGATCGAACTCCGTGCTGGAGGCACCCTCGAGGCCTGCCATGTTTCGGGAGTACTCGATCACCATGCACTGAAGGCCCAGGCACAAACCCAGCGTGGGTATCGCGTTTTCTCGGGCATACCGCAGGGCACCGAGTTTTCCCTCGATACCGCGAATGCCAAACCCGCCGGGAACACACACCCCATCGACATCGGCGAGGGCACGCTCCGCACCCGCGGGAGTCTCACACTCATCACTGGCAACCCACTTAAGCTCGACCGCGGTCTGATGAGCAAAACCACCCGAGCGAATGGCCTCACTCACCGAGAGATAGGCATCGGGGAGATCAATGTACTTGCCGACGATCGCGATAGTGACGGTGTGTCGAGGATGATGAACCGCGTCGAGAAGGTCTTTCCACCCATCCCACACCATCTCCCCTGCGGAGAGACCGAGGTGATCAATGATGTAGTCGTCGAGATCTTGGCTGTGCAACAAAGCGGGAATGTCGTAAATGCTGCCGACATCCACCGCGTTGACTACAGCGGCCTCATTGACGTCACACATCAGGGCAATCTTGCGCCGATTCGAGCTCTCGACGGGTCTATCACTGCGCAACACCAGCGCATCAGGCTGTATACCGATAGACCGGAGCGCGGCCACCGAGTGCTGTGTCGGCTTCGTCTTCTGCTCCCCCGATGCGCCCATAAAGGGGACCAAGGAGACGTGCACGAAGAAGACGTTTTCTCGACCCAGTTCGTGACGCACCTGACGAGCTGCTTCGATAAACGGCTGGCTCTCAATGTCACCCACGGTCCCGCCGATCTCGGTGATGATCACATCGGGTCTTGGTTCCTCGCGCGCTTGAAGACGCATGCGTCGCTTAATCTCATCGGTGATGTGAGGAATCACCTGAACGGTATCCCCCAAGTACTCACCCCGGCGCTCTTTCGCGATCACCTCTTGGTAGACCTGCCCCGTCGTCACATTCGCGGCGCGAGAAAGGTTGATATCGAGGAATCGCTCGTAATGGCCGATATCGAGGTCGGTCTCCGCCCCGTCATCAGTGACAAAAACCTCACCGTGCTGGAACGGATTCATCGTTCCGGGATCGACGTTGAGGTAGGGATCAAGCTTCTGCATTGCCACGCGGAGCCCGCGGCCCGAGAGAAGATTACCCAGAGAGGCGGCGGTCAGACCTTTACCGAGAGAGGAGACAACACCCCCGGTCACAAAAATGTGTTTTGTGATGTCCGTTTCGCTCTTGATCGAGGTGTCCGCCACGGAGTTCAAGGGTAACTGATTAACCCGGGTCTTAGCGACGACTCACCGAATGGGTTTTCTCCAGAAGCTCTTTTGCATGCGACAGCGCGGTGTGAGAGTCCTCCATTCCACCCAGCATGCGGGCAAGTTCTTTGACCCTGTCTTGACCATCCAGGACCGTCACGCTCGACGTGGTGACTTGACCGTCGGTGTCTTTCACGACGAGTAGATGGTTATTGGCATAAGCGGCCACTTGGGCTAAGTGGGTCACGACAATCACCTGAGAATTTTGAGCCAATCGATCCAGTCGTCGGCCGATCTCGAGAGCGCTCGCGCCTCCCACTCCGGCGTCAACTTCGTCGAAAACAAAGGTGGGCACTGGATCGCTCCCAGCGATGACCACCTCGAGGGCCAACATCACGCGGGAGAGCTCGCCACCCGAAGCTCCCTTGCTGAGCGGTAATGGGTCGGAACCCGGATGTGGCTGAAGGAGAAAACTGACCTGGTCCACCCCGTGAGCGGCAAGGTCCTCCGCACTCATCACCGAGACATGGAATGAGGCGGTCGGCATCGCCAATGCGGGGAGCTCCTGGGTAACTTGGTCCGCAAGCGAACTCGCCGCATGTTGACGTAGCGCGCTCAACTGGGACGCTAACGACCGTGCGTTTTGTAGGACCTCGTCGAGCTCGCGCGCCACCTGCTCGACAGTCGATTCATCCTGATCGAGCTCCAGCAGTCGCAGCGAACCCTTCTGTGCATAGTCGAGGACATCATCGAGGGTGGGGCCAAATTTCCTCATCAAGCCGGTAATGGCTGACAATCTCTCGTGGCTATCCTCCAGGGACAACCCCGTTCCGGTTTCCAAACTGGCAGCGTAACCAGCGAGAGACTGACTCACTTCCTGGACCTGATAGCTGGCGTCTGCAAGTTGGTTTCGGACGTTTTCCAAGGACGCGTCCACCCCCACAACCTTCTCAACCGCGCGAAGCGCAGCATCAAGAAGCGACAGTGCATCTGCGGAGTCCAGTCCGCTGTCGTCCGAGGTGAGGGCCTGCTTGGCCTGCGCGACCGCGGCTCTTAGCTCCTCAGTGTTGGAAAGTTTCGTTATCGCTTCCTTGAGAGACTCATCCTCTCCAGCTTCCGGAGACACCGCTTCAATATCGGCCAAGGCAATGCGAAGGTCCTCGGCCTCGCGCCGTCGCTGATCTGCTTGAGTGGTCAACTCTTCGAGGCGCCGGGCAAGCTCTTTATAGCGCTCGAAAGACTCCCGATACTCGCCGAGCACCCTATGTAACTCGACTCCCGCGAATCGATCGAGTGAGTCACGTTGTGCCGCCTCAGACTTGAGTCGTATTTGATCACTCTGACCGTGAATCACGACAAGCTCCTCGGCGAGCTCGGAGAGGGCTGACACGGGTACACCACGTCCGCCCACCACTGCACGGGAACGCCCTTCGGCTTGAACTTCGCGGGAGAGAACTAACTCGTCATCATCGAGAGCAGCTCCCAACTCCTCCGCTCTGCTCTTCACTCCGGGTGAGTCCTGGAGGACAAACCTTCCCTCCACCCAGGTCGAGGGGGACCCCGAGCGAACTCGAGCAGAGTCCGCCCTCGCCCCCAAGAGAAGCCCCAGAGCGGTCACCACCATGGTCTTACCGGCTCCCGTCTCCCCTGTCACCACCGTGAGACCAGGCCCCAGAGGAAGTGTCGCCTGTGAAATAACCCCCAGGTCGGAAATAGTGATGTCGACAATCACCGGGTCTACTCCCCCGGACCACGCCACCCGGTGACGGGCAGAGAGAATTTATTGACGAGCCGGTCGGTAAAGGGACCGGGATGCAACCTCGCCAACCAAATAGGGTGGGCGCTTCTCGTTGCCTGGACACGGGAGCCCGGGCGAATCTCCACGCTCCGCCTACCGTCGCACCACAGCACCGCATGGGCCGAGGAACGTTCGAGGAGCTCCACAGCCATTACAGAGTCAGGTCCCACCACGAGTGGTCGGGCAAAGAGTGCGTGCGCTGACAAGGGAACCATGAGGAGCGCTTCCACTCCTGGCCAGACGATCGGGCCTCCAGCGGAGAACGAGTACGCGGTAGAACCAGTGGGAGTCGACATCACGACACCGTCGGCTCCAAAAGCGGAAATCGGGCGACCATCCACCTCCAGGGCCACCTCAATCATGCGCGCTCTCGACGCTTTTTCGAGGGTCGCCTCATTCAACGCAAAGCTCCGAAAAACTTCCTCACCGTCGTGAGTAACAGCCACATCGAGAACGAGCCGCTCATCAACGTCATATTCGCCCGCGAGGGCCTGCTGCACGGTCCACGAGAGGTCGTCCTTCTCGCTCTCTGCCAGAAATCCCACATGACCGTGATTAATCCCCAACAAGGGCGCGTTCGACCCCCTGGTCAACTCGGCGGCTCCCAAAATCGTTCCATCGCCGCCCAGCACGATCGTCAACTCGACCTCCGTCAGGGGAACGTCCTCCCCCAGAAGATGGAGCTCTCCTTCAAAGTGAGAACGAAAATCGGGAGCCTGATTCGGAGCAACGACCGGAGTGAGGCCAGCGCTCGAGAGCTGATCACACACAGTAATGGCGGCGCGCAAAGCATCGTCACGACCGGTGTGGGCCACGACGAGCATGTCCCGTTTCGCTGACATCCGGATCTCCAGCCTATAAATGAGCCAGTAGGTGAATCTGTTCTGACCATTGTGGCGGATTACGCCCGTGAGTGGGACTCAGCCAGCACAGATACTCCCTATTTCCGGCCTCCCCAGAGATCGGCGAAGCAATGAGACCCCTCGCAAGAAGGCCAAGACTCTCCGCGTTGTCCATAACAGATTGGATAGCCCCAGCGCGCAAATCTGGGTCGCGGACAATCCCGTCTTTGACTCCCCCCTTACCAACCTCGAATTGTGGCTTAACCAAGACAACCCAGTCACACACACCAACAGCACCTTTTACCGCAGGAAGGACCTGGGAGAGCGAGATGAAGCTCACGTCACAGGTAATGAGCGCAGGTGTTTCTCCGATTTCGCGAGACCACCACGGGGCGGTCAGGTCCCGAACATTAAACCCCTCCACGACAGTGACCCGAGAGTCTTCTCTGACCGAGGGATGCAGCTGATCCTTTCCCACATCAAGGGCGATGACGCGACGTGCACCTTCCTCCAGGAGGACTTGAGTGAAGCCACCCGTTGACGCTCCAACATCTAAGGCCACGAGATCGCGGACACTGATATCCCACTCGTCAAAGGCGGCCAGGAGTTTGAGCGCACCCCGACCCACGTAGTCGGGTTCTCCTGCCACGTGTAGCGCTACACCATCGGAGACATCGTGTGAAGCCTTCGTGATGACGACGCCGTCCACGGTGACATCGCCAGAGCGAATGCGACGTTGAGCCTTCGTTCGAGAATCCACCAGCCCTCGTTGGGCAAGCGCGTGATCAAGTCGCACGAGAAGCGTTACTCGGAATCGGGCTGATCGAGCATATCTTTCATATCGTCATACAGAGCACCCAGGGCATCCGCACGCTCTGCGAGAGGAAGATCTCGGAGCGCATCGAGGCGCTCTTCCCACTGTTTGGAATCCATACTCACCCTCACGAATATATCTGCGGATCAACGTCGAGCCCGAAAATCTTCAAACCTGAGTCGTGAATGATGGTCGCTCCTGCGCGAATGAGGTCGATTTTTCGGCCCGACCTGGCAACCCTGATCACGTGACCCTTCCGGCGAACGACAGCCCGACCGACCTCCACCGTGAGAACACCGTCAGAATCCTCAGACCTGGTTATCTCCGGGTATGGCTTATGCAGATCTCGAAGGTCCTCCAACACATAGGTGGGTCGCTGCGAATCATCACTGGCCAGCAACGTCTTTGGAGAATCAATACCGGTGAGCACGAGTGCCGAGCGGATACCGGCGCGATTGGCTCCCAGGATGTCCGTATCGAGGCGATCACCAATCATCAAGGCATCACCAATCGGACCAAAACGTTCCAGGGCAACATCAAAAATCTCTTTTTCGGGCTTGCCGGCAAACGTCGCGAGTCTTCCCACAGCCAGGTGGACAGCGGACACCAGCGCACCATTTCCTGGTGCGATTCCCCCCTCCACGGGGATAGACCAATCCGTGTTCGTCGCAACCCACGGAATTTCTGGGCGACGCTGCAAAGCGAAGGATGCTTGGGCTAAATCACTCCAGCCCACCTCGGGCGAAAAACCTTGAATGACAGCATCCGGAGATTCATCTGCCACGTGAGTGATGCGAAAACCTGCCCTCTCCACTTCGCTACGGAGTCCAGGTCCACCGACGACAAGAACAAGCGAACCCGCAGGAACCAGCCGAGAGAGCACCCTCAGGGCAGCCTGTGGTGAGGTCACGACGTCATCAGCGGTCGCGGGTAGCCCCAGCTGGGTGATTTGCTCTGCGACGGAGGCGGGAGTTCGTGAAGCATTGTTCGTGATGTAGCCCACCTGTGCGCTCTTACCTGCCTTGCGCAGAGACTCCACAGCATGAGGAATCGGTCGCTGTCCCTGATAGAGCACGCCGTCAAGATCAGCTAGCACCAGATCTACCCCGGTCAGGGGCGTTTCCTTAGGCACCCTCATCCTCCCATGGCATCTCGACGACAACCATGTCCTCGTCCTCTTCATCCAGAGCCGACTCAAGCGCTGTAGCGGCTCGATTTGCGAGCTCACCCCACCGCTGAGCCTCTGCTTCCTTACCCATCATGCTGAGGATGGTGGCGTAGGAATCGAAAAGTGCGGGTGAATAGGAATAGGCAACATCCGGGTTGAGTTGGGGAATTTCCAATTCGCTCAGTGCCAAGTCGAGTTGACCCAAATCTAAACGGGCACCCGACCGAGCAATCGCCAGCTCAACAGCGATGGGAGGAGCTAACTGCGCTCGATTCACCTCGCCGGCCAACTCGAGAGCTTTCTCGGGACGACCGAGCCCCCTCTCACAATCGACCATCATCGGGACCTGGTCATTGCTTCCCGATAACCTGCGATAGGTCCGAAGCTCCCTCAAAGCGAGGGCAAAATCACCCACCAAATATGCCGTAATGCCGACTGTCTCCCGGACAACAGGAATGCGTCCAGCCCTTCTCGACGCGGCCAAGGCGTGTTTGTGGGCGCGCTCGGGGTCCTCATCCACCACTCGAGAGGCCATCACCAGGTGTCCCGCAACCCATTCAGCGTTCTCTTTTGTGAGGGCTTTGAGCTCTCGCCAGGCGGAGCGATCGAGTTCACTCGGCGTCACATCACCGTCAACAGGAGGGTCATCGTGGCGGGGAGCAGGAGTTCCCTCCTCAGTTCGCGGTGGTCGAGGGCTCCCGCGTTTCTCGAAAGGCTTACCCGGCGAACCGGGTCGCCCACGGCGCTCACCATCACGAGACCGAGGGGACCTCGGTCTCTCTGACCGCGCGCCACCGCCATCTAAGGGGCGTTGCCCCCCGGGTTTCCGGGGTCGACGATCCCCTGAGGCTGGTCTTGTGTTCTCTGTCATTGGGGTGTCCTTGTTAACGCAAAATGGCCACCCTTGCGGGTGGCCATTTCACAAAGAAGTCCGGCGGTGTCCTACTCTCCCACGAGGTCCCCCTCGCAGTACCATCGGCGCTGAAGGTCTTAGCTTCCGGGTTCGGAATGTAACCGGGCGTTTCCCCTTCGCTATGGCCGCCGAAACACTATTGATTTATCAGTCTGAGGGCAACCTACTGGTTGCCGATCGGTTCTCGACCGTAAATCGAGAACCACAAAGTGGACGCGAGCACCACTCATGTGGTGTCAAGTTATCGGCTTATTAGTACCGGTCAGCTGCATGGGTC
>Ga0181592_10004177_pt1 | contig 11954 bp, 7 predicted proteins | sample 071ome_20_FD_133755 | JGI IMG/M metagenome (GOLD analysis project Ga0181592, IMG submission 133755) | Coastal salt marsh microbial communities from the Groves Creek Marsh, Skidaway Island, Georgia - 071412BT metaG (megahit assembly) | ecosystem: Environmental > Aquatic > Marine > Intertidal zone...
AGGCCCATGAGTTTGTATTCGCCGCTGTTGACTCGAAAACCGAGAAAGTAGGTAAAGGCGCTGTAGAGTAAACCGATGGAGTGGGGAAATTTAAGACTCTTGAGCATTTCGATGCGGTTCCCATCTCCGACAGCGATACTGGTCGTATCCCACTCTCCCACGCCGTCCAAAGTGACAATCGCGGCTTTCTCGAAAGGGCTTGGGAAGAAGGCGCTAGCCGCATGGGACATGTGGTGATCGACGAAAAGTATGGGCTTGTTGAAGCCTTTGCCGAGGGCCTTGCGAATGACTCGAGGATGATGGAGCTTGGTCCTCAGCCACTGGGGCATGGCGGCGCAAAAGGATCGGAATCCTCTGGGGGCGTAGCCTAGGTAGGTTTCGATTAGCCGATCGAACTTTAGTAGGGGCTTCTCGTAGAATGCGACGTAATCGATTTCGTTGGCTCTAGTATTTAATTGCTCGAGACAGAAGCCAATGGCGTTTTCTGGAAATCGCTCGTCATGCTTCACTCGAGTGAATCGCTCCTCTTGAGCGGCGGCTTCGATCTTTCCTTCGCGAACGATGGTGGCCGCGCTGTCATGATAAAAAGCCGAAATTCCGAGAATTGTTTTTGGCATCGATACCGATTGCGGGACTTTTAAGAGTCGCTACTCGCCTATGGCGCTAGGCAACGAGCGTCAAAAGAAAAGGAAAGCCTAAGATGTCCTGGCGTTCGCGTGCCGACAGTGTCCAGAAAATTGGAATCCGCTAAGATAATTCGTTGGGCTCGGCGATCGTATCGCCCGCTCGGTCGATCAACGGAGGGAGTTCCCCCTCGTGGCCGCAAAGCTTGCGTAGCTCCTTGATATGATCACGGCCGACTTCACGCGGATCTTTGCCGTACTTTTTGCAAAGGCCAGCAGCGTAGCCAGTGGCGACGCCCATTTGACCGCAGGTATTCATGACTCGGGGACCGCCGAGGCCGATATGCGTGCAGCTGAAGCAGCGTCCCGCCATCTGTAAATTGGGAACGTCCTTGGCGTAGAGCGATCGGTAGGGGATATAGTAATACGTATTTTTGATGGCCTGGAAAATCGCCTCGGATTTGAAATCGACTGGATAGCCCAGAAGCTTCTGTTGGTAGTGAACGTCAATCTTACGTCTTTCTATGACGACGGCGTCGGGGAATTCGATGGAATCGCGGGCGTCCACGCCGGAGTAGATGTGATCGCCGACGATCCGGCGCGACTCTCGTTTGCCGACGAGGAAGGAGATCCAGTCCAGCTCCAGGTTAGCGTTTTGCCGTCGCTTGATAGCGTTGCTGTAAGATCCGTAGATAGCTCGGAACATGTGGTCGCGGATGGTTTCCGCATCGTAGACCTGGTGAAGATCGTTGTGAGAGTATTCCCATTGCCACTCGCCTTCCGTGGCCGCGTAATTCTTGGCCACGGGTTTGGCCCAAGGGACAGCGGGGAATTTGACGCGCTTGCTGGTGGCTCGCGTGTACCACATGACGCTTGATCCCATGACCCGATTGTCGGGCTTTTCTGGAGACCACAATTCGCCGTGCTCTTCCCACTCTTCATTAAATTCATTCTTGGACTCGCGGCCATAGCGGTATTCGCAGCCCGACATGTGGCCAAGCCAGCCATCGCCAGTGCTATCCAAAAATTGGGTGCCGGTGAATCGTTTCAGAGCGCCATTAGCCGTTTCCATCGCCTGCACGGCGTGGACACGGCCATCCTTCATCTCCAAGGAGTTCATGGTGTGGCTCAAGAAGTAATCGACGTTCTTGAGAGCCATCATGTTTTGCATCCGTTTCTGGTCGGCTTCCAAGGCCAGCGGATCCGAGTTCGGGTAGTGAGGCGTATCGATTTTATCGAGTATCTTGCTGGCCCGACCGTGGATGCCTTCGGTATGGACGCGGATTTCGCCGCTGGCGTTGCCGCCTAGCACGGGACGGTTGTGGATCATGGCGACTTTGACTCCTTGCGAATCGGCCGCTATGGCTGCCGCGCAACCGGAAATGCCGCCACCCACGATAATGAGATCGTAGTGGCCTTGCTCGACCGCGGTCGAGGGTAAGCCGACTTTTTCGCGACGCCATTGCGGCAAGGTGTCGCGGTCAATGGGCGGCTTGTCGTCGGCATCGAGACTGAAATAGATCGCTGAACAGCGCCCTTCAAAGCCGGTCAAATCCTTCAGCGATAATTCGCTGTTGAGCTGGTTGGATTCTACCTCCACAGCGCCGCCGGATTGCCAATTCCAGTCTGGCTCGGTTCCAAAAGTTTCCTTCAGGATTTGATCCCCGAGCAGGATTTGAAAGCGTCCCGGGGATTCCCATTCGCCGGGGCACCAATCCTTGGTTAGGGCCCAAACATGGTAGCGGCCAGCTTTGGGGAACGTGATCTTGCTAGACGCATTCGCGACCGGCTTGCCGAGTCCGTGGGCCAGCAGGTAGCTGAATCCCAGATAGGGCTCGAATTGGCTATCGAGCATCCAGCCCCCTAAATTTCCGAAATGGGCCGTCTCTACGAGACGGATTTGCGGTCCGTGGAAAAAGCTGTCTTGCCGAAAAGCGGGTGGGTGGCCAGCAGGGAAACTGAGGCTTGGCTCATGCGATTGATAAAGTCTCTTCTGTGCAGGGTCATGCGTCTTTTTCTCCAATTTTAGGGCAATCCTTGGGAATGCGAATGGGTTAAACTCGCGTGCGATTGCGACGTCTTCGAGTGTTCGTTTTTATGGCCAATTTTCGAGTACTTTCTCTGTCAACTGTTGACCTGATGTGGGTCAGAAATCTCAACAGATTCAACTTGGAATTAGTCAACCATTGACAAAAGAAATTCTCGTCCTTTCGACAAAATCGTTTCAAGGTGGTTGATAACTAACCGTACTACGAGGATTCGGGCTCTATTTATCGAGTCGAAACGTATCTCTAAACCTAACTCCCCACTAACTACAAATGAATATGAAGCATTCTTATAGGCTAAGATACCGTAGTCCGTTTGTTGGACTACTTGCGCTGGCTACAGCGGGCGCATCGGGCCTTTGGGCTCAAGACGACGAGGAAGTTTTCGAACTCTCCCCGTTCTCAGTTTCGGCTGAGGAAGATGAGGGCTACCGGGCGTTGAACACGCTGGCCGGTACCCGGTTGAGAACTCCGCTCAAGGATATCGCGGGAGCGGTCCAAGTAGTGACAGAAGAGTTTCTCGAAGACCAAAGCGTAGCGAACGTCGAGGACCTGTTCCTATACACGACCAACACGGAAGTGTCTGGCCCAGAAGGAAATTTCGGGGCTGGCGGTGGAGACCGGCGCGACCCGAACGGCCGCACCCGTGTTCGCGGTTTGGCCGAGCCAGACCGGACGCGAAACTTCTTCCTGAGCGACATTGCTTTGGATACCTACAACACCGACCGCGTAACGATCGCTAAGGGGCCCAACGCCATCCTCTTTGGCTTGGGAAGCCCAGCGGGTCTTTATAACAGCAACTTGAAGCAAGCCCACTTCGAGGATGAGACTGAAATCAAGCTTCGCTACGGCAGCTGGGGAGCGCACCGCGAGATTCTCGATGCCAACCGGGTTTTGATCGATGACGTGCTCTCATTGCGTATCATCGGTTTGAACAACCAAAACAAGTACAAGCAGAAGCCCTCCTATGAGGATGAAATGCGTCTTTATGGAGCCTTACTTTACCGTCCGACCGAGAAAACCACCGTCCGCGTCAACGCCGAGATCGGATCTCGGGACGCGAGCCGCCCCTTCATCATCACTCCCACCTCGAATATTCCTGACTGGGTAGAGAATGGGCTGCAGACGAACTCCGATCCAAGTGTCGGCACTGGCTGGAGCGTCGTTGCTTCCAACCGCGGACCTTTGTACATTTTGGATGGCCCTGCGGCCACGCAGGCCCAGACGGGATACGACACGGGACCCGCAACACCCGGCCCTGACGGCAAGTTGAGGCGAATGTTCACTTGGTCTAACCGTGAGGACGAGGGCGCCAATATCAGCAATGCGGTACTGGCAGACGAGGACCGGTGGGTATTCGATTTCCGGAATAACACGCTGACTGGCACCGAAAACACCTCGTACAACTCGTTCGATGCGACCAATATAACTATCGAGCAAGTTTTGTCTGAGAACGCGGGCTTGGAATTGTCTTTCGACGAGCAGAACTTCAGAAGCGGATGGCTCGACCGGGGGTCGAACACCATCAGAGTCGATACCAGTGAGTTCTACAATTTCTTCTATGACGTAGAGTCAGATGGAACGCCCATCAACATTCCCAATCCCCGAGTGGGCCAGCCATATCGTCCCGGCTGGGATACTTTTGCTGATAGCAGCTCGACGCGGGAAGCCATGCGTCTGACCGCTTACTACGACCTCGACTTGAGGGACAGCGATGGCATGGGCTGGTTGGGCCGTCACGTTTTCACTGGTCTGTTCTCCGACCAGTCGCGCGAAGTGTATGAGCAGTCCGATTCCTACGGTATCGTTTCGGCTGGGGAAATTGAACAGATTTTAGAGGCGAATCGCAACCGAGGCTATTCAACCGCCTCCTACGATCGGGGCGCTCGCAACCTTCGCTACCTGGGACCTCGGATTACGGGAATCCCATCCAGCGGCACGGTTGCTACCCGCACCATCGCGGATACTCCGAGAATCCAGGAAATCTCTGCCGTACTTTACGACAGCAGAGCGGATCCAATTTATCCCGGCTTCAAAGGCCGTTATCGCCAGGTAGATGGCTCGCCGCTGGTTCTCGATCCAATCAACAATGCCTCGATTGACCGTCAGGAGATTGAATCTTTGGCTATCACGGCTCAAAGCTACTTCTTCAATGATAGTATCGTAGCTACCTACGGTTGGCGCGAAGACAAGGCGGATTCCTGGCGCGACGACAGTCCGGAATTCACTTCTGAAGCGATCGCTTTGCCGGAAACGCTACAGTTTACCTCGGATCCCAACAACTCGACTAAAGGCGACGTCTTTACCTGGGGCGTAGTCGGCCACTTGCCGGAAGAGTGGAGTCCTGCCGGAATCGGTATCAGCGCCCACTACGGCGTGTCCGAGAACTTCGTACCTTCTCCCGGACGTATCACCATTTTGAATGAGCCTCACACGGATCCGGCCGGCGAGACCACGGAGTACGGCTTTTCCATCGATCTCCCGAACCAAAATTTCTACGTGCGCTTCAACTGGTTCGAGACCGTTTCCGCTAACCAGACCGACGGTTCAATGGGGAATGGCAGCATTCCGAATTACGAGCGCCTCTGGTACAACGGCGTCCGCAGCTCGTTGCAGGAAAAGCAGCCGAGAGATCCCTCCGTTCCCGCGTCTGAATACGAAACATGGGATCCCAAGGACCCGAGGCTGTGGCCCAACAACATTGGCTGGGAGCAAGTCTACACCGTGCCGCCTCTCGGTATGCGCGAAGCACTATGGACTCCAGTTGATCCAGGCCCAAGCCCAGGAACGGCCGTCTCGGTTTCCGACCGCGGCAATCCGAACGTGACGGGCGTCTCTGATTTCTCCTCTGAGGGTATGGAAATCGAGGGCGTCTGGAACCCGACGGAGAACTGGACATTCATGTTCAACGTAGCTCAGCAAGAGGCCATCAAAACGAACGTATTGAAGTCTTGGCAGGAGTACTTCGACATTCGCGAGCCCCAGTGGCTAGCCATGGGAGACCTGCTGTCGCGGCCGAATACGTACCAGAGTGATAATCCGATGACGATTTTCCGTCAGACTAGGACCACCCAATGGTCGCGCCTCCTACAGCAGACCCTCCGAGAAGGGGCCCTCTTGGATGAAGTTCGCGAGTGGCGTTTCAACTTGGCCACGAGCTACCGTTTCAGCCAGGACAGCGCTCTCAAGGGCTGGGCAGTTGGTGGCGGTTACCGCTGGCAAGATGAGGTAGGCGTTGGTTTCCGGAACGGAATCCTTACCGGCGATCCCCGACTCCCTGTTGGGCTCGATGAAATCGCTGTCGCCGACGTTACCCAGCCGCTCTTTGGTCCGAGTGAATCGAATGCGGATCTTTGGGTACGCCATTCGCGCAAGATCTTCGACGACAAGGTAGATTGGAGAATCCAGCTGAATATCCGCAACGTCCTGAATAACGATGATCTAATCATCACTTCTATGTCAGGGGATGGCCAGCCTTCCCGTATTCGGATTATGAATCCAATCAACTACCGTCTGACCAGCACCTTTAAGTTTTAGTTCGTAGTTGGCTGTTTAGTAGCCTGTTTGATAGTAGCAGCGGGCTGGCAATGGGAAACCGTGCCAGCCCGTTCGCTTCTCCAGAGGTATGAAAACGAGCGAGAGATCCGAGTTTCTGAGGCAAGATTTGGTGTTTTTGAATTCGATCGCCGTAGGAGCCGTTTTATATCCCGATATCCTCTTTTGTACTCGCGGCTCAAAGCCGCTCCTGCAAAGGTTTACGACTAGATTCTTGCCGACAAGCGCAAAATTGTATCCAAAATACCATGCATAGCAGACGTAATTGGCTTAAGCTTAGCGGCTCTCTGGCCGCCGCCTCTGTCTTCCCTCTCTCCCGTGCGGGGGCTCAAGCTTCCCGCAACGCAACGAGAGGAACCGCTCCTTTGAAAATCACCAAAGTAGAACCGATAGTCGTCAGCGCCCCCATGATCGACGGGCCGTTGAGCGACTATGTAGAAATGCCTCCGATCGGGACCATGAAGGAACGAACGGGTCTGGGCCATCGGCTCAATCATTCCTTTCCGTCCCGCACCAAGGGTCATAGTTTCGATGTCCTGGTTAAGATAACGACGAACGAGGGAATCATTGGTTGGGGCGAGGCCCACGCTCCGGTGGCTCCTGCGGTTCATGCTAAGGTGATCACGGACTTGCTGGCTCCCTTATTGATTGGCCAAGACGCCCGCCGCATCGGGCCGCTTTTCGAAAAGATGTATTCCAGTCAGCGATTGCGGGGATACGCGACGGGATTCTACACGGAATCGATCGCCGCAATCGATATCGCCCTATGGGACATTCTGGGCAAATATTTGAATCAGCCGGTGTACCAACTTCTTGGAGGCAAATACAGGGACAGCATTCCGACCTATCAAGGGGCGGGTACGCCGGAAGATGCCGAGCAATCCATGCAAGAAGGTTTCACGGCCATTAAAATGGGTTTTAACAAGTCAAGCAACGAGGGCTTTGAGGTCATCGAGAAAGTGTCCGAAGTCGTGGGTTCGCGGGGCCAAGTGTTTATCGATTCGCTGGGGGCCTTCAAGTTGCACGAGGCGATAAAGGTGGGTCGGCGGCTCGATGAGCTGGGGAACATTGGCTGGTTCGAAGATGCCCTTATGCCCGAGGATACGATGAGCTATCCGATTCTTGCCGAGGCCCTGGATACCGCGGTTTGCGCTGGGGAAGGCTTCGTCAATCGATTCCAATTCCGCGATCTTTTCATCAAGCGCAGCTTGGATATTATCAATCCGGATGTTGGTCGGGCTGGAGGCATAACCGAGTGCAAGCGCATTGCCGATATGGCCGACACCTTTGGCATTCTCTGGTCGCCTCACGTGAGCTCAGGATTTCCCCCGTACGTGGCGGCATCGATTCATTTAGCAGTAGCTACGCCGAACGCCGTCATCATGGAAGCGGGTAACATCCATAAAGCCACTGATGTGCGGGGTTCGCGAGGAAACTTGCTCTTAAAGGAGCCCATCGAATTCAAGCCGGGCTATGCAGTTGTGCCAGAAAAGCCGGGATTGGGAATCGAGTTCGACGAAAAGGAGCTTCAGAAGGTAATTGTTAATTGAATTCAATACATGCATACAGATATTTATAATAAGGTGGGGGTTTATCATCCGAGTGGCAGCGGTCGATCTTTCCGCGACTGCGGGACCGCAAAAAGCGATACTTCGTGGTCGCTCGGAGATCGACCGCTACCTTCAGAAACTAACCTGAATCGAGATGGCCGTTAAACTTGAAGGAATATTGCCGGTTTTGCCCACGCCTTACTTGGCGAATGGCAATGTTGATTTGGATGCTATGGAGAGGGTGGCTCGCTTTTGTGTCGACGCTGGGGCTAGCGCTCTGGTGTTTCCGGGCGTTGCTAGCGAGTTTGACTTTCTCTCTTCGGATGAGCGCATGGCTTTGATGGGAGTTGTTTGCGGAGTAGCTAAGGGTCGATTGCCGGTGGTCTGTAGCGGAGGAGCGGGCGAGGCGAGCGCTATTGGCGCGGACATCCTCAAGTCTCGGCAGTTGGGAGCCGAAGCGGCCATGGTCTTGATCCCCAAACAATTTAAAGACGACGAAGACGGAGCGTTGCGGTTCATCCTTTCCGTTATCGAAAATGCTCCGGGCGTCGACATCGTCCTGCAAAATGCCCCGAATCCGGTGGGCGCGGGCTTGCCTGCGGCTGCCTTGATGCGGATCGTCGAAGCAAGCGAAGCCATTCGTTACGTTAAAGAAGAGACGCTTCCCTCCGGGCCCAAGATTACGGAGCTGCGAAACTCGGCTCCCAAGCACCTTTGCGGAGTGATCGGCGGTGGCGGAGCGCGGTACGTGATTGACGAGATGAATCGAGGAGCTGTGGCCGCTATGCCAGCTGCCGAGATCGCCGATATTCATGTGGAAATGTGGAATGCTTACCAACGTGGCGACGAAGCTAAGGCGCGCGAGCTATATCGGGAATCGCTACCATTGCTAATCATTCAATTGATTTACCGGATGCGTCTGACCAAGAATGTGCTGACCAAGCGGGGTATTTTCAGCAACTCGATGGTTCGGGCGCCTTTGCCGGAATTCGACAGCTACGACGAGGCTGAATTGGAAGCCCAATTGAACCGGCTCTCCCGATATTTTAAGATTGCTCCAGCGAAAGTGGCTGCTGCATGAGCCGTGTCACCCAGATCGACGCGTTCATACTAAAGGTTCCCCGCGACGAGCCCTACTTGGGAGCGTTGGGGCCGGGCGAGACGCCCAATGAGCGAGGCTATTTTGTTCGTCAGGGCAATAAGACAGTATATCCTGTATTCGATCGTTCGGTCGTCGTTCGGGTAACGACGGATACTGGGGAATCAGGCTGGGGGGAAACTTATGGGATCATTGCTCCGAAGGCGACGACAGCGATCATTATCGATTTGCTAGCTGATTTCGTAATCGGCCGTGATCCGGAAGAGGCGTCCTCTATTCACGATGATCTCTATAGCTTGATGCGTGTTCGTGGATACACCGGCGGATTCTATTTGGATGCGCTCGCCGCCGTAGACATCGCCCTTTGGGATGCTGCGGGCAAAGTGGCGGGAAAACCGGTCTATGAATTGCTGGGAGGCCGTAAGCGCGAAGAGCTCTTTGGGTACGTATCCGGTTTACCCAAACCCACTTTGGAAGAGCGGGCGGCTTTTGCCAAGGAGTGGTTGGGGCGCGGCTTCGATCGTTTCAAATTTGCCGGGGCGGTAGCGGGAGAAGGCATCGTGCGAGAGATGGCCAAATTGCGGGAAGTATTAGGCGACGGCGCTCAAATCGCTTGCGATATGCATTGGGCCCACACGCCGGACGAAGCCATTGAAGCGATCAAGCGGATGGAACCCCACGGCCTTTGGTTCGCGGAAGCCCCGGTCGCCCCAGAAGATGTCAGCGGATTGGCGAAAGTGGCCAATTCGGTGGATACGCCTATCGGGGCTGGCGAAGAGTGGCGGACGCTTTATGAGGCCCGCTTGAGGTTCGATGTCGACGCGGTAAGTATCGTGCAGCCAGAGATGGGCCACACTGGAATTACCGAATTCACCCGAATCGCCAAAGCGGCCCATGAAAGGGGAATCAGCATTTTGCCCCATGCCACGGTTGGGTCTGGAATTTTCCTAGCGGCCAGCTTGCATGCCAGCTTTGCTTTGGAGGGCCTCATTGGCCATGAATATCAGCATTCTGTCGTCGAGCGTAATCATAACTTGATGACAAACCGTATCATCTGTTCACAAGGCAGCTACCAACTGAGCGATGCCGTAGGGCTCGGAGTGGAGCCAACGGAAGACATGCTGTCGCGCCTGGAGCTCCAAACGGATTGATAGTCGAATGCCCGTTTTGAACGTGACCGAATATACAGAATATTTTAGGTCCGCCCGGAGGTCGGGCTCCACCTAATGTTATGCGAAAAAAGGTGGAACGCGACCTCCGGGCGCGTTTAATCCGGAAATGAAATAATTGATACGTTTTCCCTCCACCTCCCTCGAAATTCTTAATCCCTATTCAAGATGCAAGCAATCGACTATCTGGTAATCATTTTTTACGTACTCGGCATCGTTGGAGCCGGCATGGTGTTCGCCAACAAGATGAAGACTTCCAAGGATATGTTCGTAGCTGGCGGACAATCGCCTTGGTGGGTTTCCGGCTTGTCAGCATTCATGACCATGTTTTCGGCCGGCACTTTCGTCGTTTGGGGAGGGATCGCATACAAGTACGGCGCTGTAGCTATCGCCATTAATCTTTGCTACGGGGTATCCGCCCTATTAGTGGGCTGGCTCTTAGCCGGCGTTTGGAGGAAGGCGGGTGTCGACTCCGCCGCCGAGTTCCTTCGCTTGCGCTTTGGCGGTTCCATAGTCCAATTCTATACTTGGTTCAAAGGAGCGCTCACACTGTTCAGTACGGGTGGAGCTGTCTATGCCCTCTCCAAGATCGTCACAGCCCTGATGCCACTGCCAGCCGGTCACTTTCTGGCGGATCCCGCTACCGGCCATCTGTCGGTTCCGTTAACGTCGGTGGCCCTGTGCATTATCGTCATCATTATCGCTTTTGCCGGCGGACTGTGGGCGGTGTTGGTTACGGATGTATTGCAATTTGTGATACTGACTGTATCCGTCGTTTTCGTGGTGCCGCTCATATTGATGAAAGTGGGTGGCTGGGGCTCGTTTTTAGAGGCGGCTCCAGAAGGGTTTCTCGCTCCAGTGGCGGCAGATTACTCTGGCTGGTTCTTGATTAGCTGGATGATCGTGAACTTCTTCGTCTTTGCTGCGGATTGGTCCTTTGTCCAAAGGTGGGTTTGCGTGCCTACAGAGAAGGATGCTAAGAAATCGGCATACTTGATAGGGATTCTTTATTTGGTTAGTCCCATTTTCTGGATGCTGCCGCCGCTGATTTACCGAGTTGTCAATCAGGCGGCGGATACCGAACAAGCCTACATCCTCGCCTGTCAGTACGTTCTGCCGGCAGGCATGATGGGCCTAATGGTAGCGGCCATGGCTTCGGCTACGGCGAGTATGGCCACCACTCGGTTGAACGTTTTTGCGGGGGCTTTTACGGAGGCCTACCATAACATGGCTAGCAAAGAGGTCTCCGAAAAGCAGCTGGTTTTCATGGGACGTTTGATCACGCTTGTCCTAGGCTTAATTGTCGTAGGCGGCGCCCTGATGATACCGAAGTATGGATACACAAAATTCATCGTCGATATTAACACCCTCCTGTACGTACCCCTATTCCTGCCCTCAGTCTGGGGTTTGTTCTCCCGCAAGATTGGACTTACCGCAGTATGGGTAACGACAATAGCGGGTTTCGTGACCGCTTATCTAGTGCGGTTCGGTTTCGCAGAAGGTGGGATTTTGGCGGATGTCGAGTTTTTGCAACCGATCGTCCTTTGGATTGCGGAAAACTCGAGAACCGCCGATTTACTAGGAGGCATCGCCATGCCGTTTCTGATATTGATCGTCCTCGAGATGCTTGAGAAGCACGAGAGTCCCGGTTGGGGGCGAGCTGTGGCCATGAAGCAAGCTTTTGAGGAACAACCCGTCGCCAAAGCCTATACGCTGCCAGGTAAAATGGTGGCCATCGCTTTGGTCGCAATAGGGGTCTTGATGACAGGACTAACCATCATCGACCGTGAAGAGGCGGGCATATTGATCACTTTCGCCGTCGTCGTCTTCGGTATCGCTGCAGTACTCTATCACTTCCTGAGGCGAGCGGATCGCGAGAACGAATCGACTTAGCAGACCGTCGGCTGGGAGAC
>Ga0181592_10004178_pt1 | contig 11953 bp, 15 predicted proteins | sample 071ome_20_FD_133755 | JGI IMG/M metagenome (GOLD analysis project Ga0181592, IMG submission 133755) | Coastal salt marsh microbial communities from the Groves Creek Marsh, Skidaway Island, Georgia - 071412BT metaG (megahit assembly) | ecosystem: Environmental > Aquatic > Marine > Intertidal...
CATTTATTGTCATGTTGCCTGACAACACCACATAGTGTATGGTGCCATTGGCTGCATCTGGTGCGTATGTGCCTGTGGTTGTTGTACTAGTGTAAACTGTTTCACTGATAGCGCCGCCAAAACTTGCTTCACTGTCAAAAAACACAACACCTGTTGCTGAAAGTTCAAGATCAGTGTCTGCACTTGTAGTTGTTATTGAGGCAGCATCTTTCATGTCCATACCAGCACCACCTTCTACTGTGATTTTACCAGTGCCATTTGCACTCAATTTAAGATCACCGTTTGTGGTTGATGTAATCAATTGATTTGCTTCTAAATCAATGTTTTTGTCTGTTTTCACAACACCTGTGCCATTAGGTGAAAGTCTAATGTCTGCATTTGTTGTTTCTGTGAATATCTTTGATTGACCACTGGTTGCTGTGAGATTAATACCCACGCCACCTAGAACATTTACTGCTCCTGTGCCGTCTGGTTCTAAACCTATACTGCCGTTTGTGGTGCTTGTGGTTAATATGCTTGTTTGTACATCTAAATCACCACCAAGTTGAGGAGTGGTATCCTCAACAATGTTTTCCAACTTGTCGTTGTTAAGATTTGTCAGGTTAGCGTCCATTTCTGCTGTGCTCAGAGCTGAACCTTTACCTGTTCTTGTTACTATTGTTGCCATACCTACTCCTCTCTACTGGTTTACGCTAATGTTACTGTTAGGTTACCTGAAGAAATTTGGAATGTATCCCCTGTTTCAATGGTTTTGCTTGAAGTAACTGCTCCGTGGAACAACAAGTTACCTGCACTTGCTGCATCGTGGATTGACACGTGAGTGATTGTGCCCCAGTTTGCTGTTGCTGCTGGGAAAGTGATTGTTGCGTTTGTGCTTGCACTGCCACTTGAAGCTGCTGCGAAACTTGCTGATTGGCGTGCATATGAACCACCAGAAACTTCTGTTCCTGAATCGTCATCGTTTGGTGAGCTTGTATACAAACCTACATATACTGTTGTTGGCGATGTATACGCTGAGTTGCTGAGAACGTGATCTAATAGTTCGTTCTCTAAATAGTCTGATGCTGCTGACATGTTGAGTCTCCTTATGTTGTCTGCAATATATTACAAAAGCAGACTCTTTTAGCCTGCTGTATGTATTTATTCAAAACGAAAAAAATCACTGAAAAAAGCTGAAAAAAGTTTAGGTTTTCTCAACTGGTTCCAATGTATCTAAATCTACACGATAATTTCCGTAATTGAATGTCCTTGGTTGTTGGATGTATGGATCAGATGTATCCGCATAAGGCTTGTTTGACCTAAATGTAAATTCACCTGTGTTTTGATCATAATAAAAATACCACATGTTTTACTCCAATGTTACGAAACTGATTGTTGCTGCATCACCTGATGGATTCAGTGTTTGTGCTGCAAAACCTGTTATGTCTACCACTGCTTTGTTGCTGGTTATGCTGGCTGGCACATCTTGGTCCAGTGTTAGTGTGTTCACAACCTGTGCAGTTACCCTATAATAACCTGCTTCCGCATCTGTGATATTGAAAACATGATCGTTGCCTGTGTATTCTTTGTAGACACTGCGTTGGGTTGTATAGGTAACATTGTCTGCACTGTAATCCAGTGTTAGTGTAATAGGACAAGCACCTACATAATCTCTGCTTTCTTGCACTTCATCTACATAAACATCATAATCAACAACACCATATGGTCCTTCAAATATGATCTGTAGATTTTTCACTGCCACAGTTTGCAATGTAGCACCAAATGTGCCTGTAGGACTGTTCAATGCTGTGTCAACTGTGGTTGTTGAGAATCCTAAATCCAATGAATTGTATACAGGCACACCACCGTCTGTGATAGCAGTTTTACCTGCATCTGTTGCCAATGCTCTACCAACTTGTGTACCTACTGTTTCGTCACTGACTGTTTGAACATTGGTGTTGTTTTTCACAGCTGGTATACCATTGCCCACTGTTCTTGTTAATTTTGTAAGATCATTGTAGTTGTAGGTGTCATCTGAATATTCAACAGCCACTATGTCTACAAATATTTCACCTGCTTCAGTGTCAGTTTGTGTTATTTCAACAATCCTAAATTCTTTTGCAGTCCAATCAAAATACTCATTGGTGATATCTATAACATCACCAGGTGCTAGATCCAAGTTTTGAAAGTCTGTTGTAAAACTTACAGTTTTTGTCAATCTGCTCTGTTTCAATTCAGTGATTGCTATCACATCTGCTTGTATACTATTGTTTACAAAATCAAACTCAATGGTTAATTTGTTGTCTGGTTCGTAATCAAATCTGTTTGCCACAGGTTCATCATATCTAATGTAATCTGCTCTGTCTCTAATGTCACTGTTGGGAAATTTTATTTCACAGCTATTGTACAATTCTTCAAAAGGTATTTCACTGACTGTGATGCTGCCAATGATGTTGTTGTCATTAAAACTCCTAGTGCTGGCAGTTGGTTTGTTGATCACAACACCATATTGAAATGTCCATGGATCCCAAGTGAGCCACGCTGCACTGGCTGCGGCTAATTTTTCAGCGTTTTGCCAAACATTCTTATTTGTGTCTACCAATCCGTTGATTGCAAATGCTTGTTGTTGTGAACTCATCTATTGCTCCTTATATCTCAAACACAATTGCTGAGAATTGTGATGCTCCTGGAATTGATCCAGTTACTACCAAATAACTATCACTGAGTTTTACTGTGGTTTCTTGTGCAGATGCTACATTTGGAAAGCTAGAAGGTGTTGTGTCAATGGTATGAACAATTGTTCCGTCAGTTATATCAAATACCAAAATTTCATTAAGAGTATTTGAAAACCCAACTGCTACATAATTGTCACTGGCATCCATATGTGCTCTATTAGTAATACTAGATACTGCGGTTGTATGAGTGTGCTGCCATACTTGATTGCCTGTTGATAAATCATAAACAGATACTGAGGGAATATTACTCTGACCACTTTCATATATTACACCATATTGGTTGTTGCTTATTTTGACTGTTGTTCCAAAACCTGAACCTGAACTATTAGGGTTGTTAATCGTTCTTAATAAACTACCAGAATCTGGATCGTAAACATAAACACTGCCTCCAGGTTGGTTTCTTGTAGCGGATATAATTGCATAATCTTCACTTATGTCCACAGCACCTCCAAACTCTTCATCTACACTTGTAGATGGCGATGGATTAGGTATTGAATGTCTTACTGTTCCATTTGCATTAAAAATATAGGCAGCACCGCCCTCATTCGCGTGGTCTGTAGAACTGTTGCTTTCAGCAGGTGCACCCACAATATACCAACCAGTTGTTCCACTGTTCATTCCTACAGCATATCCAAAATAATCTCTTTCTGCGGCAGTAAGAGAACCTGTTGCTGGATATACATCTGGATTATCTATTGTGGTCAAGTTACCATTGCTTAAATCGTAGCGATATAATATTCCGTGATCAGTTAACGCACTGGCGCCAGTGCCAACATCTTTTATATAATCGCCTATTATAGCAACACTAGAGTTCATTGCTGTAGCCTTACCACTATCACCAAAATTTTCATAGCCTACAGGTGCATTTAGCCTGTTAGTACTTAAGGTTCTGTTAGATAAATCATAAACCTTATATTCACTAGACGAAATAGGTGCTAACATTTTGTCATCTAAAATATAACCTGAACCTGTTACGCTTGATATATCCCATTGATTTATACCTGAACAACTCAATGAAGAAACAACTTGGGCTTCTAACCAATAATATGGGAAATACCAAGTAAATTCTGCGTTCATTGTGGTAACTGGTCTAGCTATTATGTTTGCTGTGGCTAACGATGGTGGATCAATTTGACTTCCACTGGCAACACCACTAAGTGTTATACTACCAGGATCTCTAAATCGCATTGCAAAAATAGTTGTGTTTGCAATAGCCGCTACGTCAGCTACTACACCTAAATATATTTTTGGTATTGCACTTGTGCCAAATTGTGTTGTTTGATCACTGATGAAGTCTGTGCTATTGATTACCTGTATTGCTACTTCTTGGCTGCTACTCAAGTTGTTTGACAATTCAAATCTTATCAACACCTGTGCATCACTGCGTCCAAATGTAACATCCATTGTTGCCAATATAGCATTCACAGCCGTTGTATCACCTATAATAGTAAACACACCTGTTGATTCATCAAATGTAATTTCTGCTGGTGATCCATCTGCATCAAAATCTACAATGCTGCCTTCAGGTGTTGCACTGATACGCAATGTCCAATCAGGATCAAATGAACCTGGTCCTGCGTTGGTAATGCTAACAGTTGACATATCTGTTTTTGTTTCATAACTGACATATTCTAATGTAGGTGCTGTGGTGAAATATTGAACTGCGTTTACAGTTAGATCTACATCCCAACCTACCTGTGTTCTGCTGCTGTCTTGGTTGTCAGAATAATAACTGATTGTGCCTCTAAGAGTAATATCGCCTGAAAAACCAAATTCAGGTGTAACTGTTGCGTTTCTAACTGCTAACCAATCGCTGGCACTGCGTATGTCTTCTACCAACCATACATTGGTTGTGCCTACCCGTTGTGTTGTAACATGTGCAGGAAGTGTGCCCCATTCTACATTCACTGGACTTGTGAAGTTTGTCAAATCAATTTCATATTGTACTTCTGCCACATCATACTGTGTGATATCATTTATGTTGATACCCCATGGAAAGACAAATGTGTTGTTTTCATTGATTGTTAATTCTTGGTCAACTGTTGCACCTCTATCAAAAATAACCTGTGCTGTTCTCAAGTCCGTATAGGTAATTGGTGTAAGAGCATAATTGTTGAGATCTTGTAAACTGCTTATTGTCATACGCTGGTCACCTTTATGTTGTTTACATTGATACCACATCCATAAACATCATTTGTGAGATAATCGTATAAAACATCACCTGGCTGTGTAAGGCTGTTGCCTATGTCAAATTTGAATGTTGGTATCCTGTCTAAGTTGAGATCTGGATCCCATGCAACCCTAATGATTGCAAAAATTAAATTGGTATTGTAGTGCTCAGGTGTCCATGTATCAAAAACATTTCTTGCATCCACTGCCGTGCCTGATGTTTCAAAACCCACTGGCAGTATGTGATTGGCGCTGCCATTGCAGTACAGATACACACCTAGCTTGTTTGCATAATTTGTATTCACATTGCCTTCTGTGTCAGTGAGGCTGGCTGCTAGTTGTCCATCGCTTTGAAAGTTGAGTTTTTGATTGTCTACCCACACATTGAAAAATTCATATGAACTAGGTGTGCCATCTATCTGTGTGCCTGTTGCCATTGCCAGTGTGATTGCAATTTGCAGTTCATATCCATTGCTGCGTAAACAAACATCTGTGATAGTGCCTGAAAAACTTGCTCTACCATACAAAATAGGCAATTTGTATTCTGTGTTTGGATCAACCTGTATTCGTGTTGCTTCAATGGTGCGTTTTTCTTCTGCTTGTGATACTGTGTCGCTTTGTTTGATTATGTTTGCTGTGGTAACACTGGTGGCTTGGTAGTTGTTCACTGCCATTGTGTCTTGTGTGTTTCTCACACCTAATGTGTTTTGTATTAGATTGAAAACTTCTCTAAATTTAAGAACACTGGTTGCTATGTTGTCAATGAAACTCATTTAGTACCTCCAAAGAACCATTCTGCTTCTTCCAATGCAGGTATGTTGTCAAATGAAACATCAGCATCATTGGTAAGATAGCGTAAATCAACTGGATTGGTTCTTACACCTTTGGTTAGTCGTTGCAGTATGCCAGTTAGAGGCACACAATCCATCAATATTGTAACAGTGCCAAGTCCTGTTTCTGGATCTATTGCATCTTCCATTGTGTAGGTGCTAACATAGCCAGCAAATCTACCTGTGATACCACCTGTTGCTTGTGGAAAGTCCAAGTCTGATATTGGTGTGTTTGTACCACTTGCAAAAAATGCTCTATAAACTTGTATTGTAGAACCTTTGATGCTGCTATACAGAATTGCTCGTGCATCGTTTGCTGGTATTCCTGAGATACCAATTGATATTTGTGCATTTGCGCTGCGTAGAGCGTTTTTACTTGAGGTTATGGTCAACAATGGTCCTAAACCTGTGTAGGTTCCGTCAGTGGTTGTAACATCATAGATTGAATCGTTGTATCTCAGTGTGGTCAGGCTTGGGAACGCTGATTCACTGGTGCGATATTCATCTATCTGATGTTTTACCATCAATGTGCTGCGGAATGCGTTTAGGCTTTGTAAACTGGTTGTCAAGTCAGCACCTCTTGGAATACAAATGAACCATCCCATGCTACTTGGTTGCGTTCTACAAAATACCAACTTGGCAAGCTGGTACAGATAACAGTGTGTTGACAATTACCACCTACACGCAAATCATAAGTGCCTGCGCTTTCATCAACTGGTGGTCTGTGTGTTGGTATAACAGTGTCATTCCATGCTACGTTTTGTGTAACCATGTAGACCCTACCACCTACTGGCTGTATCAAATCACCTGCTTGAAAAACAAAACCTGAAGTTATTGTAACACCTGTGGCAAATGTAAATTGATCTGACAAAACATTGATCCTTACATTTGCTATGTTTGGTTCATCACCTCTATACGGAAACATCCATGAAAAACCTGAGTTGGAAAAATCCACTGTGTCTGAATTCAATCTATCTTTGATTGTATAACCTGAGATCACTGTCCTGTATTCTTCACTCCATGGCACACCATTTGGCATGGTTACCACATATCTCCAAAATGCGTTGCCTCTATCTACACTACGCACCACACCTGATCTTGTTTGTGTTTGTGCTACCTGTGTCCTGTATTCAAACTGTAGATTGGCACAGTTATCAAAAACGGGTTGCCAACTCATCGTCTACCTCCTATCAATTGTCCTCTTTGAACCACTGCGTGAACAAAACTAGGATCTCTTGCCAACAGTGCCCTGAAGCTGCTGGCGTCTACTGCGTTGATATTGTATGTGACCTGCTGTGGTTGCATTTGACTCATTGGTGTTACCTGTGCTGGTCCACTTACTAGTTCAGGACCTGCTTCTCCTACCACACCAAATTGTCCTTTGGGTATAAATCCACCTTTGGCAAAGAAACCTGCAAATGGATTTGAGAACGAGAATCCTCCAAAGAAGTCTCCTACCCTACCAGCTGCACTCCTGATGCTGCCCATAATGCTTGAAAGTCTACTGCTTACACTGCTGGCTAGGCTGCTGATTGAATTGTAGATGCTGTTGCTAACAGTACTGACTTGATTTCTCACGCTCTGCAAACTGATGCCTGTTATTTCTTGGAATCTATCTGCGATTGAACTGGCTACGTTTTGGAATGCTGGTATAACCTTGCCTATGGTGTTTGCAATGCTTTCTATCATGCCTGAGCCCATGCCGTCAAAATTTTCCAACACTTCTCTTGCCATGTCTGGCACAACTGAGTTGCCAACCACATAGTCATACATCCTACCAAACCAACCAGTAACACCATCATAGGCTGCTTTGGCTTTTTCTACAACACCACCTGTCATGTTTGAAAATGCTTCTGCCACAGCACTGCCCATTTCTCTTGCTTTGGTTATAACCTGTCCAAAGAACTCCAACACGGCTGTGATTTTATCAATTACAAATTGGATTGCTTTACCTATGAGATTGAATCCACCTTCAAGTGCTGGCAATGCAAATTCTATCAATGGTGTGATTGCACTGGCTATCAAACCTAATACTTCAAATACCTTTTGCATGATTGGGAATACCAAGTTTGTCAACACTGTGCCTATAAGACTAAACACAGGTTCTAGGTTAGCAAATGCGTTTTTTACACCTTCAATTATACCAGGCATTCTTGCTAATAGATTGTCTGTGAAATCTTTCATGTAGGGCAATAGTGCGCTGACCAACTGTGTACCAATTGACTGTATCTGTCTGCCCATTGCAGCCATGTTGTCATTGAATGCTTCTGCGTTGTTCAGTGTTTCTTGGTCTACGAAGTTTGTGCTTTCGCCTGCTCGCTCCATAGCCGCTGCCATGTCTTCAGCTGATCCTGCTACTTCACCCAATGCCCTGTTTACAATTGGACCTAATCTAACACCAACTATGCTTTGGAATTCTTCTGCTGTGATAGCACCTTCATTGAATGCCACATTCAATTTCTGTAGCAGTTCAGGACCTGACAGTAGTGCGCCATTTGCGTCTTGCAATGACTCGCCTATTTTGGCCATCACTGATTCTGCTTGTTTACCACCTCTGCTGAGTCTGTCAATTGCTCGTCTTGATGCTTCAACATACTGTTCTTGGCTGATGCCTGCGTCTGCTAATATGGTGCCAAATCTTTGGAATGTTTCCTGTGCAGCATCACCTTCAACATTTAGGTTCCTTGCTTGTTTGGCAAGTGCGTCCATTGAATCTACTGTGTTTTGTATACCTTGGATTGCTGCAAATCCACCAAATGCTGCGGCTGCACCTGCTGCTAGTGGTCCTAGTCTACCTAGACTGCCCAACAGTGAACCAACGGCACCTTGTGTTCTACCTAAATTCCTACTGGCCTGTTCTGTTTCAATCTCCAGTATATACTTGTCTCTGGTCGTGGCCATTAAATCCTCCTCACGAATGCTTGGATGGCTTCAACTGTGGGTTTGGTCATACCATCTGGTGCTTGTTTTGAATAACCGTCATTTAGACGTGTGGCATAGTGATAGTTTGCTTCTATGCCCTGTTGGACTCTGCGTGTTTTGCTTCGTGCGTTGCCTGTGCGGATTGGTGTTATGCTGCGAAATTCTTCTGCTGCATAATCTTTTATGCGGTTGACCTGACGATCTACCTCAGTTAACCTTGCTCTTATTTTGCTTCTACCCACTAACGCCATTTTGTGCCCTATCTATCATCGCTTGCAAATGCTCTTGACTGTGATGTGTTGGAGTATGACCTTTTGATACCTTGAGTTCTCTCCAACGCTCATATTCAATTGCAGTCAATGCAATCTGTAAATCCATTGTATCGCCAGACCTCAGTATCTCACTTGGTAATTTTGAGTAACGCTGTCCCATCAGATCCAACCACAACATCATTTCTGTGTTGCGATCTATGTTTTTGAAATCTGGCGGTTTAAGTTTCCCAATTGTGCTACCACTGCATTCATCATGTCAACCATCACTGCTGGTGGCAATTGGTCATCAGGCTCCAACATGTTTTTGCCCGCTGCGTCCAATACCAATTCACGGATAACCTCCAACATGGCACCAGTGTCTTTTTGGTCTACCATTGAAAGTTTGATATATGTAGGCATGTCATAGCGATCGTACATGTAGAAGTCCAATGCTTCTCCATATTCATCAATCACATGATCTGCGTCCAGTGAAATTTTGTGTAGTTTTGGTTTTTTTGCTGCTGCTTTGAGATCCATCAATCCGTCCTCTCTTTTAATCTGTTTGCCAACAACAAGCAGAACTTGATTCGTCTGTTGGCCTTGCTAATATCAGCCTCTGCTGTAGCAATCTCTTTGCTGGCTTTGGCTGCTTCTCTGATCACTGTGTCTATCATTTGCTGATAGGTCAAGTGATCAAGTATCGTAGTCTTTTGATCCATATGTATTTACCTATGTAAAAAATACCCCCCAGTTAAGGAGGGTATTTTAATTGTTTTAGAAGCTACCTGATGTTGCTATCGTGTAGTCACCTGTGATTGTTAATGTAACTGGTGAAACCCATACAGGTTCATCAGCACTAACAGTAGGTGCAAGTCCAGTTATGTAACCGTCACCTTCAATGTATTTGCCTGCTGAACCGTCTGATTCATCACCCATATACAAACTGAAAGTCATCAGTGTTTTGTCTGTGCTTGCGCCAAAGATGCCTAGTTCTGCTGCTGTTGCTCCGCCTGAACCAGTTGTTCCAAAAAATGTAGTTTGGTTCAACACTAGGTTTGTGTTCAATGAGTTGGTCGCTGTAGTTGCGATCTGTTTCTTTGAACCTTCATCTAGCTGTGTCCAAGTAAAAACATCATTGGCAGCATTGATAGTAATATCCTGCAGACTTGGTATTGTCAGACCAGTATCTGAACCGTTTGACTGAACCTTAAGTTTAAGGACAGCTTCTACGTTACTGACACCTGGTGCTGGATAAATGTAGTTTGCCATGTTGTCTTCCTTATGCTATCTTTACAAATGTTAATTCTACAGTGGTTACCTGTAAATCATCTACTATGCTGGTTGTGATTGTACTGTCAGTGCTGTTGAAGCCCTTTTGCACATCCTTTGCAGCCAACAAATAAGTTACAAGCTCACCATAGTTGTTTGGTGTATTTTTGGCATCATTGCTGAAAATGATTTCCAATCTAGTTGTGAGAATATCAACATTGTTTCCGTCTAAACTGCGAAACAATGAAGTTTGATCAAAATCCTCTTCATCAACGAATATGGTCAATGGATTTTTAAGGTGGAGTGGAGTCCCGTTCTCAAGATACGGTAACTCCCTTGAGAAGTTATAGCGTTGTAATGGCGCTGCCACGATATAGTCTATAACTGTATCTCTCATCTTACTCTCCGTAACCTAAAATTGCCATATTGTTTTTCGTCTGTTTGGATTGTAGCATCCCCATCAAAGTCATACCAATCACCTGCGTTGATCAACTCTTGGAACAATCTATCTGCACGATTCCTGTAGTATCCCATCTTTTGACGCTCGTTTGAATCATCGTCGCCAAAGTCTGCGATGCCTGGTAAGATATAATCACTCAAAGCCCAGTAGACACACAAGTCTGTGAAGTCTGCTTGTCTTGCCTGAATGTTATCTGGATCAGGATTAGGAATGTCCTTCCTGTTGACAGAGCCGTTATGTGTTGAATAAAGACTCTGCCACCAATCTGTGTGCTTGATATTGTCCAGTATCCGTGTTGTTGCACGAATACAAGCTGTCTCCACAGTGTCATCAGTAAGACTCTCATGTGAATCAAACAAACGAGGATCAGCTGCAAACACATCGCTGTATTCCGCAAAACTGATTGTGTTTGAATCTTCAACTATGAAAGCCATACTCTACTCCCCTTACGCTGCGTCTTTGATTAGAACACCGCGAGTTGCGTCAATAAGACCACACTTAGCATGAAGACTTGCAACCACATCACGACCAACTGCTTCTGGACGTCTTGCGATCTCAAGATCAATGTTTTTCTGCATTGCGATTCTCATTGCATCTTTTGAGAAGATAGCCATTTTAGAACCTGTAACACCTGTGTTTGTGTCGTTTAGGAAACTGCTGACAAAAACTTGTACACCCATTAGTGTACCAAAAAATCCTGATCTCATTGCTTGGCTTTGGAATTGATCGCCACCTGCGAAAGCTGTTCCGCCAATGTCGTTCATCAATGCTGCGTATGCGTTTGTTGAAACCACACCCATAAGTGGGCCTGTTTCGCCTGCCCCTCTAATGGTAGCAACGGCAGATGCCACTTCCGCCATGTCTAGATCACCTGATGTGATTTCTTGACCTGTCAATGTGCCCATTACGCCTGCAACATCTGCGTCAAATGCTGCTGATACTGCGTTACCTAGTGTGCGTCCAATTTCAGTTGGGTCAATGTTACCTAGGTCACGAACCACTGAACGTGCTGCCCAAATTTCACAGCTGATAGTGTTCTTTGTGTCTGCTGGTAATACAGTGTCAAGATCAACACCTGGTGTTGCTTCTGAAGTTAGGTTGGTTGCTGTAACAGCGGCTAGTTCTGGAACCTGTAGAACACCGTTTGGTGCTGAAATTACAGGAATCATGTCGCCACCTAAGAATAACGAACTTTCATGTGCAGCGTATACTGTAGCTGCTTTTACTGGGACAAACAGGGCGTCCGTATTAAACCCTGATGTGTATGCTGAATTTGCCATGTTAATCTCCTTGATTTGGCTATGTTATTATACGAGACCTTTTCTACGAGCTTCCCCG
>Ga0181592_10004186_pt1 | contig 11937 bp, 9 predicted proteins | sample 071ome_20_FD_133755 | JGI IMG/M metagenome (GOLD analysis project Ga0181592, IMG submission 133755) | Coastal salt marsh microbial communities from the Groves Creek Marsh, Skidaway Island, Georgia - 071412BT metaG (megahit assembly) | ecosystem: Environmental > Aquatic > Marine > Intertidal zone...
TATTGAAATATCACTTGGCGTTAATCGCCACCACGGTAATAACGACGGCGCAGAAAAAATGTAATCTGGATTAATAGCCCTGAGTTTAGCTGAAAAATCCTTTTGATGGACATCTAACTCTTCAGCCAGAATGTGAGGGAAACACCCCTCAATCCCTGCCCCTAAGAGAGCATTATTCACCCTTTTCTGCGCTTTTTGAATATCTCTGCTGGCCACGATAATGGTTGAAAACATATCCGTTCTTGCCACAGCTTCTAAAAGATGCGTGGCAAGTTCCCCCATAGAGATCAATAGCAATGTTGGTTTATTCATAAGATAAAATGGTCAAAACATCATGGTTAAAGGCCAACAATACGAGAAATCTCCATCAAAATCATCCACCGTTTTATCAAGCCAAATCTTTGGTTTATCTTCTGACAAAAGCCTATTGAAACTGTTGGGGGGCACCCTACCTAAGTGTGGCAAAACCTAAAAACATCTTATGGAGCAAATCATGAGCACAGATAACACATGCGGCTGTGGCCGAAGCCCAACAGGAAAATGCGTAGGATGGCACAACCTGACCGAAGAGCAATACGCTGAGAAAAAAGCACAATGGGAAGCTAAGCAAGCCGCGAAGCAAAGCCAATAAGCTGTCTCATACCATCAATCCTGTCTGATCGGAAATGAGTTAAACAGATACCGCTATCAATTTGGCGCTTAAGATATTTTGGATTTTCTGATCAGACAATTAGACTTATTTAGGCCTATTAACGCCTATTTAGACTTAGCGATTGGCGTGTTTTTTGCGGCATCCTGATTAAACGCAATCTGGCAATGCGACAACCGTGCAAAGCGGTAATTCGCTAATCTGTTGTAACACCATCTGGCGAACTGGCGGATGCCCGGTAACGCCACAAGTCGTGCTAATATCTTCCAATAAGAAAGCTGACGCCATATCATGATGAAGGCATCAGCCCCAATATGCCAACCCCCATTAGCATCACGAACATGAAGCCGCCGCAACGCCTCACTCTGAGAAAGATTATGCTCTTTCAGGGGTGCAGGATCACTTGCAATATCCAACCAGTTAAACACCCCATCCCTCGCGATACGGCGATAATAGGTGATCTCTTTGTTGCAAAGCCCACATTTGCCATCATAAAAAACATCAATCATTGCAAAAGCATCTCATTATTCAATCTATCTTCTGATCATTAAGCTACATTATTGAAATAGGGCATTTCCGTTAAGAAGAAAATGGTGATTGGAATTGATTTAATTATATCAGACTTTTCCTGGGACAGCCGCATCCTTCAAAGCACCGAATGAGCCTCGAAGCGGTTTTTCATTTCATCTAAAAACTGACGCGATAACGATATCAAAGGTTTTGATGATGGTTCATTTTGATGCCATGCCAGATAAATCCGTCTAGTAAATCGCGGCGCATTTTTAATGAGATAAAGCTGTTTGGTTTTGCATTCTTCTGCGATCAGAGCCGTTGGCAAATAACAACTTCCCCCATTAGCCAGCAGGTAATCTTTTGCCCATAATGCTGACCCGAAACTCATCCGCGCGACATCTGCATCTGAAAACTCAGAAATATGTTCACGCGCGTAATCCGCACCATGATCAACATAAATATACCCCTGATCAAAGCGCACGGGACGATCCGGCCTGTCCCCCACCAAAACCAAGTCTTCTTCAAGATGATCGGTGGCAAAACCCTGACTGAGGGAAAAGGGTGAGGTGCTAATAGCAATATCAACAACACCACTTTCAAGCCAGCCCTGCATATCTTGATGCAGACCAGGCCATGAGTTCAAAGCTGTTTGTTTCTTATAAAGACGAACCAGATCAACCATCACCTGCCCATATTGTGGCCATAGATCAGGCAGGCATCCCATATGATAAATACCTGCCATCCCGGGCGGTAACCCTGCCTCTGCTTGGGCTTGTCGCCATAACTCTAGAATCACTTCAGCATACCGTTTGAGCTTGATGCATGATGCGGTCAGGCTGGCGCCTGTTTTGTTTCTCTGTACCAATTTTTGCCCTAGATGACTCTCAAGGCTTTGTAACCTAGCGGTTACTGTGGATTGCGTTACATTTAGCTGTTCTGCTGCTTTGATCAGACTGCCTGTTTCAATTATGGCCAGCAGGGTTTTGAGAGCGACGAGATTCATATAAACACCTTTATAATTCGATTTTTTCGATAATTATGATCATTATTATTCTATTGTCTAATAATAAAATTTCTGGAAAGTTACTCATAAGGGAGAAAAGCAATGGCGAAGCAAGTTTCTGAACATGCTATGCTTATCGATGGGAAATGGGTGCCGGCTTCGGATGGCGGCTACTTCGACAGTATTAACCCTGCAACAGGTGAAGTATGGGCACGCATTCCTGCCGCAACCGCAGAGGATGTGAACCGGGCAGTTGATGCTGCTGACGCGGCCTTTACCAACGGCCCGTGGTCACGCATGACACCAACTGATCGCGGCCGTTGCCTGCGACGCCTTGGTGATTTGCTAGCAGAAAAATCCGAAGAGTTAGGCCGTATTGAGGCTATTGATACTGGCAAATTGTTCAAAGAAACGCGCTGGCAGGCAAAATATATTGCTGAGTTTTTCCATTTCTATGCTGGGGCGGCAGATAAAATTCATGGCGAGACCCTGCCAATCGACAAACCTGATATGTTTGTTTTTACCAAAAGAGAACCGCTAGGCGTTATCGCGGCAGTTGTGCCGTGGAATTCGCAATTGTTCCTTGCTGCAGTAAAAATTGGCCCTGCTCTGGCGGCAGGCAATACCATTGTTTTGAAAGCCTCTGAACACGCCTCGGTTGCCATGCTGTCTTTTGGCAAACTGATCGCTGAGGCTGGAATTCCTGATGGTGTGGTCAATATTGTGACTGGATTTGGTGATCCTTGTGGTAAGCATCTCACAACACACCCCAAAGTGGCTCGCATCAGCTTTACTGGTGGGCCTATATCCGCCAAGCATATTATCCATAATTCTGCGGAAAACTTTGCTGAAGTCTCACTAGAGCTAGGTGGCAAATCCCCGTTTATCTGTTTTGATGATGCTGATTTAGACAGCGCTATTAATGGTGCGGTATCAGGGATCTTTGCCGCGAGTGGGCAAAGTTGCGTAGCAGGATCACGGCTATTTTTGCATGACAGCATTGCTGATGAGTTTCTGGCACGCATGAAAACCATCGCTGAGCAGGTGCAAATCGGTGACCCCCTAGCTGATGAAACCGAAGTTGGGCCATTATGCACCACAGCTCAGGTTGAGCATTGCCAGCGCGAAGTGAACTTTGCTATTGAACAGGGCGCAACCCTGATCACTGGCGGAAAATCCCCCAAAGGGATGAGGGGTCAGTTTTTTGAACCCACTATACTGGATTGCCCAAGTCAGGATTTGCGCGTTGTCGATACTGAACTTTTTGGCCCTGTGGTCGCTGCTATGCGCTTTAAGACCGAGGCCGAGGCTTTAGCTTTAGCCAATGACACTAAGCATGGTCTTGCCGCTGGCATATTTACCCGCGACGGGGCAAGGGCGATGCGGATGTCTAATGCTATTAAGGCTGGCATTGTTTGGGTGAACACCTATCGTGCCATCTCACCTATTGCTGAGTTTGGGGGAATGAAACATTCTGGTTATGGCAGGGAAAGCGGGTTTCAAGCCGTATACGATTACACCAGACCTAAAACTGTGTGGATCAACACATCATCAGAGCCACTAGGAAGCCAATTTGTCGCCCGATAATATCATAAGATCAAAATGTCATGAGAGGAAATGAGATGAAATTCCAACTAGCCGTAAATCTTGAGCGTATGGATGATAGCATCCCCATGAATGAGGTTCGTGATCACACCCTGCGTATGGTCAAAATGGCTGATGACGCCGGATTTGAAATTGTCTGGGCGGCAGAACACCATGCCTTAGAAATGACCATTGCGCCGAACCCGTTTTCTTTGCTGGTCTGGTGGGGTGAGAACACCAAGAACATCAGGCTCGGCTGTGCGGTGGTTAATGCCTCCTACTGGCATCCCATTAAATTGGCAGGTGAGGCGGCGATGACTGACCTGCTTACTGATGGCCGGCTAGAGTTTGGAATAGGATCAGGAGCATATCAGCGTGAGTTTGATCGCATGGTGCCTGGGTTAAAGCAATCAGATGCTTGGAAATATATGAACGAAATGTTGCCTGCCTTGCTAGGTTTGTGGAAAGGCGATTATGAACATCAGGGTGAGTATTGGCAGTTTCCTCTATCAACATCTGTGCCAAAACCAGTTCAAGACCCCCATCCCCCGCTATGGGTCGCGGCAAGATCACCTATCACCTATGATTATGCGATTGAAAATAACTGCAATGTGATGTGCTGGCCACTAACCCGTGATTTCGCTGAGGCTGAGCTATATAAACAGCGTCTGGATGAAGCTATGGAAAAGTTCCCACAATCAAATCGTCCAAAGTTTGCTTTAATGCGCCATGCTGCTGTTTATGAAACTGCCGAAAGTCGTCAGGCGGCGATATCATCCATTCAATGTGTTCTTGGCCAGTTTGAAAATCTATTTCGGAATATGGGGGATGTTAAAAATGGCTTTCCTAAGCAAATTCCACTTAGCGAGCTTACCAATAGAGATGAATATAATGCTGAGATGCTAGAGGAAAATCTATTGTTTGGTTCACCTGATGAGGTCATAGAAAAGCTGAAACGCTACGAAGCGTTAGGCGTAGATTCCTTTATCTATTATGCCAGCATGGGAATGCCACTTAAGGAACAGATCAAATCTATGGAACTGTTTTGTGACAAGGTAATGCCAGCCTTTGCATAAAGGTTAAGCCATTTATGCTCAGCACTCAACTTGCTCAATATACCGCTTGCTGGGATCAAGGCCGTGCGACAGAGAAGCATAATCTGCCGCTAATCCTTATTCACGGGCTTGGTCTTGATCATCACTGTTTTAATGGGATGGTGCCAGCCTTAGCCCAAACTCATCGCGTCATCACATTTGATCTGGCTGGGCATGGCGAAACCCCTTGTGTTGATGATGAACGGCCCAGCCTTGATCTCTTTGCTCGGCAGACTCTTGGGGTAATGAACAGGCTTGGCATAGATCAGGCTGTGTTAATCGGCTTTTCGCTAGGCGGTATGATCAATCGCCGTTTTGCCATTGATTATCCAGACAGGGTTAAGGGGTTGGTGATTATGAACTCCCCTCATGATCGCGGCAAAGCCGGACAGAAAGCCGTTGAAGACCGCGCCATAAAAACCCGTGATGAAGGGGTAGAGGCAACAATGGACGCAACTCTATCCCGTTGGTACACCGCAGCCTTTCGAGCGGATCATCCTGATGTGATGCAAAATACCGCAAAGCAATTACAGCAAAATGAACCCAACTGGTATGCTGATTGCCGTTTTGTTCTGGCGGCTGGTGTTAAGGAATTAATCAGGCCACAACCCCCTATCCAATGTCCCAGTCTGGTTATGACTTGCGAGCATGATAGCGGTAGTACCGTTTCGATGAGCCAGGCCATTGCAAACGAGATCACCCCATCAGAAACCGTCATCATTCCCAACTTACAACATCTGGGGTTAATTGAGGCACCGTCCCTATTTAGTGATGCGATTATCCGGTATCTTAGGGCGTATCAACTATGAAAAGAAACAGTAAAGGAATTTCATCATGACAACATCATCGTCAAAAACAGTCTCCGGCGGTCAGGCCGCTGTAGAATCTCTTAAAGCAGAAGGTGTTGATCATGTCTTTGGATTGATCGGATCGGCAACGATGGAAATGTTTGATGCGCTTTATGACGCAAAGGATATTCGCTTTATTGGTGTTCATGATGAACGCACTGGAACCCATATGGCCGATGGCTATGCACGCGCATCAGGCAAAACAGGGGTCATTCTTGCTGGCCAAAACGGCCCTGGTTCAACCAATTTGGTCACAGGACTAGCACAAGCATCGGCGGCATATTCTCCAGTTCTGTCTATTGCTGGCATGTTGTCCACCGAGCATCTCTATCGGGATGCCTTTCAGGAAGTTGACCAGCAAGCGTTATTTACCCCTGTGACGAAAAAGACTTGGACCGTCACCAAAGCAAACCGCATTCCTGAAATGTTCAGAGAGGCTTTTCGGGTAGCAATGTCCCCGCGCCGTGGACCTGTGCAGCTTAATCTGCCAAGGGATGTGCTGGCAGAGCAAATCACAATGCCTGAGATGCAGGCCCCGAATGAATATCGTGTGATGCAGAACCCTGCCCCTGCCCAAAATGTGGTCAGTGAAGCCGCCAAACTTTTAGCTGGCGCAAAGCGTCCGGTTATCATTACAGGTGGCGGCATAAAAAATAGCCGTGGCCACGCAGCGGCCATTGCCCTAGCAGAAACCTTAAATGCCCCTATCGTTCTTGCCCCTGGGCATGGTGATGCTTTGCCTTTTGATCAGCCTCTAAACGCAGGTCAAATGGGGCCGCGTGGAAATCCGGTAGCGTCACGCTTAGCTAAAGAAGCTGACGTTATCCTTGCTCTTGGCACACGGCTTGGATTTAATTCCACTTTTTATTCCTATGATAATATCAATCGTGATGCGGCTATTATCCAAGTAGAATTAGAACCAACCGCCATTGGCCGCTATTTTCCAATTAAATTGGGTATTTGGGGGGATGCAATTGCCACTGCCGAAGCCTTGATCCCTGCGGTTAATGCCATGCAGTTCAAGGCCGAAATTGCCACATGGACAGCGCATTTCCAAAAAGAACGCCAAGAATGGCTGGCTGAGCGTGATGCCAAGGCGGACACTGAAACTGTTCCCATTCAGCCATCAGGCCTGTTTCATCATTTGCGGCAAATCTTGCCTGCTGATGCTGCTTATACGATGGACGCTGGAACTTTATGTCTGCAAGCCACTGATGCCATGACTTATCAGACGCCGCCATCGTTATTCACCCCACTTGACTTTGGTCTAGTCGGCTTTTCATTTGCTTGCGGACTTGGTGTCAAACTAGCGATGCCAGATCGCCCTGTGATTAGCATGATGGGAGATGGCGGATTTGGCATGACCATTTCTGAACTTTCAACAGCCGTTGATCATGGCATCAACACTGTGACCTTGGTAATGAATAACGGCTCATGGGGTGCGGAAAAAGCCTATCAGCGTGACTTTTTTAATGGCCGCTATATCGGCGCCGATATCTCTAGCCCAGCTTTTGATAAAGCTGCGGAATTATATGGCGCGGCCGGATTTAGGGTGGAAAGGCTATCTGATCTGGCGGATGCTGTGCATGCTGCGCTTGGGGCAGGCAAACCTGCTGTCGTGGATATTCAAGTTGATCCAGCCGCGCTTTATAGTTTCCGGCGTGACAGCTTTAAGCACAGGGGCGGTTGATCAGATCTGCCCCATTGGGACAATGACCGCTTTTTGGCTAACGCCTAGCACATCAACATAAACCTCGGTTCCGTGGTTTGCATATTCTGGTTTGATAAAGGCATAGGCTAAATTTTTCCGCACCCGATAGCCATAACTCGCTGAGGTCACCGTTCCGACCACATCACCTTCATGCCATACCGATGCCCCGCCATGGCTAGGCGCATCTGTGGCATGGATATCCAAACAAACCAAGGTTTTCCGTAGCCCCTTTTTCTGCATAGCCATAAGGGCTTCCTTACCAACAAATGCTGGCTTATCGTGAACGAAACGATGCAGCCCCGTTTCAAAGGGGTTAAACTCTGTGATCAGATCAGATTTCCAATGCAGATAGCCTTTTTCAAGACGCATAGATTCGACCGCACGCATCCCAAACAAACACATCCCAAAAGTCGTGCCTGCCTTTGTCAAAGCCTGATAAGCTGCCATTAATTGAGGCATGGGGATATGCAATTCATAGGCAAGTTCGCCTGAATAACTGACACGCATCACAATCGCCTCTGCGATACCGATATGGGTTTGACGAATGGATAACCAAGGAAAGGCATCATCAGACCAATCATCACGGGATACCGCCATCAGAACATCTCGCGCTTGCGGGCCTGCTAGCACCAAAATGCACCAGTCATCGGTAAGCCTTTTGATCGTGATCTCTCTATCTGTTGGCAGATGCTGGGTCAGCCAGTCCCAATCATGCCTATCAGCGGCAGCAGCAGCGCCATACCAAACACGCCCATCAGCCAATGTGGCAATCGTTGCCTCTGATTTTACATTGCCATGATGGTTGAGAAAATACGCTAACCGCACCCTGCCGGGATGGTTTTTAATCCGCGTGCAACTTAATTGATCTAGCCAATCATGCACATCTTGGCCTGTGATTTCATATCGGCAGAACCCATTAACCTCTGTTAATCCAACTCCTGACGCAATAGCTTTGACCTCATCCCCGATCACTGAAAAACTCTCATTAAATCGGTAACTATGGGTTTCGGTAAAATCTGGCGCAGGTTTAACAAAATCTATTCTTTCCCAGCCATCCACCGGGGCAAAGACCGCCCCTTCTTTTTCCAATATAGAAGTTAAAGGGGTGGTGCGCGCAAACCGCGCGGCAGGCCTGTGTTCATGAGGAAAATGAAAACGAAACTCATTTTGATACTCTTCAATGGATTTGAGGGCCGTAGCTTCAACCGTGGCATAGTCTCCAAATCGGCGTGGATCAAGTGGCCATGTGTCATAACAGGCTTCGCCATGAACAATCTGCTGGGCCAGCAGCCAGCCATGGCCGCCACCTTCTCCCAAACCTGCACGCAACCCAATTATGCAGAAAGCGTTTCGTTTCCCCGGAATAGGGCCAACCAGAGGAGCACCATCATAAGAATAGGTAATCGGGCCGTTGATAATTGTATGAATACCCGTATCTGCGATCGCCGGCATTCGCATAAACGCCCCTTCAAGAACATCGATAACCCGATCGGGATCATCAGGGCAAAGCGCATTAGTAAAATTGGGATCAATTCCATTCATGCCCCAAGTTCGGCAATCTTGTTCATAAAACCCAATCAGCAAGCCTTGTTTTTCCTGTCGACAATAGAAATCACTAATAGGGCAACGGATTAACGGCATCCGATGACCAGCTTGGATAATCTGGTCAATAGGTTCTGTTAAGAAGTATTGATGCTCCATCGAAATAACAGGATGACAAACCCCCATCATCGCCCCAATTTCGTTTACCCGATAGCCACCAGCATTAACGATAATCTCAGCATCAATATCACCATTTTCCGAATGCACAGTCCAACTATGATCTTTATGTTGGGTGAGGGCTATGACCGGATTATGGCGGATGACCTCTGCCCCATTTTTGCGCGCAACCCTGACCAGAGCCTGACATAACTGCGCTGGATCGATATCCCCATCAAGAGGATCCCATAATCCCCCAAGCAACTGATCCGTTGATATCAAAGGGTGACGCCGTTTGCATTCTTCGGCATCAATGACCTCAAAATTCACGCCCATACCCTTCGCCATGGAGGCAAAGTGGCGGTAACCTTCCATCACTTCTTCGGAATTTGCCAACCGAATACCGCCATCGGCATAATGGTAATTAATAGGATAGTCCATGTCTTCAGACAGCTTTTTATAAAGCGCAATGGAATGGGATTTTAGCCCTACCATAGTCTGATTCATGCCAAAATTTGTTACTTGCGCGGCAGAATGCCAAGTTGTGCCAGAGGTGAGTTCATCTCGCTCAATCAACATAACATCCGTCCAGCCTTCCTCCGTTAAGTGATAAAGGGTCGAACAACCAGCAATACCCCCACCAATAACAACAACACGCGCCGATTTCCGCATCTTCCCTCTCCTCTGATCTCGTTTTATTCTGGCAAGAGCCATAAGGGGCAAGCAATCAGAAATAATCAATTTGTCTTTTTTCAAATTTGATGTTCAATATTATTGAAACTCTTAAAGTGATAGGACACGGTCACGGTGAAGATATGAATATTAATCATTTGCGAATTTTCCGCACATTATCTTCTACCTTCTCCATGGTGCAAACCGCGCAACAGCATCACATCAAAACCTCCACCGTATCCCAGGCTCTGGCACGCCTAGAAGCTGAATTAGGTGTCCTGTTAGTTGATCGGTCAACGCGCCCTATTCGGTTAACGAGGGCAGGTCTTTTGCTAAGTCAGAAAACTGAGGCGATCTTTGATATCATTCATGATCTGCAAAATGAAATCATCGATCAAGATATCGCGGCAAAAGGGGAAATTCGTATTGGCATGATAGATGGACTAGAGAGATTTGTCATGCCAGCGATTGTTGGAAAGCTAAATCAAATGTGGCCAGATCGCTCACTTTTGACCCGAACAGGGCGTAGCGATCATTTGCTTGAAGATCTCAAAGAGCAAAGGCTTGATATTTCTATTTCTGGACACAGCACAGAGCTGATTGACGGTATTAATCATCATGAATTGATTAGTGAGCCGTTGATTGCCGTCCTGCCGCGCGATATGGCCGAAGAGGGGCGGCGCCCTGATCTTTCCCTGATCCCAATGATCAAGTTTAACATCGATTTTCCCCTTGGGCGGATGATTGATGCCCAGATGAAACGCTGTCGGTTGTCACCACGCATTTTGGCCTCGGTTGATACGACCCAAAGTCTGGTTAGCTTATGCAAAGACCTGAAGGCATGGGGCATAACTACCCCATTATCAATACTGGATACACCAACCGCCATTGACAATTTGGCCATTATCCCAACGCCATTTCCCTTGATCACCCGCACCATTTCCATCTGGCACCGCGAAGGTGAGTTCGCAACAACGGTTAGCCATATTCGAAGCATTGCTGAAACGGTCATCCGTCAGAAAATCGCAACTCTGTCTTTGCCAGAGGCTATGCCCATCAAAACCGATCATCTGTTTCCAAATACCCATCACATTCAACAAAATTAAAATGATAGATTAATTTCCATGAAGCTGTGTTTTGATCATTAACAAGACTCTTTTGCATTACTAGGATAATCGCATGAGTATACCAAAACAACGCAGTGGTGGCCGCCATGGGCGTCATCAGCATAGAGCCGCATCAGATGCTATTCCTAATCCGGCCCCGTCCGGTGTTGCTGGCGGAATGTATAAACCACTAAAGGATAATGAAGTCGCGCAAATCATTGACGCCGCTATCCGGCTGCTTGGTCAGTTTGGAATGTCTGAGGTGCCCAAGCCACTGGCAGAATTATTTTTAGCCCATGGGGCAACTTGGCGAGATGATGGCCGAATGGTATTTCCACGGCAATTGGTTGAGCATTGTATCAGCGTAGCAGCAAAACAATTTACCCTTCATGGCCGTGACCCAGAGAGGTCAATTGAAGTTGGCGGTAAAGCGGTTCATTTTGGAACTGGTGGTGCTGCCGTTCAAACCCTTGACCTTAATAGCGGCGATTATCGACCCTCTACCTTAGAGGATTTATATGATTTCACTCGCCTTCAAGATCAATTACCAAATGTGAGCTGGTTCACACGTTGCTGTATTGCAACCGATATAGAAAACCCTTTTGATCTGGATGTGAACACTGTTTATGCCTTGCTAAGGGGAACCACTAAACCGGTGGCAACGGCCTTTACGTTGGCTGAACATGTTGAACCTATTGTTGCTATGCTTGATCTTGCCGCTGGCGGTGCTGGTCAGTTTTCTAAGCGGCCATTTGTCAAAACCCATATTAGTCCAGTAATTTCGCCACTGCGGTTTGGTGAAGATGCTGTGGATGTTACCTTTGCTTGTATGGCGCATAACTTTCCGCTTTCATGTATCACCGCTGCGCAATCTGGGGCTACGGCACCTGCGACATTGGCCGGCTTTCTTGTCCAATCTCTCGCCGAAACCCTAGCCAGCCTGATAATGGTCAATGTGATTAAACCTGGATATCCCATGGTCTTTTCAAACTGGCCACTTGTTATTGATTTGCGAACTGGCGCTTTTAGTGGTGGCGGCGGCGAAACCGCCTTGCTAAA
>Ga0181592_10004187_pt1 | contig 11936 bp, 14 predicted proteins | sample 071ome_20_FD_133755 | JGI IMG/M metagenome (GOLD analysis project Ga0181592, IMG submission 133755) | Coastal salt marsh microbial communities from the Groves Creek Marsh, Skidaway Island, Georgia - 071412BT metaG (megahit assembly) | ecosystem: Environmental > Aquatic > Marine > Intertidal...
AGTAATCGGATCAGCACCCTGCAGGACCCTGATTCCTCCATTTTGCCCCTCGTTGAAGCCGCTCCGCTGGAAAGCCCATCCGGTCTTATCATCGACCAGACTCCACCGGAGCCTGAACTGATTGTACTGGAACAAACCGTTCTGGAAGACGGCTTCAAACATGCCGAACGTGATCTGGACCTGAATGATCTGGCCGATGAAGAAGTGGATGACTATTTACATAAAATCCGCAATTTCGATGCCGATTTTTTACCGATATCTTCCTGCCGGATTCCAAGCGCTTCCTGCTGGCTTCCACCGTGGCACGCCTGGAACGGGTACAGGACTATGTCGGACATGGCAATTTCAATTTGCTTGGCTTTGACGAAATGCTCTTCTTTGCCCGGAATTACCCGGAAATTGGCGCCTTTGAAAAGGCCGAGCTGGACTTTCTGGAAGAAATATTTTTTACCGATGCCAATGACTATGGCTTTTTTGGGGAAAAGGTTACCCCGGAGCTGACAACCCATATCCCACTCAGGGATGTCATAAAAATTACCGGCAGCGGCCATTACCTGCTCAAAGGAGCATCACTGAACCTGTACCAGCAGATCCGACATGATGTAGGGCCTCAGCTCCTGCTGACATCCGGCATCCGCAATGTCGTCTAGCAGATGCATTTGTTCCTTGCCAAAACCCAGCAGTCAAACCTGAACCTGTCGAAAGCCTCTCGCTCTCTTGCACCGCCCGGTCATTCCTTTCACTGTATTGGGGATTTTGATGTCGGCAAGATTGGCCTGGGTGAACTGAACTTCACCGAGGATTTTTCACACACTGAGGAATTCCAGCGCATGGTCAATCTCGGCTACATCGATATCCGCTATACCGATACCAATGAATTCGGGGTGCGTTACGAACCCTGGCACATCAAAATAGCCTGAAGCTCACCCCGAACCATTCAGAAAAAGCTGCAGATCTTCTTCGGAAAAAGGCCAGCCAAGCTCCGCGCCGGAATCGGTAAATTTCAAGACAGGAATCCGCTCGCCATATTCCCTTATCAGCAGATCACTTTCACTGATGTCAACAAGCTCAATCTCCATCGCTTCGCTGGGTATCTGCTGTCTGAGCATCGCTTCGGCAAGCTCACATAAATGGCAGGCAGTGGTCGAATAGAATTCCAGTTTACGCATGAGGGAGAGTTATGCCACTTCAGCCGCCAGCTGCACATCCTTGATCAATCGGGGGCCCTGGTAAATGAAGCCGGTATAAACCTGCACCAGGGAAGCGCCTGCAGCAAATTTTTCGCGGGCGCTACTTTGTGAGTCAACGCCTCCGACGCCAATAATAGGTACGGCCCCCTGCAGGTATTTCTGCAAGACACGCACCACGGACGTTGCTCTTTCCCGCAAGGGTGCTCCGCTCAGGCCGCCGCTTTCCTGAGCCCATTTACGATTGCGCAACATTTGCCTGTCTATCGTGGTATTGGTTGCAATAATGCCTTCAAATTTATGGTACAAGACAGCCAGCGCTATGTCCTTGCACTCTTTTTCATTTATGTCTGGCGCAATTTTTAATAAAAGTGGCACATGACGCTGATACCTTTCAGACAAAAGCGACTGTTCAGCCTTCATACTTGCCAGTAAGCTGTCCAGTTCTTCACCAAACTGTAGCTTGCGCAGACCCGGGGTGTTGGGGGATGACAGATTCACCACCACATAGTCTGCATAGGGGTAGACTTCACGCAGACAGTAAAGATAGTCATCCCGCGCATTTTCGACCGGGGTACTGAGATTCTTGCCAATATTGACACCCACAATGCCCTTGTAGCGCCTTTTCTTGAGCTGTTTTACCAGGTGGGCCACGCCCTTGTTATTGAAACCCATACGATTGATGATGCCCTGCTCTTCCTGCAAACGGAAAAGCCGGGGTTTTGGATTGCCGGGCTGGGGCTTGGGAGTGACCGTTCCCACTTCGATGAAACCAAAACCCAGGGCCCCCAGGGCATCAATATAATCGGCATTCTTGTCCAGGCCGGCAGCCAGACCAACCGGGTTGGTAAAATGCAGTCCAAAGAACTCACGGGCAGGGGATGTTTCCCTGCTGGCCAGCAGGGACGCCAGACCCAGCCGATGCAGAAGCTTCAAACCCTTGAGCGCCAGGCTGTGAGAAAACTCTGCTGGGAACAGGAAAAGCAGACGGCGAAATAGTGTGTACAAATTGGGGCAACTCCACATTTGCGTCACAATATAGTGTTTGAATGCCCGATGCTCAAGCAAGATTTGCAATAACGCCGCATCAATATAGAATCGGGTCTTTTTGTATTAATTAAAGTATCATACGCGCTCTATTTTTGTAGAGTCTGCAACAAAACCAATAATAGTTTACCAAGCAAGAGATCGTATTATGCCCCAAAGAGAAATGATTGGAGCCCTGAAAGACTGGCTCTCCCATCAAATTATTGGCCAGGAGCGATTACTCGACCGCCTGTTGATTGCCCTGCTGGCCGATGGACATTTGCTAGTTGAAGGCGCTCCTGGTCTTGCAAAAACCAAAGCCATCAAGACCCTCGCCGAAGGAATCGAAGGCGATTATCACCGTATCCAGTTCACTCCTGACCTGCTACCCAGCGATATTACCGGTACCGAAATTTTCCGTCCCGAAGATGGCAGTTTCACCTTCCAGCAAGGCCCCATTTTCCATAACCTGGTTCTCGCCGATGAGATCAACCGGGCACCGGCAAAAGTACAGTCCGCCCTGCTAGAGGCCATGGCAGAGCATCAGGTCAGTGTCGGCCGACAGACTTTCCATTTGCCGGAACTGTTTCTGGTCATGGCTACCCAGAACCCAATTGAGCAGGAAGGCACATATCCCCTGCCGGAAGCCCAGTTGGACCGCTTTCTGATGCACGTTACCGTGGACTACCCGGACACCGAATCGGAACGCAAGATTCTGCATCTGGTACGCAATGAAGCCAAGCACCAGGCCCCGGAACCACCCGCTGTAGTTGCACAGAGCAAACTGTTTGAAGCACGTCAGGAAGTACTGAATCTTCACATGGCTGAAGCCGTTGAGGAATATATCCTGCAACTGGTCATGGCAACACGTAACCCTGAACCCTATTCCGAAGAACTGGCCAAATGGATTGATTTTGGCGCCAGCCCACGTGGCACTATATCCCTGGATATCTGTTCACGGGCCCATGCCTGGTTGAAAAACAAGGATTTTGTCAGCCCAGAAGATGTTCATGAGATCTTCCATGATGTACTTCGCCATCGCGTTCTCCTGAGCTTTGAAGCTGAAGCGGCTGGTGTTGATGCAGACCGGGTGCTGGATGAAATACTGACACTCGTACCTTCTGCCTGAGCTATGTCCAGAAAGCGCCAGTTTAACATCGAGCAGGAGAAGTTCCGCTGTCGAGGTGCCAGCATCAACCTGCAGCAGCTACTCGACCAGCGTCACGTGGCCAAGGCACTGGAGCTCGATTACCAGTCGCGCTCCCGTCTGGGCATGTCCGGTTCGCATATTTCCAAAACCAAGGGCCGTGGTGTTGATTTCGAGGAACACAGAGGCTATCAGGCAGGTGACGATATCCGCAGTATAGACTGGCGTGTCACTGCTCGAACAGGCCGGCCTTTTACCAAAATCTTCCGCGAAGAGCGTGAAAGACCCGTTATCCTAGGTGTGGACCAAAGCCACCACATGTATTTTGGCTCCCAGGTCTCCTTTAAGTCCGTGGTTGCCGCTGAAACAGCTGCCATTTTATGCTGGATTACCGTCGATAACGGTGATCGTGTCGGCGGTGTTGTCTATTCCGACAGCCGTAATGAAATGATCAAACCGCGCCGTGGCAAGCGTTCAGCACTGCGTTTTCTGAGTGTGCTGGCCGACTACAACCAGCAATTGCTCATGCAGCACATACCACCGGCCCAGCAAGCGGAAAACAGCCTGAAAGAGGCCCTGAAAAATATTTACCGGATAGCACGTCCAGGATCGACCATTTACCTGATTTCGGACTTCAGCGACCTGGACAACTCCTGTTTGCAATATATCCAGCAGCTGAGCCTGCATAATGACCTTATCTGCTTCCATATTTATGACCGCCTGGAAGCCGAACTCCCCAGACCCGGGGTATACAGCATTACCAACGGCACAGAACTGGACACCATTGATACCTATGCGCCTCAGGTCCGAAAAAAATATCACGACGGCTTCACCAATAAGCTGCATGAACTGCATGCCGAACTGAATGCCCTGAAAGTACCTCTGGTAAGTCTGCGCACTGACCAGGTGGTCCTGGAACAACTGGAAACATGGAATCAGAAGACCCATTAAGCCAACTGGCCGATATTCACCTGCCTGATCCGGTCGGTTTCTGGCCACTGGCACCTGGGTGGTGGGTACTGATTGCCCTCTTTGTCCTTTTCATCATATGGATGCTGGTACTGACCTTTCGCAAGTTTCTCTGGAAAAAACGTTTGGAGGCCGCACAGAATGAGTTGGACAAAGCCATTGTGGCCTACCGCGAGAAATGTGCTCATGAAAATGCCGATGAGAACCAGGCTGGCCTGGACTACCTGTATGAAGTCAATAAAGTTCTCAACCGCGTAGCCCTATACACCGATACCTCCCAGAAACGCGATATAGCCAGGCTCAGCGGCTCTGCCTGGCTCACTTATCTGGACCAGTCTTACGGTGGTAATGACTTCAGCCAAGGTCCTGGCAAGGTTTTAGCCGAAGGTCAGTACCGACCAGTTTTTGCCGGCGAAATTGAAGCCCTTTATACTCTGTCTAAACAGTGGATTCTGAGCCGCTATAAAAGTGACAATGCGAGCAGAAAAAAAGCCAACCGTAATAAACAGGCAAAGAGCGATGCCAGCAGGGTGAGTGCATGATTGAGTTTCAGTGGCCCTGGGTCTTTATCCTGATCCCGCTGCCTTATCTCATCAATCGACTGATGCCGCGTGCAGAAATCGTGGAAACGCCCCTGTTTGTGCCATTTTACAGTTCCCTGCGAAGAGCAGATGTCAAAAGTATCCGGCTTAGCAGCCGCAGCATGATTCTGGCCTTGCTGGCCATTTTGTGCTGGTTGCTACTGGTGCTTGCCGCCAGCAGACCACAATGGGTTGGCGAGCCTGTCCAGTTACCCACAACCGGCCGTGATCTGATGCTGGCCGTTGATATTTCAGGCAGCATGGAAGCCCAGGATATTCAACTGGAAGGTCGCAATGCAACGCGACTAGAAGTGGTCAAGTCCGTGGTCGGCGATTTTGTGGAACGCCGCAGTGGTGACCGTTTAGGCTTGATTCTCTTCGCTGCACGCGCCTACACACAGGCTCCTCTGACCTTTGACCGCCCGACCGTTGGGATTCTGCTGGAAGAAGCGCAAATCGGTATTATTGAGGAAAATGCCACAGCCATAGGCGATGCCATTGGGCTGGGGGTTCGCCATCTGCGGGAACGACCCGAAGCCAGCCGCATTCTCATTCTGCTCACCGACGGCGTCAACAATTCAGGACAGGTTTCACCCTTGCAAGCAGGTGAACTGGCTGCCCGTGAAGGCATCCGGATTTACACCATCGGTATCGGCGCTGACAGCAACCCGCGCAATTCCATATTCAGCACCCGGGCCGTCAGCCCTTCAGCTGATCTGGATGAAGAAACCCTGACGGAGATCGCAGTCAATACAGGTGGCCGCTATTTCCGTGCCCGTGATCTGAGCGAACTGGAAGAAATTTATGCTGTCTTGGATGAACTCGAACCGGTTGAGCAGGAAGATGAAACCTTCCGGCCTACCATTGCCCTGTTTTACTGGCCGCTTGGTACCGCCCTCCTCCTGAGCTTCCTGATCGCACTGTCCAGGCTTCCCCTGTTGAGTTTATGGAAAAATCGGGATGATGCCCCCATATCTCTGGCAGAGGGTAATTGAACATGAATACGCTCAGCCTGTTTATTGACAATTTCCACTTCCTGCGCCCCCTGTTCCTGCTGGGACTGGTGCCTGCGTTGTTATTGATTGCCACACTGGGCTTCCTGCACAGCAACAACTCAAGCTGGCAACGTGCCATCGACAAGAGCCTGCTGCCCTTCCTCTTGGAAAAGAACACACGTTCACGCCAGTTTCTGCCACTTTATGGCTTGTTAAGCATCTGGGTTCTGTCCACCATTGCCCTGGCAGGGCCTACCTGGCAACAGATCCCCTCCCCGGTACAAGAGCGTGAAGATGCCCTGGTCATCATACAGGACCTCTCACTGTCCATGTATTCCACCGATCTCAATCCCAGCCGTCTGGTCCGCGCCCAGCGCAAGTTGATCGACCTGCTCAACAGCCGTGATGAAGAAGGCCAGACAGCACTGGTTGTTTATGCCGGATCCGCTCACACCGTAACGCCCCTGACTGATGACACGGCTACCATCTCGAACATGATCCCGGCGCTGGATCCAAACATCATGCCGGTCCTGGGCAGCAAACCCGAAGCCGGCATCAGCCAGGCCATCACGCTGCTGGAAAACGCCCAGATCAATGAGGCCAGCATCATGCTGATCAGCGATGGCATCAACCGGGCAGATATCACTGCCATCAGTGAGCTGATTAACAACACACAGCATCAGCTACTGATACTTGGCATAGGCACCGAGGAAGGCGCACCCATACCCACGGCAGAAGGTTTTCTGCGCGATCAGAATGACTCCATCGTCATCCCTCAGTTAAACCGGGCCTTATTGCAAGAGCTGGCCAATGATGTTGGAGGGCGCTATACCGATGCCGTTCTGACCGATCAGGACATCGACTTTTTACTGGATCAGGGCTTTTTTGAAGATAATCAGAATTTGCGCGACGTTGAACAGGAGTTCGACACCTGGCTGGAAGCCGGCCCCTGGTTACTCCTGCTGGTGCTGCCCCTGGCCGCCTTTGCCTTCCGTAGAGGCTGGCTTTTGAGTCTTTGCTTGCTGATTCTGGTCAATCCTCAACAGGAAGCTTACGCCCTGAGCTGGCAGGACCTGTGGTCCAATAAAAACCAGCAAGGCATTGCGGCCTTTGACAGCCAGGAATTCAATTCAGCTGCCGAGCTATTTGAAAACCAAGACTGGCGAGCTGCTTCCTATTACCGTAATGGCAATTATGAAGAAGCGCTGAACCAGCTCAACCAGCTGGAAGGCCTCGACGCCGAATACAATAAGGCTAATACTCTGGCACGCCTGCAACGTTTTGAGGAAGCCATCGCTGCCTATGATCGTATCTTGGACCAGCAACCGGATCACACTGACGCCCAGTTCAACCGTGAACTTGTGCAAAATCTACTCGAACAGCGTGAGCAGGAACAAGAGGAACAGGATCAGGAACAGCAAGAAAACGAACAGGGCCAGGACCAGGAACAAAACGAACAAGATCAGCAAGGCCAGTCTGAACAGCAAAGTCAGGAACAGACAGCTCAGGAAAATCAGCAAGAACAGCAGGAAGAATCCGATCAGGCTCCGCAAGAGCAGCAGCAATCCGAAGTGACGGATTCTGACGCCGGACAGGAAGAGGAAGACCTGGAAGAAACCTTGCAACCTGAACAGACACTGGCAGATCAGGGTGAAAGTGAAGAAGAACAGGCCATGCAGCAATGGCTGGGTCGCATTGAAGATGATCCCGGTGAGTTATTGCGCAACAAGTTCCGTTATCAGACACAGCAACTGCTTTATGAGCAATTGCAGAATCCTCGAATTTTTGAAGCACAGAACAGCAATCAGATATGGTAAAACGCTTTTTAACAACCTTGTTCATCCTGCTGACAGCGGCAAGCGTTTATGCCCAGCAGCCGCCCCTGAGTGCCTTTGTCGACCGGACTGAATTAGCCCAGAATGATGTCTTTACTCTGACAGTACGGGTTAATGCCGACTTCAGCTCCAGCCCACCAAACATGGATGCCCTGACACAGGATTTTGAGCAACTTGGCAGCTCCATCAGCTCTTCGTTTACCATCATCAATAATGTCTCTGAACGCTGGAGCGAATACCGAATTACACTGCGGCCACGCTCTAATGGCACACTGAGCATCCCCGCTTTTGAAATTGATGGCGAGTCAACCCAGCCAATCACCATAACCGTAAGTGACACTCCGCAAGTCACGTCCCAGACCGAGGATTTTTTCCTGACCAGTTCCGTCAACAAGGATGAAATCTATGTGCAGGAAGAGCTGATCTATACAGTTCGTATCTATTTTGCCACGCCTTTTGACCAAGGCGCGCAACTGAGCGCACCACAAGCCGACAACGCTGTAATACAGCAGCTCGGCACTAATGAAACCAGCTACCAGGAAGTCATTAACGGACTACGTTATAACGTTATCGAGCGCAAATATGCCATGTTCCCTCAAAGCAGCGGTAGCCTGACTATTGACCCCATCGCCTTCAACGCCACAGTTGGACGTCGGCGAACCGGCAGTATATTTTCAACCCAGACTACCGGTGGCCGCCCTATTAATCTGGTCAGCGAAGGGCATGAAATCACCGTGAAAAGTAAGCCTGAAAGTTACCCGGCAGATGCTACCTGGCTACCCAGCAGCAACCTGAGCCTTCAGGAAAGCTGGAGCCGGCAGTTACTGGGCATAGAAGTGGGTGAAGCGGTCACCCGTAACCTGACCCTGCGTGCAGATGGTATCAGCAGCTCACTTTTGCCGGATCTGGAATATCCGGAATCAGCAAATCTGAAATACTACCCTGATCAAGCCAATCGGGAAGATCTGGCCACTCAAAATGGAGTGACTGGTGTGCGCAGTCAGGGCACAGCCATTGTCGCTTCACGAGCCGGCGACTTCACCTTGCCAGCTATCGAAGTGCCCTGGTGGAACACCGAAACTGACACACTGGAATTTGCCCGACTGCCAGCCTATGAACTGAATGTCATCAACAGCAGTGGCCAGCCTGAACAACAAAGTGGAACCCAACTTGATAGCAGCCCGCCTGTCGTCAATACTGGCGTCAGTGTCGGCAGTTCGGCTTCTGGCGGAAGCTCCTATATTTGGTATTACGCAACAGCAATTTTTGCCCTGGCCTGGCTGTTCAGTTCAGGGATGTGGTACCGCACACGACTGGTGCTGAAACATTACAGTGCCAATGTGGCTGCCAGCTTTAATTCAGGAACAGCTGTAACAGCAAAACCACCAGTAAAACAGCCTGAGAAAAAGACCGGCAACCTGGACGGCGCCCTGCGCGTAGTTCTCTTTGCCTGTGAAGAAAACAGCTTAAGTAAAATCAGGCAGGCCTTGTTGAACTGGGGACAGGTGTATTTCAATAACCCCCGCATACTCTCGCTTGAACAGCTCAGGAAGCACCTGGATGATGAGCCCCTTAAGGAGCAGTTGCTTGAACTGGAAAATGCCATGTATGGCAGCAAGGCACAAAGTGAAAAGTTTGAAGCTGCTGCCCTGGCAACACGAATCAAATCCCTGAAAAAACCACGCCCGCATAATGATCATAAAAAAGCGGCAAGAGAATTTTCCCTGCCGCCTCTTTACAAGAATTAGAAAATAATCGGCCTGTATCAAGCTGATTTCAGAAAAGGTCCTTTTGTTTTTGCATTAATGGCAATTCGTCTGGGCTTCATTGCTTCCGGAATCTCACGCACCAGATCAACATGCAAGAGCCCGTTTTGCAGTGTCGCAGAAACAACCTGAACGTGATCTTCCAGTCTGAACTGCCGTTTAAAATCTCGCTCTGCGACCCCCCGGTGCAGATAGTTACGCTCCTCATCCTTTTGAGTCTTACTGGCTGAAATTGTCAGGGTATTTTGTTCGCTTTCCACACTGATTTCATCTTCCTCGAAGCCGGCAACCGCCATGCTGATACGATATTTATCAGGCTCCAGCAACTCAATGTTGTAGGGTGGATAGGCAGATTGAGAACGATCAGCAGAGCTGACGCTATCCAGCAATGAAGCCAGGTGGTCGAAACCTATGGCCGATCGGTACAGGGGAGAAAAGTCTAAATTAGTCATTCCTTATATCCTCATAAAGCAATATAAAAATAAATGGAAACTGTTCCGCAGAACCAGTTATGTCATGTGAAGCCAATGGCCTTCACACTTAAGAAATGGGTTTGCCGATAGCTTTTTTCAAGCCCTGGTGAAAATGGGACTTAGCCGAAAAGCAGCTGGGGCAGCATGCGCCCAGGTAAAAAAGCGATAGCAGCGGCAAGCAAAATGCCACCAAGATACAGTCCGATCATACTGCCCCGATGCGATTTGATATCACCACGACGGGCTGCCATAAAGGACATGGGTATCGTCACCAGTACGACAAGACTGAACAGATGTAAAAAACCGAAATGATTAAAAATGCGCGGCCCGATATAAGCTGGCATAAACAGCGTGATGACGCCCGTCAGCAACATCAGGCACATATAAATCTTGCCCAACAGTTTGTGTAAAGGAGTACCTTTTCTGTTCAAGAGCAGAAAAGTACCCAGAAAAAATGCCGGGAGAATGATGGACAAATGCAGCCAGGCAAAATTTTCGTAACTCATTTGGCTTGCTCGGCTGAAACGGCTATGTACTCAAAACGGGGAAGCACTTTGCCATCCACATTTACGTATTCCCTAAACATGGCAAGCGGCCTTACCCAGAAGACTGCATCGCCGTAATGCGGCACATACAACACCATGGTTTCCAAGGTTTCGGAATGCCTGGCAAAACCAATGACACTGTAATGCTTACCCTTGTAATGCCGATAAACCCCCAGCGGTATATAATTATCCATTGCCTTCCAGCCCCTGAACCTGTCATAAAATAGCCATTGGGGCTTCATAAAAAATTAATAAATCTTTAATCAGCTTTTAATGGCCACTGCTTAATATGCCTGCAATTTATATGAGCTTGCTGTATTGAGCTCAATTAAATCAAGCAGGCTAACATGATGCTGAAATATATTCAGGCCTTTGATTTAAGAACATTCTATTCTGTATTCTATTACAGCAAGCAAACTTCCCTCCCAATAAACCTGACACGCCATGCTAAGCTCATTTCTAAAATGGCGGATGGCTGGCTGTATTTATCGCTTATCCCCCTGACCTTAATTTTCAGGCAGGATCAAATTGTAAATTACTTATACCTGGCTGTCCTGGGATTCTCAATTGAACGTGGTTTTTATTTTACTCTGAAAAACACCATCAAACGACCAAGACCTTATCGGAGTATTAAAGGGTTAAAGTCAATCATCCTGGCTTCTGATGAATTCAGCCTGCCATCCGGTCATACTTCGGCAGCTTTTTTCTTCAGTACATTTTTGTGCATGGGATTCAGCCCATTGTTTCTCCCTCTTTACCTCTGGGCTACTGCCGTCGGATTATCCAGGGTTGTTCTGGGCGTGCATTACCTGACTGATATCATCATCGGAGCCATTTTGGGCTCGGCAATTGCTTTTCTAATTTTGTAAATTTCACAATTCAGGAACTTGGTATGAAAATACTTTACGGTGTCCAGGGTACTGGAAACGGCCATATCAGTCGTGCAAGCGCCATGTTTGAAGCCTTCAAGAGCTATCCCGATCTTGAGGTGGAATGGCTACTCAGTGGTCGCGATCAAGACCTCGGCTGTGGTGCTATTGAAGAGTTTAAATGGCGACGTGGTCTAACCTTTATTACCAGCGCCGGAAAAATTAACGCCTGGCAGACCCTGAGGCATAACAAATTAAAGACATTTTTCACCGATGTAAAAGAGCTGGATCTCAGCTCCTATGACCTGGTCATTTCAGATTATGAGCCGGTAATCTCGCACGCAGCCCGTCGGCGCAAGATCCCCTTAACCGGTATTGGTCACCAGTATGCCTTTAGCTTTGATATTCCCAAGTCTGGTGCCAATCCCGCTGTCAATTTCATCATGAAAGCCTATGCCCCTGTAACCCAGCCAGTAGGCCTGCACTGGCATCATTTTAACTATCCTATTCTTCCTCCCATACTCGATATTGACTTGCCAGCAG
>Ga0181592_10004191_pt1 | contig 11929 bp, 7 predicted proteins | sample 071ome_20_FD_133755 | JGI IMG/M metagenome (GOLD analysis project Ga0181592, IMG submission 133755) | Coastal salt marsh microbial communities from the Groves Creek Marsh, Skidaway Island, Georgia - 071412BT metaG (megahit assembly) | ecosystem: Environmental > Aquatic > Marine > Intertidal zone...
GAGTACGCTCTGTGCGAGGGTACGCATCTCGGCGTTATCGTAGTCACAAAGCACCAGCGTGTGCCCTTCGCTCGCCACGAAGCAGTCTCGCAAGCCTCCTTTGCGAGGGAGGTTCTGTAGATTCGGTGCAGAGGAGCTTGTTCGTCCTGTCTGTACCAATGAGTCGTAGCGAGTACGCAACCTACCATCAAAGTGAGATGCCGACTGGAGTGACGGAATGTACGTCTGCTTCAGCTTCTGCGCCTTCTTGAATTCAAGATACACCGCGAGATCCGGATGCTCGGTGGCTTTGAGCGCGTCTTTCGCGGTGCTGACCTCGGCGGTCGCTGTCTTAGGGACATCTATCCCGCGAGCGATGTGCTCACGCTCAACGATCTCTTTAATCAGCGTAGTGTTCGCCTTACGGTCCTCGGTGAGGATACCACGCGCCACTAGCTTATCGCCGTACTCGTTGAGCATCGCGTCTAGGCTGGCTTCGACCTGCGAGATCGACTCAGGGTCAACGGTGATCCCCTCGGTGCTCATCACTTGAAGCGCAAAGTCAGCACGTACTTGACGGTGCTGGTCCCTTACATCGATCTCGTCAAAGTCTTGCTCTTGTGCTTGGTAAACGAGCACAGTCACAAGCGCGTCAAGCCCTGCGTAGTCGATTGCCTCTTGGGGCCATTCGGTGGCGGGCTTCTGTGCGAGCTCGTCGTACCTGTACCGCACACTCCCCTCTGCCTTCTGTGACAGCATATCGAAGCCAAGGTACTTAGTGGCGAGCCCTGCGAGGCTCAGTCTGCGTACTCTGCCTCCGCTCGCTGTCTCAATCGTCCCTGCGCCTGTTCCACCAGCACGGATCTTATGGAGCTTCTCGCGCACCATTGTACAGCGCACCCTGTCCTTTGCCATGAGCTCAAAGAGCGTAGGCATGAGATGAGGGAACGCACGCATGAGCACCGTCCAGTCGAACGAAGCGTTGTGGAGGATGATCGGCTCATCCATATCCACAAGACGCTGAATAAACTCAGCGATGCGCGGGCCAGTCATCACCCCTGCTTTGTAGTCCGATCCGTCGTAGCGACAGTAGGATAAGCAGACCAACGGTGGTGCGTTGTTCCCTTTGATTAGGTATGTCTCTGTGTCGATTGCAATCATGTGTCTTAGTCTCCTATGTACAAATGAAAACGCCCCCCTGCGTGAGCAGAGAGGCGAATCCATCCCATGTCTAGGTGAGGAGACTAGACGGGTCGAACTTACGCTGTCTCGCTCACGCTGTCAAGGGGTCTGTCTTACTTAGAACGGCATATCGTCATCATCGCCCTCGACTGGCTCACCGCCCTCGATAGCGTCGTTCGGGTCTTTGATCGTGTTCTCGACCGTCCAGCCCTGCGCGATCTCCTCAGCGACACGAGCATACGAGAAGCTGATAAAGTCTGCACCCTTCTTGCTTACCTTCTTCTTGCCAATGATACGGATGCAGTCACCTGCAATCGCTGAGTCAGAGCCACCTTGAAGCGCGTTGCTGATCTCCTTTTGGGTCAGCTTCGCCCCTTCAGGGAGACAAGCGAGCACGATGGTCTTGAGCTTACCGATGTACTCATCAACTTTCCATGCGGGAACCCCTGAGAGAGTGAACATCTGCTTCACTTTGTCCCCTCGGCGGTGCTTCTCTGTGTTCGTGGTGCTCACGATCTCACCCTCAAGGATCACAATGTCGTTGCCGGTGTTCTCGCTGGTCATACTGACAACGCCCTCGATCTTGATAACGTGATCGCCCTCTTGGAGGAAATCACGGTCAACACGGGCGCTTTGCGCGTTTTGAATCTTCTTTGCATACTTTGAAACGTCGAAACTCATTTGACGTTACTCCTTCTTCGTTGTGTATCGGAGGACATGGGAGCCTCCGAAGGCGTGTATCTAGGACCTCACACGAGGTGGGTACTAACATGAGGGCATAGTGACAGCGTGTCAACTAATTCTTTGTACAATATAGCAATCTCTGATTTTGCCCCGTAGTTTCAAACACATAGCGGGCACTCTCTTTTGCCTTGTTCAGCGCTCGACCGAACAAACTGTGTCTGTATACGACACAACGGACCTCGTCTCGCTGTTGTCCAGCTCGGTGTGTCCTCGCCAACATCTGCTCCCATCTCGCTGGGTGTGCGAGCGGGTGAGCGACGATCTGATTCCCCCAAGACTGGAGATTCTTCCCTGTACCGTGAGAGCTGATACTAATCACCGCTGGGTGCGCTGTGTGCTTGTTGGCATCGAGTCGCTTACTTGCGTCATCGCCTCCTCCGTATACAGCGTAGCCTGTCATCTCAGCGATGCGATCTGCGACCGCTTGTAGTCCGCACCATATGAGCGGAGGGTCCTTTTGCTCCTCTGCCCATGATACAATGTCTTTGACCCACGTATCCTCGACCCACACGGCTCTAGTGGTGGGAGGCTCACGGTGATTCACCGCGCTCCATCCATTCCATGCGTTGACGAGCCGAGGGTGCGTGATCTCTTGGCGCTGTAGCGCACGCTTCAAGAGCGCTTCACTGTCTACAGGGTAGCGTTCGAGTGCCCAATTAACGGCGGAGCTCCATGCGCGACGAGCCTCGATCCACTCTGTGTCCGGCGCTCTATCCCCCCATTCCCATATGTACACGAAGCCCATAAGTAACTGGGGCCACGCTCGGCTGTACACGCTGTCTTGTGGCGTCCACAGGTCGCTCGATGACATCACAGCCTGAAGCGTGTCTGCGCTCAGGTGTTCATGTGTCGCGCTCACTACGTCCTGTGACTCTAGGAGCGTAGCAATAGATGTGCGAAGGTCCGGTGAGAGCCTGAAGCGACGTGTCTCTAGTAGCAGAGAAGCGCCAACGTCCTGACTCTTTGTAATCACGACACCCCTAGAGGAGCGCAGTCGCTTATGGAGCGCCTTCTCAGGGTTCTCATCGAAGCGCTCCCCCGAAGGAGCGTACATCTTTCGCTCTTTGCGCGACGCATCTCCGTCCTCAATGACCTTCGCCCATACGTGAATGAGGTGGCTCTCGCGAGGCAAGGGTGACCAAGGACCAAGCGCCCAGTTACAAAGGTGCGCGTACTCACGCAGAGATCGAGACACTAACGTACCGCTGAGCGCACAGAACATCGCGCCACTACCAAGTAAGTATGTCTCCAGTCTCTTCACCCTCGCGCTCTTTAGGTTCTTGAGGTGGTGTGCTTCGTCACAGATGATCAAGTCAGGATCAAGCTCGTTGAGCTTATCCACCTGTGCAGGGGAGCTTAGTCCTTCGTAACTCATACAGGGCATGGGTACGAGGTTGAAATGCTCACCGTAAGCGACACGGTCGCTCTCGTACTGTGCTCGCATAGACGCAGGTAACAAGATCAACGGACGCTGTGCATTGAGCACAGATGGGAGTAAGAGCGACGTGAGCGTCTTACCTTCTCCACAAGCAACCATCGCCACTAGCCCACCAGCACGCTTCGCCTCAGCGAGCATCTGCGCTTGGATAGGTCGTAGCGTCATTGAGGGAGCATAAGGGGTCACGCTGTACTTGCGACTGTACGTCTCGACGTACTTGTGCCCCTTTAGTGGCTTCTCAACAGGTAACTCGCAGAGGCGCTGAACCTCTAGCGGTAACTCAGCCACGTTTTACAACAACGTCCGCGAGGTCAGTCAGCACAGAGACAAGACACTCGTACTCTTTGCTGATCGGGTCGAGGTAGATCGTAGACACATTCGGGGGCCACCCTCGGTCTACCAACGTAGCGGAGAGCGCACTCCAGCCCTTACCGTAGTCCACTACGGCGAGATGCGGGACATTGAAGCTCTCACAGAGCTCTTGGATCATAGGAGCGAGCGCTTCGGTCGCAGATACAGGGAACGTGCTCGCGCCCTTCATAGGTACGCAACCAATGTAGAGCACCTTCGCGGTGCGCTTAGGTGCCTTCTTCGGCTGTTGTACAGAGTCACCAGTCAGGAGCGCGAGGCGCTCTTCGCGTGTCATTCCACTCATTTTCGTTGTCTCCTCTTTCGGTGTGGGTTGGGTACCCTTTGGAGTTTGATTGTGTGCGTTGAAACACGCGCCTCGGAACGGACAACCGCCGTACTTAGCACATGAGTCGTATTCTGCGTGTACCTCAGACGCATCGGGAGCGCAAGAGGCTTGCACCATCTGGTTGATTGTCTCTTTAATCTGCGACCATTGATCTCTTACGTGCTCTCGCGTGACTGTCACGCTCACACGCTTAGACCAGCGTGACTTTGTCCCGTAGTAGATGTGTGTAAGCGTCACCTTCTCTTTGTTCGGGAAGCGTTGAAAATACGCCTCGGCGTACATCATAAGCTGTACATTGATCGCGAGCTCTCGTTGGCTCTTTGTGTACCGCTTGTTCGAGCTGGTCTTATGATCAACGATCTCGTCTTTACTGTGATCAATTAGATCAACGAACCCCTTAACGGGCACAGGGGCATCGAGCAGAGGCATATGTTCTTCGAGGCTAAGCTCAATCTCTAAGTGGTCACCGACCTCCGGCAGGTGCTCCGCTCCGCTCCTCGCGATCTCACCGATCTCGTCCTCTGTTCCAATCACACCAGTCTCCCCACGTAAGTAGGCTTCGAGTGTAGCATGGACCTGCGAACCTAGCTCTGTCGCGCTGGTGCTTGGTGACTGTAGTCCCACGATCTTGTTCAGGTACCACTTACGTGGGCAGTCTCTGAACGTAGTGATCTGTGACGCACTAACGTGCGGTACTCTGTGCTCTGTCATGAGTGCTCTTCTCGCTGGGGTCGATTCGCAAGTGCGCTCTGCGGTGTAACAGCGTACCCTGCGATAGGTGCCAATAGCGTGTTCGGGTTACAAACAATGTGGTGAGACTCTGTGTCCGCGAGCGGAGGAGCGTCGAGCAGGTGTACGTGATTCAGCGGGTGCTCTTCGGGCCAATAGTCTGCCCATGTGCCACCGACCTTCTCGATATGCTCCTCTACACGGTTGCGTGCCTTCTTCGGCTCGCGTGGTGGCACGAGATCATGTGCTTTGACGATCTTACTCACGGTAGACGCCGTCCACTTTCGCTTACCGACTGGAGGAGCGATACCTCGCTCTGTCAGCGCTTCGGCAACCTGTGATCTTGTTTTCTTGATCGCGAGCTCTGCTCGGATCGTAGCGAGTATCGGTGACTCGTCTGTCTCTAGCGCTAACGCAGGACGCGCTTCGGGCTTCGGCGCAGGTGGCTCGTTGAGCTGAACTAGCTCGCGTTCATACGCACCGCGAAGCACCCTCGCCTCTGCGTCCCCCAGTCCGCCGTGTGCGTCAGGGAACTCACACTCCATATTTTCCTTACGGCACATACCTCCGTCGTACATCGCACACCGTCTAGTGAGCGAAGAGAAGCGTGTGTGTGCTCGCGGGTCGATCTCATGCGTCTCTGCGCTGTCGCACGTAACCCACTCGCTTCGCATCACAGGAGCGGGCTCAGGTGCGCTTGGTGGCATCGGGTCACTTGGTGGCATGGGATCGCTTGGTGGCATAGGATCGCTCGGTGGTACTGGTGGGCTCGGCGGAACAGGCGTAGGATCGTTATCTTCAGGTGGCAAGTGAGATGCCTTGAGTGAGTACAGCGTCCCTCGCTTGCCTGAACGGCGTGAAGTGAGGATATGCCCTTGGCTTACCTTCTCACGCAGTCCGCTTAGCACCTTACCAACGTAACGTACACCTGTGTTCCTAAAGAGCCCAGCGAACTCCTCAAGGTAATCACCGCTCCCCTCACGCTGTGCATAGGCAAGCCCCCTAGAGAGCTCTGACGCCGTCCATTCGCTCTCTGTCTCTCTGTTCTTCAAGTCACAATGCTCTTGCCACTCTACGAGGTAGCTGAACAGGTCACTTGAGTCATCACCGCGAGCCTCTTCGACCTCCTTCGTGCTGATATGCACGATGTCCGTAGACTCTGCGTCAGGGTACATCTCTTTGCCGACCCATAAGAGCGGATCTCTCACCCAGTCGAGCCACAGCTCAAACGAGCCAAAGTTACGTGCGTCTCGACCGATCTGTCGGCGCTCTTGTGCCGTGGTATTCAGGTGGAACGCTCTGAGGATCGTAAGCACCGCGCACCACGTCTCAGTCACGCGCTCTCTCGCTACGCTGATCAAGTCATGGTGCCGAAAGCCCTTACGCTCTTCGGGGCGCTCAAGGTCAGTAACCAAGCGAGTGACGATGGTACGACGGTCCGTATCGGCGCGTAGACTTGCGTTGTTCCCTGTAGCACCGAGGAACACGCGCTGTTTTGCGGAGAACATCTGCGACTTACCGAGAATACGGTCCTTCTTTGAATCGCTGGTAATGAACGCATCGAACTGCGCGTCACCGATCCCTCCTCGGACGTTGTCGAGGATAAGGTAATCATCGTCACTCAGTAGGATAGAGCTCAGCATCTTGTTCAGCTCTTCAGGACGCTCAGGGGTCGCTGAAAGCACAGGCGAGTGACCATAGACAGACGCGATCACCGCGCCGATGAGCTTGGTCTTACCAACGCCCTTACTGTTCGCGTTAATTAGGAACAATGGAGCTGGCCCATCAATGCTACGGCGCAGACAAGCGGTCATCGTACACGCCACCGCGAGGAGCTTGTGTGCGCGTTCTTGCCAAGGGAAGTCATCGTAGAGGTCAAGGATCTCCGTGACTGCGTTGATCGCATCGTCCATCGTAGGCTTACTGCGAGCCACCTCCGCCAGCTTATCGAGGTCGAGTGACGGCGAAGGCAGGAAGTACGTATGCGTCTCAGGACAGTAACCACGCTCTAAGCGCGTGGGTGTCATTGTCACAGGGTCAATGATCGGGAGGACCGTCCGCCCCTCGACGTAAGGTAGCCGTGAGCGGATCTCATCGAATGACTGCTGGACGATTGTCTTAGGTACGACGGTGCGCTTGAGCGCTGTTCTGCCCTCTTTGTCGGTGTACTCCTGCACCCAGCGCGTTGAACGGTTTAACATACCTGTCAGGTAGTCAGCGTTCCACTCACGCCACATGACCTCGCCGGTGGGCGCTTGCTCAAGTGACACAATCGCTTGGTGGCGCTGGAATACCTCACCCTTACGAGCGCGATAGAGCACGTCGAGCGCTTGCTCCAAAAACCCGCTGTAGTCATACGGGTCAAAGACCGTCTGTGACTGCTCTACCTTACAATGCGTGCGCCACACCTCGCCATGCTTCGTCTGTAGGTAACGAACGACGCCCACGCTCTTATGGTTCTGCTTACAGCTACCATGTAGACAATGGACAATATAGCCACCGTCCTCGTCTGCAAGTAGCGCACAAGAGTCATCGCGACCATCCCCGCCTGACGTATGGAGCTCTGACCAAGGACAGCGAGCGTGGTACTTAGGGTGACCGTTATGTGTCCCCGCTTCTTTGCCGAGCCAGCCAATGTCACGGTAGACCTCAACGAGCCCTTTGATCGCATCGCTCTTCTGAATACGTGGCAACAGCGCATCGTTCACGACCTTCAGGTCAGCGTAGGTCAGCTCGTATGGCTCAATGTGCTTAGGTACATAGACGAGCCCTGTCTGTGTGACCTTACGTGGGTTGTTCGGGCTCTGCCTACGGCGTACCCACGGAGCACGAAACAGCCGAGGCGCATCCGAGCACGCAGGGTCAAATGGTTGCCCTTGTATCGTAGGCAACAGAGAATACAGACGCTCATAGAGCGCGGACCAGTCTGCGCCACCGTCACCACGCACCTTGAACGGCTTTGAGAGAGGGCGAAGCGCTCTAAGTCCACCGCGAGTACGATAGAGCACTGCTCCTGACAACATGGGGTGCTGGGTAGCAAGCGCCACAGCTTCTCTGAACTCTTTATCTGTCCACTCAATGTGGTCAGGTGTGTCCCAGTCCCACACGAGCACGTCCACTTGGCTCTCTTCGACATCGAACACAGCTTTAGTGAGTCGGCGTGCTCCGTCTAACCTCTCGGTGAGCTTCGGGGACCAAAGAGGCTGGATATGGTGATCATCGTCCCACATCGTAGCGATAGCGTCAGAGAGACGGTTTAGGATGATCTGCGGAGAGTCATCGCCCTCATGAGAGAAGCCTTTGACCATCTTCTGCTCAAGTACGCCGACCACACAGTCATCAAGTGGCTTTAGGTCCGCGATCAGCTCTTCGGCTTCGTTCGGCGCATAGAAGCGTCCGAGCTTGGGTGCCTTGGGGGTGTCCGCCTCGTCCGCAGACGCAGATCGCGCAGATTGCGTAGGTTGCGACGATTCGGACGTAGCGAGTAGGCGTGCTAGACGCTCTTCGCGTGTCATATTCATGTTGTCTCCTCGTGACAAATGGGGGCCTCAACATAGATCCCCTTGTGCCACGCTGTCAACTAGTCAGTTACCTAAATTAGGTCCGCCGATCACACCGTAGCGTGGGAGCGAATAGATCGGACCGTAGCCAAGCGTGTCACCAAAGTCGGCGAGCTTAATGACCATATGCACGCCCGCTACGAGTAAGCGGTGCATAAGGTGCCCCACAAGACCTGCTGTCTCTTCGCCTGTTAAATAGAGCGGGAATGGACCATTGATCTGATCGCCATAGTCCAGCGTCTCAGGATCAAGGTCGAACAGATTGAGCAAGTGACCACCATACGGCTGGCCTGTCGGACGAGCGCTCCCGTCCGGCGATTGGAGGTACGTTGGTGGTGCGCTCATAAGCTCTGAGTCTAAGTACACCGTCACTAAGCACTCTGACTCTGTCATAACGAACGGCAGAAAACGAATGGAGCCTGTGTCTGTGCCCGACCACGCTTGCCAGTAGCCGTTGTCGATTAGAGACAGGGTTGCGTAGCCTGTTGACGCAGTCGCGACGTAAACGAGACGCTTTTCGGAGGTAGTATCACTCGTAAACCACGCCCATCGACCGCCGTGTGCGCCCGTTACATCTGCATGAGAGAACAGGCCACTTGTCGCTATGGACACCCCCTCAAGCTCGGTGAGGTCCGCCCACGGTCTAAACAGCGCATCGAGCACAGCGAACAAGCAACGAAAGGTGCCACGGGGCTGGTACACAAAGGCTTGAAGCATCTCTGCCCATGCGTCTCTAGGGTACGTATGAGGACGAGTAACACCGAGTAAAAGAGCAGAGATACGATCTATCGCGTACCCATCGGCTCTCGTAAAGATCGTGTCTCTGCGTGCGCTCTCAGTCTGCGATAACGTGCGAATCATGTGTCACCTGTGTCCCTTTTGAGAGCGTCAACGTCTGTCCATACAAGCGAGTGACTCCGAGGAGTGTCGTGCTGGTCGCTCCGCTGTATTGTAACACGGTTGTACCAATGCGAACTGCGCCACTTGTGCCCATACCGAGCGTGCTCTCTACGTTGATCGTTGTGTCAGAGGGAGCGAGATCCTGCGTCAGCTTAGTCACGACTCCTGTCGCTTTGAGCTCCGCAAGAGACTGTCCCCATGCACGTAAGATCGTAGAGAGGTTCGTGTGCTCCTCTTGCATCGCTGTCGGCGCAGAGGAGTCCAACAGCGAGTCGTACTGGATCGCCTTGGGTCCAGTATCCATCGCAGAGGTGATCGCCGACCTCAGCGCGTACTCTTCTTCAGTACGTGTGCGACGGTATACGTTCAGCGTACCTACGTCCGCTTGTTCGTTGCGCCACTTAACACGAACCGTATATGCGCCAACAGCGAGCTGTGGTGTATACGCGCTAAGGACACGCCCTAGATAATCGGTGGAGCATACGTTCCCTTGTCCTGCTCTACCTGAGTAACAAGGGTGCTCGTTATTCTGTGCATCAACCACGTATACATAGAACCCTGTAGGGCGCTGACGAGCAGACGCACCTAAGCGAGGCCACACACCGTTGATCAGTAGTAGGTATCCGCCGTCATCAGCCACGCGAGTATGATCAGCCCGCAGGTAAGCTGGAGCGGTGCTGTCGTGAGCAGAACCATATCCATAGTCAAGAGTGTACTCCGTCCATTGGACATCGGGGGTTGGGTCACCCCATCCCCAGTCAGGGTTGGTCAGATTAGCTTTGACCGACTCGCTTGGAGATAAAGGTGCTCCGTACCCTCTCATTAGTTAATCTCTCTAACTGCGCGGAAAGTGACACGGAGTGAACGACCAGCGTCCGCTTCGTCGGGGGATGCGACCACCGCTAACCCGAAGTAGTTACCCGCCGATACCGAGATCGGCGTGGTGTACTCATGGTCAATCGTCATCGGGTAGTAGTTAGCGAGCGATGTGCCGGTGAGCGGTACCCCATCGGGAGGCATGATCGCCTGTTCTACCTTCGTGTCTGCCACGTTACCGCAGAACTGGAAGGCGTAGCTCCCTGCGTTCGTCCCTGCGTCGAGCAATACAATCGACACATGGGTAATCTTGATCTCCTCGTCAGCGCGGAAGATAACATGGGGGCGCAGGAGTGATGTGCTCGTACTATGGAAGATGATCTTATCTGATAGGTTGCCAGCGAACGTAGGGTCCATGCTGAACTCAGCGCTCTGTGTGTACATGAGTCGCTCTTGAACAAGCACCTTCGGGATCACGCTACTCGATAGCGGAGCCTCAAGTAACACAGTCCCCTGTGTGCTGTCGCTCGCAGGATCAACGTGAATACCAAGGTGCGTATGTAGTGTGGCACCTTGGTAGATCGCGTCATTGCCACTAACGAGTACGTCAAGCGCGGGGCCGACCGCAGAGGTCACGTCACTCAGGTCATTCAGGGCGATGTCCGCAGATGCGCCCTCTTCGATCTTATCTGCCCATACCTCTAAGACCCCTTGCCAATCGCGTGTGCCCTTTGCTGGCTTCTGTAAACCACGCTCAGCAGACAAAACACGGATCTCACAGAAGGAGCTCGTCGGAGAGTGTAAGATGTTACTCTCGCTACTCTCCCCTGTCCCAACGTTCGTTGCCATAAGATGCACACGAATGTTGCGCCAGTCATTGCTGAACGTAAACGTGGGGGTTTGTGACGCTGGGTCTGAGATCGTGACGCCTGATGCAGGGTCAAGAACGGTCCACGCCCAAGTGAACACCGCACTTGGGTCATTTGTGTCCTCAGCATCCCCATAGACCGTGACGCTATAACTCGAACTGCCGTCTGACAGATCAATCGGCGTAGGGTCCTCTGTAGGATTGTTGATCGGGTCTGTGTTACCGCTGGCGTATGCGATGATCATAAGGGCTCCTAGTTATCAGCGTCTGCGGAAGGAACAGCGAATACAGAGACAGAGAAGAGGAGGTCATAGTCTCCATCCTGTGCAACACCCTCTGCATCAAGATCAGCTAAAACGAGTGTCGGATCTTCTGTGACTGAAGTAGATCCTGTAGGGACGTGGAACACCCTCTCGGCGTGAGTGTGTGTTTGATCGTTGTCGATGATAACTTGTGGGAGGAACTCGATGACAACACCCTTACCATTAGGACCATAGTCTAAAAGCAACACCCCATCTGCCGATATATCAGGCACCGTGGTCACGTCCTCATCTACGATGAATGTGACTCGGTTATAGTCAAAGTGCCCTTCTGCGTCTACAAGTGCCCTCTGCCTGTGTTGCTGTACAGAGATATGTGTGATCGCCCAGCTCTGTGCGACGAGAGATGTGTCGAGCTTAATCTGTGCTCTATTCTGCGGTTGTCCTATGGGTCGAATGATCTGACCAAAGGCACGATCAACACCGTAGCTGTTACCTACATATTCCCCTGCGAATCGTTGGTACTGTTCGTTCTCTACTGTGATCCCTATGGTGCAGTTTGCGATACATTGGACAGGGGAGAACTGCCTATTCTCTAGTACGGTGGTTCTACTGTTCAGGTTAGTGAGGGAGCTATACCCCTCGCCCAACCAAAGAGTAGTCCCTTTGATTCGTCGGATCTGCTCACGGAGGGCAGACAACAAAAGAGGCAGGGCAAACGTGCGGTAAGACTTGTTAGTGCCGTCGAACGGGAAC
>Ga0181592_10004194_pt1 | contig 11920 bp, 11 predicted proteins | sample 071ome_20_FD_133755 | JGI IMG/M metagenome (GOLD analysis project Ga0181592, IMG submission 133755) | Coastal salt marsh microbial communities from the Groves Creek Marsh, Skidaway Island, Georgia - 071412BT metaG (megahit assembly) | ecosystem: Environmental > Aquatic > Marine > Intertidal...
ACCGGCGCTGATCCCGCCTTGACGAACCCGCAGGGAGGCGCCATCGCACTCGGTCACCCACTGGGAGCCTCCGGAGCCCGACTCATGACCACGATGGTTCATCGAATGAAGCGGGACAACATCCGCTACGGATTGCAGACGATGTGCGAGGGCGGCGGTATGGCGAACGCCACCATTGTGGAGCTTCTGTAATCACATTCGTCACACAGATCCCCGCACTTCCTACTTATCCACACACTTTCCACAACTGGGGATAGAACTACACGGCTGTAACTCGATTTCCCCCACGAATTGGCAATGTCACCCCGCCAGGGGACTTGAACAACCTGTGGACAAATAACCCGATTTCCCAGAGTGCGGGGACTTGTCCCACTTGTTCCCAAGAACCGGGCGCAGGAGGGTCGATCCCCCATGAATGAATCGGGCGAGAGGCCTATTTCCAGCGAGTGGACAGGATGAAACCGACGATGATGAAGCCGAAGCCGATGGCGACGTTCACCAGGCCGTTCGCCGAGCCACCGATGGAGTTCATGACCGGGATTTGGGATCCGGCCACGTAGTACACGACGATGTAGACCAGGCCGATCACGAAGCACGCGACCATTACCGGCGCGAGCCATCCGGGGGAACCGATCTTGGCGACCTTGCGCTCACCCTTGGACGGCGGCGGGGTATAGGGCGTCTTCTTGCGGCCCTTGGACTCCGGCACGGTGCTCTCCTTAACGTCGCGCTTGTCCGCCTAGCCTGCCACACGCCCGAAAATCCGGTACCGGAGAATGGGGACGTGAGCGGTCCGCGGATCCTGGTGGTCGACAACTACGACTCGTTCGTGTTCAACATCGTCCAGTACCTGGCCCAGTTGGGTGCCGAGGTCACGGTCAAAAGGAACGACGACGTCACCCCTGACGATTGCCGTGACTACGACGGGATCCTGTTGTCCCCCGGACCCGGAACACCCCAGGACGCCGGCGCATGCGTGCAGATCGTTCGCGAGTGCGCAGGCGAGGTACCGATCTTCGGTGTGTGCCTGGGTCATCAGGCGATCGCCGAGGCGTACGGAGCCGTCGTGACGCAGGCACCGGAGTTACTGCATGGCAAGACATCGCAGGTGGTGCACCACGACGAGGGCGTGCTCGCGGGGTTGCCGAAGCCCTTCACTGCAACGCGCTATCACTCGTTAGCGGTGGATCCCTCCACAGTGCCCGGAGAACTCGAGGTCACCGGAACCACGGAATCCGGCGTGATCATGGCGCTCAAGCACCGCGACGCCAAGGTCGAGGGTGTGCAGTTCCACCCGGAGTCGGTGCTGACCGAAGGTGGCCACGAGATGCTCGCCAACTGGCTTGCCGACTGTGGTTATCCGGTGGCCCGCGATAGGGCGAAGACTTTGCAGCCGGTTATTGGAAAGAACGACGACGACCCCGACGACTAACCCGCGAACTTGCAATTCCTGACGTCGAACCTGCAATTCCTGACGTCGAACTTGCAAATCTGAGCTTCGACTTTGCGCAGGACATTTCAGCGTGCAAGTTCGCGCCCCCACACTGCAAGTTCGCGCCCCCACACTGCAAGTTCGCGGGTTTAGGGAACCGGGACGGTCGGAGCGGGCTGCGGCTCCGGCGGCGCGGTCGGTGCCGGTGCGTCCGTGGGCTCGGGTGCAGGTGCATCTGTCGGAACCGGAACGGGGCCATCCGTCGGCTGCGCGGGATCTGTCGGCTGGGCCGGATCCGTGGGTGCGAGGGGATCGGTCGGCAGCGGCGTCGGCGATTCGGTCGGTTCGGGAGCTATCGACACCGTGATCGTCAAGACCGAACCACGCTCAAGCGAGGTTCCCGGCTGCGGCGATTGGGCAAGGACGATGCCCGCATTCTCGATCGTTGACTCCTGCTCGATCACCTGGATGTCGAAGCCGGCCTGAGCGATGTCGCTGCGGGCCTGAGCAACCGAAACTCCCGTGACGTCGGGAACTTCGACCAAGCCCGAGGAGACGACGACCGCAACAGCGCTGCCAGCTGCCAACTGTGCGCCCTCGGCCGGATCTTGGGCTAGGACGTAGCCCGCCGGCTGGTTCGAATCTTCCTCGGTCACTTCACCGAGTTGCAGATTGGCATCGTCAAGAGCGGTGCGAACGGCATCCAAGGAGGTCAGGCCGAGCAGTTGCGGCACCGTTGCCTGTTCGCGACCGGTGCTGATCGTGACGTTGACAGCCTGACCCTGTTCGATGCTCTCGCCGGGAGCGGGCTGCTGCGCGATGATCGTGCCCGGTTGGCGGTTGGAGATCTCGGGAGTCTGCGCGCCGAGGCGTAGTTCGAACTCCGCCAGGCTGGCGGTCGCCTCCTCGAGGGTCAGACCATCGAGGTTCGGAACCGTCACAAGGTCTGCCGTGGTGCCACCGAAGACGAAGCGGCCGATAGCAAGAGCACCCAGAACTGCGACCGCAACGGCGGACAGGCTGATGATCCAGAAGATCGTGCTTCGACCTGCTCGTCCGCGCCGACGACGCGAGGTGTCGTAAATGGGATCGGAATAGCCGGAGTCACCGCCACCGCCTGCTGCCTGCACGGGTGCCATCTGTCGAGTGGAATCGGCGACCACGGCGGGTACCGCTGCCGTCACCGGGGCTCCGGCGATGGCACGCTCGACATCGCCGCGGAATTCAGTGGCGCTTTGGTAGCGGTCATCGGCGCGCTTGGCGAGTGCTCCGAGGACGACTGTGTCGATCTCCGGTGAGACCCCGTTGTCGACCTGAGACGGGGGAGTCGGCATCTCACTCACGTGTTGGTAGGCGATCGAAACGGCGCTCTCACCGGTGAATGGTGGACGGCCAACCAGCAACTCATACAACAGCACGCCTGTTGAGTAGAGATCGCTGCGCGCGTCGACCACTTCCCCGCGGGCCTGCTCGGGAGATAGGTATTGGGCGGTTCCCATGACGGCCGACGCAGAGGTCATGGTTTGGCCGGACTCGTTGACCGCGCGTGCGATACCGAAGTCCATGACCTTGACGTCGCCGGTGCGCGTGAGCATCACGTTCGCCGGCTTGATGTCGCGGTGAACAATCCCGTGACGGTGCGCATAGTCCAGCGCGGTCAAAACTCCAGCGGTGATCTCGAGCGCACGCTCTGGCAGCAGACGTCGCCCGCTCGCGAGCAGTTGACGCAACGTCATGCCGTCGACGTACTCCATGACGATGTAGGGAACGATCACGTCTTGGCCGTTGGGGTCGGTGAGGGTGTCTTCCCCTGTGTCGTAGACGGCGACGATGTTCGGATGGTTGAGCGCAGCAGCGCTTTGCGCCTCGCGGCGGAAGCGAGCCTGGAAGGTGGGGTCCTTGGCGAGATCGGGACGCAGGATCTTGATAGCCACCCGGCGACCAAGACGCAGGTCGCGACCCTCGTGCACTTCGGCCATACCGCCACGACCGATGACCTCGCCGACCTGGTAGCGGTCGCCGAGCATCTTGCCGGGCTCAGCCTCTGTCACTTCGATCCTCTCGCTGCCACTCGGAGCGCTCTCCGCAGCGGACGTGCCATTGTCTCAGGTATCGGCTCGTGAGCCGGGAACGACGTTGACGCCCACGGTTAACGCCTTTCCAAAATCGCCTCGATCACGTCCTTCGCGATCGGTGCCGCCAGTCCGTTTCCACTGACTTCTTCCGCTCCCGCGTCCTCCACCAAGACCGCCACGGCGACCTGTGGTGCGGCGGCTGGCGCGAACGCCACGAACCAGGCCACGGTCGGACGGTCGTTTCCGGTCTGTGCTGTACCGGTCTTCCCCGCTACTCGGACGTCTGGGATGCGCGCATTGGTTCCGGTGCCGTTCTCGACGACGTTCACCATCATCTCGGTCAGCGCGAGAGCCTCGCTGGGACGCAGGGCATCGGCGAAGACCTCGGGCTCGGTTGTTTGGAGGATCGTGAGGTCAGGCGCTCGAACTTCCTGGATCAGATAGGGCACCATCGTGCGACCGCTATTTCCGATGGCCGCCGTCACCATTGCCATCTGCAAAGCGGTTGCGCGCACGTCGAACTGCCCGATGGCACTCATGGCCGTTTGTGGTTCGTCAGGGTCGGCAGGAAAACGCGAGGTTGCTGCTCGCAGCGGGAGCTCGAAACTCGTGTCGAAGCCGAACAGTTCGGCTTGATCGCGTATCGCGTCGTCACCGAGTTCGTTCCCAAGCCATGCGAAGGCGGTATTGCAAGAAATGGCAAGCGCATCGCGCAAGGTCACCTTGCCACCGGGCCCACACTGGCGACGGTTCCAGTTGCGCAACTCCCTGTTGGTCAGCGGTAATTCGTAGGTACGGGGGCCGGGGATGACCGAGTTCGGGTTGAAGCGTCCAGAGGAGAGCGCGGCGGCGGCAGTGACGAGCTTGAAAGTGGAGCCGGGTGGGTTGAGGGACACGATCGGTCGGTTCAGCAACGGCTTGTCCGGGTCGGCTTCGAGTTTGTCGTAGTACTCGCGAATCTCTGCCGGATCGTGGCTGGAGAGTTTGTTCGGATCGAAGGAGGGCGCCTGGACCGAAGCGAGGATGCGACCGGTGGCGGGCTCGATGGCAACGACGGCGCCCTTCTTGCCCCGAAGCCCCAGGTAGGCAGCTCGCTGGGCTGCGGCGTCGATGGTCGTGGTCACTGCGCCACCGGTGGGCTGACGCCCGGAGACGAGTTGCTGGATGCGATCCACCGCAAAGATGTCGGCCTTACCGTTCAGGATCCGATTCTCGGTCCGCTCGAGTCCTGTTGCCCCGTAGATAAGTGAGTAGAAGCCGGTGATCGGTGCGTACAACCGCGGATTGGAATAGCGACGCAGGTAGGTCAGGGTGTTTCCGGTCTCTACGGATCGGGCAACCGGATCGGCGCCCACCAGGATCGGACCGCGCTCGCGGTCGTATTCAGCGAGCAGGATGCGTTGGTTTCCTGCTCTATCTCGATAGTCCCCGGCATTGACCACCTGGATGAGAGTGATGTTGACCAGCACCGCCACCATCAACAGTGCGAAGACGAAGGAGAGTCGGCGAATCTGGCGACTCATGCGATCACCCTCATGGGATCACCGTCATACCGCACGCACCACTTGAGTCATGGCTTCGTCGGGGGACGGTGCCACAGGCGCTGGACGCCGGGAACGGTCGGAGATACGCAGCAAGATCGCCACGATCACCCAGTTAGCGACCAGCGAGGACCCTCCGTAGGAAAGGAACGGAGTCGTGAGACCGGTCAACGGAATGAGCCCGGTAACGCCGCCGATGATGACGAACACCTGGATGGCCAGCACGATCGAAAGGCCGGCGGCGAGCAGTTGCCCGAAGGAGTCGCGTGCCGCCACAGCGGTGCGCAATCCGCGTTCGATCAAAATGGCATACAACAGCACCAGCGCGAATAGACCCGTGACACCGATCTCCTCACCTAAAGCGGCGACGATGAAGTCGGTTTTGGCGAACGGGACCAGGTTCGGGAACCCTTGACCGAGTCCGGCACCGAGCACTCCGCCGTTGGCAAGCCCGAAGATGGACTGAACGATCTGATAGCCACCGGTATCGGCGTATGCCCATGGATCGAGCCAAACCGTCACGCGCGAGCGAACGTGGGCAAAGTTGTAATACGCAAGCACTGCCCCGACGAGGAAGAGCAAGCCGCCGAGGATGATCCACGAGCGTCTTTGGGTGGCGATGTAGAGCATGGCGACGAACAACCCGAAGAACAGCAGCGACGTACCGAGGTCGCGTTCGAACACCAACACCGCTAGCGAAACCAACCATGCGATCACCAACGGACCGAGATCCTTCAATCGTGGTAATTCGATACCGATGAACTTGGTGCGCACGACGGCGAGCGAGTCGCGCTTGGCGACGAGGTATCCGGCGAAGAAGATCGTCAACAGGATCTTGGCTGCCTCCGCGGGCTGGAAAGACAGGTCTCCCACACGAATCCACAGGGTTGCGCCGTTGACGGTGGTGCCGATTCCGGGAACGAGAGGAAGCACCAGTAGTACAAGACCGGCGAGTCCGAGGGTGTACGTGTAACGAGCCAGGCGTCGGTGATCTTGCAGCAGAACAAGAACGGCGATGAACAAGATGATCGCGATCGAGAACCAGGTGAGTTGTGAATAGACATCAGGTGTCGGCGCCGGGGAATCGCTGAGCACTGCACGACGGGCGGATGCCACGTCGATGCGGTAGATCATCAGCAGACCGAGCATCGTCAACAGGGTCGCGACGGGCAACATGATCGGATCGGCGTATTTGGCGACGATCCGGATAGTGATGTGTGCGGCGAGAGCCAGACCACCAACGACACCCGCCGTCACCCAGAGTCGAGTGGTCATACCCTCTCCGGACACCCAGCCGATCTGCATGGTGCCGAGTAGGCCGATGCCCCAGGCCATGATCAAGAGCAGGAGTTCTACCCAGCGTCGAGTGGGCTTGCGCCGAGTGGGAGCGGTCGTGTCCGCACTCATGGTGCTTCCTCGACAGGTTCGTTGCTGAGGCTTCCCGGGCATCCGGCGGGCGGGAAAATTGTGCGGCATTCACCCGCGCGCACCTGCAGCTCGGCGACGATTCTCTGGGCGTCATCCTGGCTCTCGGCGGGAATACCTTTGCTCACGAGTTCTTGATCGAAGAGCGGCAGTTCACCCACGGGAAGTTCGGTGTCCGTTTGCAGGGTGGACAACGAGATTCCACCGAGGTTGCCCTGGATTCCTTGATACACGGCGACTGTTCCGGTCCCGGCGCTTCCGTTGACGGCGACGTACCACTGGGTTTGCAGCCACGCTTGGGCTCCGACAAGCGCCCCGTACGTCAATGCGGCAATCGCGGCTATCAGGACGCCGTAGAGCCCGATCGACTTAAGGCGGCGTATTCGTCGGTTCCGGCGTTGCGAAGCCTCCCGTTGCTCCCGGAGTGTCTGCTCTGCTGCGGGCACCACGATCTCGGCGTCGACGAGTGGTTGTGGAGCGGTGGGTGGACCACCGTCCACCGGGGGCAGGACGTCGGGAGCGTCGGGATCGGGCTGGGAGTCGTCGGGGAAACGGACACCCGGCAATTGAGAACGCACGCGGGGCTCACCCGCTGCGCCGACGACCACCGGAGTGAAGAGTTGCTCCTTGCTGCTGTCGGATGCGATCACATCTGCCACCACCACGGTGACGTTGTCCGGCGCACCGCGCTCGAGCGCGAGATCCACCAGACGCGTTACGCACCCCGTTGGGTCGCTCATAGTTAGCGCGCCGGCGATGTCTGCCGAGTCGACAACTCCCGAGAGTCCATCCGAACACAGCAGGTAGCGGTCGCCGATGCGAGCCTCGCGAACGGATAGGTCCGCCTCGACTGGGTTCATTCCATCGAGTGCGCGCATCAGTAGGGAACGCTTCGGATGCGTTGCCGCTTGTTCTTCGGTGATCCGTCCGGCATCGACCAACGTTTGGACGTAGGTGTGATCGTGGGTCAACTGGGTGAGCTCGTTGTCTCGAAAAAGGTACGCGCGAGAGTCCCCTACGTGCACGATCGCGACCCGACTGCCCAGCCAATACAGGCCGGTAATGGTGGTTCCCATTCCTGTGAGGTCGGGCTCCTCGGTGATGATCGAGTTGATCGTCTCGCCGGTTGAATCGATGGAATCGGTAAGTGCGTTCAGCAGTTCCGACGCCGACGGTGGATGAACGTCCAGGTCTGCGACGGTGGCCACGGCGACGGCCGAAGCCAATTCCCCTGCCGCATGGCCACCCATACCGTCAGCCACCATGAGCAGCCGCGGACCGGCGTACCCGGAGTCTTCGTTTCCCTGGCGAACGAGACCTACGTCCGAGCGCGCAGCGAAGCGCAACGTCGATGGGCGATCATCTCGCGGCACGATCAGGGCGGCTTGGCCATCGGCGTCAACCTCCAAGACGTCGTCGAGAACGTCGTCTTGGGTACTGACGTCGGCGTCCGGCTGGGAAGTGTCGTCGCTCATCAGTGGCTACTTCTGAATTGTCAGCGTCGTTCGGCCAACGCGAAGTGGAGCACCCACAGGCAGGACGGTGGGTGTCGTCAAACGAGTGCGATCTATCCACGTGCCGTTGGTGGAGCCGAGGTCCTCGGCAACCCAAGCACCCTCGGACGCGTATATGCGGGCATGCCGACTTGACGCGTAATCGTCGTCGATGACGATGGTTGAGTCGGGTGCTCGACCGAGTGTGATTTGTGCGCCCTCGAGTGGAATTTCCAGACCTTGTAGCGGACCTTCGGTTACGACGAGTCGCGTCCCCTTGACTTTGGAACGACGTGAGGTACGCCCGGACTTACGACCCCGTGGTTGTCGGCTCGGGGCAGCGACGGAGTCTGTTGCCGTGCCAGTGTCACCGCGTAGATCCTTACGAAGAGCGAGTAGTGCAAAGACGACGAATAGCCACAGCAGACCGAGGAAGGTGAACCGGGCCAGGGTGAGCGCGAGCTCGGACATGTCAGCTGCTCCGGAAAGTGAAGGCCGTTCCACCAATCTTGACGACCGAGCCTTCTTGGAGCGCGCATTCCTCTATCCGGTTCCCATCAACGAACGTTCCGTTGGTCGATTTCAGATCACGAACCATCGCGGGGTTTCCGACGACGATCTCGCAGTGATTGCGCGATACGCCGGGATCCTCGACTCGGATGTCTGCATCGGTTCCTCGACCCATGAGAGTGATGGCGCGCACGAGTGGGTATGCCTGCCCACCCACTTCAAGGCGAGGCTGCCCACCGGAGGGCGCTGGGGTTGACGAGCCGGTGGCCGATTCGGGCGATGCAGAAGTTTCCGGCACCGGGGAAGCCGCCATCGCAGGAGCTGGTTCAGCAACCATTTCAACGACGCCCGCGCGGGACGTCACCTCGGCCTTGGCTTCGCTGCGAACCCGGAAGATGCCTGTTTCGAGCTCGTCGTCTTCGCTCATGGTGACGCGGACTTCACCGAGCAGTGTGTAGTGCTGCTCTCCGGCGTAGGTAGTCACCAAGGTCGCCAACTCAGCAGCCAGAGCATCCTTGAAGACCGCCAGGCGCTTGTAATCGTGGTCGGAGAGTTCGATGTGGAAGACGTTTGGGATGACGGTTCGGTCGCGATCGAGCACACTGGCGCGATCGTCCACATCCCTTTGAAGGGCCGCCGCGAGCTCAACCGGCTGGACTTCCGCCTTGAACGCCTTGGCGAACGCCCCGTTGACCACCCGGTCAAGGGAATCCTCGAATTTCTGCAGCAAGCCCACCCGATGATGCTACTTCCCTACGTGCGGGCTCTGCTGTAGCCGGACCTAGGGCCGCACGGGCGCTCTTCGGCTCGGCCGCCGGCTCTGCTGAGCCGGCCTGTACCCTTTCCCTGCTTCCCATTCCGGTGGGACGCGCGCGAGTGGCGGAATAGGCAGACGCGCACGGTTCAGGTCCGTGTGCCCGAAAGGGCATGGGGGTTCAACTCCCCCCTCGCGCACCAACCAAGGAAGGCTCCCTCGAAGAAGAGGAAGCCTTCCTTGTTCGTATGTTGGCCGGCAGTTGTCGTGCCGCAGAGCTAGGCGACTAGACGGTGTCGCAGACCCCGGTGTTGAGGATTGGGACAGGAAGGAAGGCATCTCCCGGGCGGGATGCTGGATCGTCCGGATCCTCAGAGACGCACACGTCCGCTAGATCCTTGGGCACCCAGAACTGGCCCTCTGCCTCGAACAGCAAGGCGGTGGGTGCGCTCGTCGTGTCGCCTTCAGCGGTTAGGTCCCCTTCGACGAACAGCCAACCGTCTTCACAACTGAACATGAAGATGTCGAACGTATTGCCCGGTCCCAAAGCCTCAGCGGCCTGATCTACAGCGGCTTGGACCGTGCCCAACTCGCAATCGGTCATCCCACCAACTGACTCAGGTTCCTCAACGGCTTCTTCCGTGGGTTCCTCTTCCGGCTCGTCGGGCACTTCTTCCGGTGTGGCTGGTTCGGAATCGTCGACTGTCTCTTCGACTACTTCGGCTTCCTGTGTCGTCTCCGGCGCTGCTTCCGGCTCGTCGTTACCGGAACAACCGGTGAGAGCGCTGGCGGTCAGCAATGCGGTCACGGCGATCAGAGAAATCCTCATAGAAACTCCAGCCTGCGAAGAGCTTTAGCCAGCGTCGGGTACGCGGCCAGTGAAGAGAATAGGCCACCGAAGAGGGGACTGTGTTGACATGGCCTCCTGTCTTCGAATGCGGCACCCGGGCGCGGAGTCACGCGCGCGAGTGGCTGAATAGGCAGACGCGCACGGCTCAGGTCCGTGTGCCCGAAGGGACATGGGGTTCAACTCCCCCTCGCGCACCAACGAAGGAAGGCTCCCGTCTCACATTTTCGTGAGGGGAGCCTTCTTTGCTGCGGGTGGCCTTTTTGGTGGCCTTGGGTCAGCCGACAACCCAGTGGCCGACTGCGTTGCTGTAGACGAGTCTGCGGGTGCACACGAAGCCGCCTGTGCCGCTGTTCATCCACTGTGACCAGGACTCACCCCAGCCGCCGCTTAAAGCCCCGCCCCAGTCCAACCCTTCCGGCTGTGCGTCATCGCACGCGCCCGAGGAAGGCGTGCCGAACTCCTGAACGATTGGTGCTGGACTGGATCCCCCGTAGACGAGTTCCGCGATCACGACGAGGCCAACACCCGCAGCAGTTGAGCTGCTGCCATCGCCACCATTCGTTCCCGGTGCGAAAGTCGTGGCGGAGTATCCCGTAGCGGATGGAGAAGCGAATGACCCACCAGCTCCGCCGCTACCCTGGCTACTGCAGTTGACGCTGCCACCTCCACCGCCGTAGCCGCCGCCGCCAGAGAAGTAGCCACCACCACCACCACCAAATCCGGCACCACCGCCGCCAGCCTGAGTGCTTTGGCGAGCGAAACCAGCCGACGTGCCGCCCGCTTGTGCAGTGCCGCTGGCTCCACCAGCACCACCGGCGTACCCACCACCACCGCCACCGCTTGATGACCCGGAGGCTGTGCCGCCGTCGGACGCACCTGCGCCTCCGCTGCCTGCTGGGGCTGCGTCACCCCCGCATGATGAGTCCGGGCCTGCACCTGAGCCACCTGTGCCGACACCGTCACTGTTGCCGCCGTCCCCGCCGCTTGTGCCGCTGGATGAGCCGTCCCCACCTGCAGCTGTTCCTCCCGCTGAACCGCTGCCACCGACGTCTGAAATGCCGCCCGCACCACCACCGCCGGCGACAATGATCACCGATCCACCGGTAACGCTCGTAGCCGCCCCGCCGGCCCCGAAGACCTGGCCTCCGCCGCCAACGCGAACGGTCAATACGTCACCGGGCGAGACCCGCTGGTAGCTGGTTACGACCGCCCCGGCGCCACCATCAGCCCCAGGGCCACTCATTGCCTGGTACCCCGATGCTCCGCCTCCACCAGTAGCGGTGATCTTCAACACCGTCACACCTGCAGGGACGGTGTAGCTGGCCGCGGTTCCGGTGTACGAAAACGTCGACCGAGGCGAGGCGTGGGCCGGCACTTGACATGCGAGCGCCACTAAGCCGAATGCACAGAAGAACGTCGCGATTGACTTGCATGCACACCAGAACCGGATCATGCTTCTCCGTCCTGTGACCCCGTCTGGGCCGATGCTACTCAGCCTCGACAGCAAGCATGTGCGTCAGCCCGAAAGGGCGTGGGTTCAACTCCCCTCTCCCGCACCACCGGGAAGAAGCCCCCCATCAAATGGTGCTGGGCCTTCTTCACTCTGGATATCTCAGAGTGGACCTGCTGTTAGCGCGTGATTAGTGCCTGGGCAGCTTGTCGCCCTGTGCGCACGGCACCTTCCATGTAGCCGCAGACCCATTGATCGGAACCCACGACCCAGAAGGGTGGTTCGTGTGATCCGTGCAGGGGCCCGATCGCGGTGAGTTCACCAGGTCTCCACGACGTTATGTACCCCTGGGTCCACGGATCGATCGCCCAGTTTCGGATGAATTCGGAC
>Ga0181592_10004196_pt1 | contig 11919 bp, 18 predicted proteins | sample 071ome_20_FD_133755 | JGI IMG/M metagenome (GOLD analysis project Ga0181592, IMG submission 133755) | Coastal salt marsh microbial communities from the Groves Creek Marsh, Skidaway Island, Georgia - 071412BT metaG (megahit assembly) | ecosystem: Environmental > Aquatic > Marine > Intertidal...
CGCATAGCCCGCATCATGCGTCCACGCACACAGGGGAGCGCGAGGCGAGAACCCGATTGTGTTGCTAATTAGGTAGGTTGTTTTAGTAATAATACTGTGTATTAATACTAATATTGTTTGTCGTTTGTATTGACGTTTTGAGCCGAAATGCAAACAGGAAAATGCCTCGCGTGTGGCAGGCCTAACGCCTTGGTGCGTATGGGTAATGTGGGTACATGGCAGGGGTGATATGTGTGAGCGCGTAGGTGTGGGGTGTTGGTTGTCCCTGATTTCCAAGGAGTTACATCCCTCGATTCCTGAGAACCTAAGCGACGAAAGCCGAGCTAACTCACTGGTATTCAGCGGAGTAAAAGTCCAAATGTTTTCGGCAAACGGCGCAGGCGTTAGGGGGGCGGGGTTTGCACATGCGTTTCGGGTAGGCGTGCGCGGCGGCGCAAAACATATATAATCCCCGGGGTATATATTTCTCACATATATTTGCAAAAAACAAACACTATGAGACCCAAAAAGAAAGTAGACAGGCGCAGAGCTAAGGTTAAAGACTCTGACGGGAATATGGTTAAGGTAAAGCTTGACAAAAGAGGCAATGTCAAGAAGGCTAAGTACGCGGTAGGGCAACCGTCTGGTAAGAAGCGTATGGACGCCATCAGCGAGATGGGCAATCTTGTTAAAGACGTAAAGAAGCGGAGAGACCAGGTAGCTACGAATAAACTCAGAAAGAAGCTTGACAGGCTTGAAAATAGGTACGACAGGGGTATGGATCCTGGTAAGTACTTGGATAAGGTAGACAAGAAGTCTGGTAGGGCTTTAAAGAAGGTTAAGCGATGAAGGTTAAGTCTACTAGGAGTAAGTATAAGGTTGTAGAGAAGGGTGAGGACGGCAAGAAGTACAAGTTCAAGGCTAAGTTCGATAAGGATATGAACTTGAAGAAGTTCAAGCGTAAGAACAGTAGGTCTTTGAAGGAGGACACTAACCGCATGTCTGAGGCTAAGCGTACTGTATCTAAAAACAGGTTTAATAAGCGTGTCAACAAGGCTTTCAAAAAGTTAAACAGGGGTGACAGAACTGCTACTTACTGAGTTTCCACACGACTTGACTATGTCAAAAAAAACCACTACCTTTGCTGAGCCGAATCAGGCAAACAGGTTGTGTAAGCGTCCCGCGATAGGGGTGTACAGGTACAGAAGATTCGGTATTTAACCACAATGAGGGAAGCTTATGCGCACAACCAAAGGGCCTGGAGATCCACCTAAATTCGGGGTAGCAAAGAATCTTTTGCAGATTCTAGGGTCTTATGGAAAGACAAGGCAAGAAGCTGAACAAGACCCATACTATGAGGACCGTCTTGATGTCACCAAAGAGGATGTTTACAGCTTTATCTTAGACAACCTTGTTGACAGCATGACTGAGGAGGGTGTATTTGGGATGAAAAACCAAATGGGGAAGGTTAGGTTACTGGGGACCGATGAGCCTAGGCATCCAAACTTGGAAGGTAGGGCTTACTTTGATCCTAACAACAATACTGTCAATCTAAAGTCTCTTTCTGAAGACTCTTCATTTACGAGAGGTAGTTCAGAGGGTGAAGAGTACACTCATTCTATACAAAACGCAGACCAGTTCGATAAATACAATGAACAAGGGAAAGATTACAGGTCTGGTCAGGAAATGGATAGACCGCTCATTAAAGAGCTTGCAGACATAATTTCTAATCCTAGTGGAGGTTATCCAAGGGGGGTATTTGAATGGAACACTATTCCTTCAGGGTATTTTAAGGGCAGGAAGCGACTCAATGTTGCTGATAGAGACGTATTCAGCTTAACAGATCCCCTGTACTATGATGGGGAATACTCTCAAAAAGAGTTTGAGGGTATGATGGTTCCAGGCTTGATTCTTGCTAAGAAGATGGGTCTTATAGGGGATGAAAAAGTTGATAAGTATGATATACCAGACATAATAGATAGATATAACTCACTAGTAGCAAAAAGGCCAGATGAGGACGCAGTCGATGGTATGAATTGGTTTCAAGCTGTCCCTCGACACGCGAGAAATTTAATAGCCGTCATGCAGACCTTATACGATAGGTCTTTTGAAGAGCCTGAGGCTTTAGATGCCTTAGTGAATTTCCTAAATCAGAATATCCATATGAATGATGAACTGTATCCTGATCTTGTAAAAAAACAGAACGGAGGCAGAGTTATTAAGTATAACAACGGCGGAAAAGGCCCAGGAGACCCTATACGCAAAGAAGAGCAGTTAGCCTTTGCTCAGCTACTCAGAGACCAAGAGCTAAACCGAAAACTCGAAGAGAAGAACACGCTCCGAGAACAGTACGGGGTGTATGCTGACGACCCTGCTGGAATTCCTTCTATAGATCCAGGGTTGGTTTTTTCTCCTGCGGGTGATGTAGAGGCCATTGGGTCTGGTGTTGGTCAGATTGCAAGCGGGGATGTTGGAGCTGGTTCTGGAAATGTTGCCTTAGGTATACTGAGTCTGCTTCTCCCTGGCTCTCTCCCTAAAATCCCTATTGACGAAGCCGTTCGTGTTGCCAGGTCACCTAGAAGCAGGGTAACAAGCACAGGTGGATCCCCAGGAGACCCTCCTATTTATAGAAATACAGACGGTGTTCTCGATCCAGTACTTAATGAAATCACACAAACAGGCAAGGAGTTTGATAGGATGGGGGTTGGGATAAACCCTGACGTAAACTACTCTATCGAGGACATAGGAGAGGTGAGCGGAAGAAAGATTGTGAGAGTAAGGGCAGAAGACGGCACTTCTCAGTTGTTTTACAAGTCTACTGGCGGGGGAGGTAAGCTCATGCCTGACGGTAAAAGTACTGCGGGTATGTGGCAGCCATTTGGAGGGATTACAGACGGCAGGACCATAGGGTTGCCAGACGGATGGTTCATAAAAGGTACTAAAGGGGTTCGAGGTTTGGAGCACGGGTTTGAAGATTACTACGGTAGTGAATCATTCAGAGCTTTGTCTAATCAGATTGACGACGAGTTTGCCGCCTTGGCTGCGAATCAAAAGAAATCCAATGGGGGTAGAGTTATTAAGTATAACAACGGCGGAAAAGGACCACAATTCGTGCAAGAAGGGGAGGTGTCAAAGCCTCCTCTAGACGAACGCATCTACGAAGAGGTGATGCGGTATCTAGACAGCGCCCCACTAGAAGGGTGGCACAGAGCTGAGGATATGGTGGATCCAGAGACCAGCCCTAGGTTTGATGCACTGAGGCATATGTTGGCTACCTCAGAGACGGTACAAGAACTCAAAGAGGACAGGGGGTACCCAGCACCCCTGGCTATGTTGGCAGCTAACCTATTTGGTTTGGGGCATGAGATAAAGAACTTTCATGGGGTTAGGTCTGCTGCTGAGGACCTGTTTAACAACTTTGTAGGGAGCATACCAGCAACCGTATCAGACGATCCAGAGAAGATCGAGCAGATGATAAAAATGCTTTCTTATTTTACACCTGACGGAAAAGACAAAACAGATGAGGAGTACCAGAGATAAAGAACCACCAGGAATAGAGATACTGCTTGCTTCTGTATACCCAGACTTGCCAGTATCGGAAGAGGATATAGTATCTCCAGACTCAGACTTCCTTAACAACTATCAGGATGTACTAAGCGGTATGGATATAGAAGACATGATGGATATCATGAAGTCGGGGATACAGAGGGTAGAAAGTGCCGACGGTACACCCTCTCTTATGATGAGCCCATACTCCAGCGCTACAGGTCTATATGGTCAGCTGTATAGCGAGATCAAAGACCTCCCGTTTATGCAAGGCGTCAGCAGGGAGCAGTTCCGTGACGATAGAGACCTACAGAACCGAGTACTAGAAATGCGTATGCGTGGGGAGCTACCAAACCTGCCAGGATTGTACAGGAACGCTAGGGAGCTTAGAGATGAGTACGCCCCTCAGTTTGAGGAAAAGGGTATGTATTTTAACTATAGGCCTGATGAGATAGCCGCTCTAACTAACTACATCGGTAGACAAGGAACCAGGGAGTACTTTGCCAGCCTTCGTGACGGGACTACGTTCACACCCCCAGGCGAAGTGAACAAGTCGCCAGAAGAGTATCTAGAAAGATACAATGAGGGTGTGCTAGACTATATGGATAAAACCCAAGGGGAGTCTTTTGAATGTGGTGGTAAGGTTATAAAATACAATAACGGGGGCAGATTAGGTGGTTTCTTGTCCTCTAACGTTAGAGACGGGTGGCCTAAGGCTCACAAGTCGTACTATCCTTTCTCAGGCAAGGATGTGACGGTTAAAGACGGTGTTACTACCGTAGAGGATCGTAAGGGTTATGTTTCTGGTCTTAAGGAAATGATTGATTTAGGGCCTTTCAGCGTACCTACTGGGAGGAAGTATATAGACAATAATCTAAAGAGAAGTACCACCAGGTATCGTGGCGATGAGTTCATTGATGCGCAGTCTGCTATGCGCTCACTCCGTCAAGATGACCTAGCCAAAACTTTTGATCAGTACAAAGGTGTCACAGTCCCAGGATATCGTAAGTCTGTAGAGATAAAAGGGGAAGATTTAAATTGGCTTCAAAGACAGCTCCCTAGGCTTTTATTGGAGAGGTACAAAACCAAAAGCAAGTACAACGACGAAGGGGAGTTGGTGAAGAGGGTTAACGTCTCTAGGTCTGGAGGTAGAGAGGTGAAGAAATATCCCACTAGTGCAGAGCTGGATGCTATTATAGAGCAAGATATTAAGGCAGCTCAAGCTAAAGACAACACAAATGCCTCAGGCGGTAGGGTGATAAAGTATAAGCACGGGTGGCGGGGATAACCCTTATATAAATGATTAATATATTTGCATTATGGCAACACTAACAGTAACAATAAAAGAAGAGGTCGTACTGAACGGTAACGATCACGGGGCAGAGAACACGATAGACATAACAGGTGTCACCAATATGTTTGAAAGGGTGATCGACTGCACCGTAACAGAGGTGTCTTTGATGTCTTTTGGTAGTGCAGCGACAGGCGACACGTTTGTAGACGATACGGTTAAGTACCTACGTATAACAAACCTGGACGATACCAACTTCGTAACCCTGCGGATACTTGGACCGAGTAAAGAGTATTTTGTTGTTATAGAACCCAAAAACTCATATGTGCTATTCAATGATGACATGGACGCCAACGCCACTGGATCCCAAGCTGTGTCTATATCTTTCATCGATGAAATCAAAGGGGCAGCTGACACTGCCACTTGTCAGCTCTCAATATTCGCAGCAGCATGAAAATAAGAAGACAAAAAGACAATAAAATGTCTCGGAGAGATAGGATACAGACCAGAAGAGCTAAAAAATCTCGTATGAAGTCTGGTATGACTCGCCCACATGCTGAGAGCTCTGGACCTATGGGTCAGTCTCACAGAGTTTCAACGTCTAGTGAAAGAACGCCGATTAAACTTGGTGCTGCAGCAGACAAGAAGAATCAGTACGGTAAAGGAGGAAAGGTATACAAGAATGGCGGTAAGTTCCCTGACCTGACTGGTGACGGAAAGGTTACTAGAGCAGACATACTGAAAGGTCGTGGTGTAGGACTCAAGAAGAAAAAATGAGAACCCAAAGAGAGGAACCAAGAAAACACGCTCTTGCAAAAGACGTGAGTAGGATAAAAGACAAGAGATACAATAAGCTCTTTGAGAAAGCCTACAAGGAGGCCACTCCAGAAGAACGTGCTGCCGTAGATCAGGCTTATAGTGAGCCAGCTATAACTGGATATGAGATGAACTACGCTAGGCAGAGGGTGTTCGATGATCTGGTTCAGGACTTTCTAAATGAAAGAGCTAAAAAGAGAGTAGGTAGAACTGCTACTGCTATACTCCCAGGCATGGCGGGCGCAGCAGTAAGTGCCACAGCAAGACAACCAAGATATATAGATATCCCTGTCGGGGCTTCAGGAAACACCACAGAGATAAGACTAAACAACCTTCAGAGGTTTGCGCGTATGCTAGGCCTCGGACCATATTAATAAGCCATGAGAACAAAAAAGAATCCAAAAGTCGTAGGTCCATCTGCTCCTAGAGAAGGATACGTGACTAGGCCCGCGACAAATAGAGACAGACGTAGAGCCAAAAGAGGTAAGGCTGAACTCTCTCCTAATGAGTTGTATGTAACTGAAAAGGAGAAGAAGAAAAAGCCCAACGTGATAAGCGGTATGAGGAGAAGAAAGATCAATACCGACCAAGGTGGTAAGAGAAAGCGTCAAGGAGGAAGAAAGCTGGATAGAAGAGTGGATTCTTCTTGCAGAAAGCCAGGCTGCTAATGGGGAGCAAGGGTTATTTTAATCCAAGAAAAAAAAGGTTTCATGAAGCTGTCAAAAAACTTATCCCTCAAAGAGGTAACAAAAAGTATTACGGCAATACGTCACGGGATAGACAACACCCCAGGGGAGTACGAGATTTCAAACCTGGAGGCGATAGCTGAGTGCGTGTTTCAGCCGCTAAGGGATCACTTTGGTGTACCTATAGCAGTTACGTCTGGGTACAGATCGAAAGAGTTGAATCGTAAGATTGGGGGGAGCTCAACGTCACAGCATATGGTTGGGGAGGCGCTAGACCTCGACGCACACGTATACGGTAAGATATCCAATCACGATATATTTAAGTATATTTACACCCGATTAGACTACGATCAGTTAATCTGGGAATTTGGTGATGACGAAGAACCAGCCTGGATACACGTGTCTTATAAAAGGTTGGGAGAAAACAGAAACAGAACATTAAAAGCCGTAAAAGAAGACGGTAAAACGACATATATTTTGATGCAATGAGCAGAACACAACAAAATCAACCAGCAAAAATAACAAAGGGAGCTCCTACTTCTCTAAACGGGGTTGTTGGATTAGGTATGACAGATGACAATACCTATGGTACAGATGGAGAAATTCCTGGAGGCACTCCAGATAGCAACTTGTCTGACTATGTATTTACCCTAGAAAGTAGTGGTGGTGGTGCTTACAGTGACCCTAATGTATATACAGATAAGTCTAAAGTGTGGGTTACTAATCACACAAACGTAGCATCTGGGAGCACGCCTACGTTTAGCTGGGCTCCAGATGTTGCAGACATTGATGACTTTTATTCGGCAAACGAAATGCTGATTCACGGAAATGATATTTATATCATTTATCGATGGGGGTCGTATAATAAAGGTCTTCTTGGCAGGCAGAGCTATTGGAATCAATATCAAAGAGATGAAATTAATCCAGACACTGGTGAGCCTTTCGGTGAGTGGCCCCTTAGAGATGGAAACCCTGGGGGGAGTATAACAGATATATATGACCCCGTAACTGGCCTTGCATGGATCTTTGGGGACGCCGCTAAAACCTCTTCTAATATACTGGTTAAGTTTACTAACTGCGTGGTTGATGAAGTGGCTCAAGATATAACCTACGATTCTTTTGAAAAAAGAATTCTATTCGGGGTGCAGCATCTTCATGCAAATGCTAGAACCAGTGACAAGTGGGTTCTAACCGAAAGATATGGGACTTACATTGGGTTTGCTGGAGCTCCTTCTGCAACAGTAGTTGTTGTTGATCTAAATAAACCCATTTCAGAAGCTAAAATATTTAAGTACAGTAATGAATTTAAAAGTGCTATGGGGGAAATACCAGAAAATAGCACAATTTCTGGTATATTCACCCCCAGTGGAGGTGCGACGATGAGTGGTGGCTTTAGTGATGAATTTAAAGAAAGAAATATGGTAGCTTTTGATGATTACGGAAATCCGAAACCATACATAACTGGTTGCGATCAATTTACGGCTACGGGGTCTTTTGCATACGGTTTTGGCAGGACATTCGGTAGTGCTCCCCCAGCGTGGAAAGATCAACTTACCCCATGCGACTTTGCTAAAGTTTCTGTTGACGATTGGATTTGGAAAGATGATCAGCAAGCTGGTCGTTTAGCCACTAACAAACCAAGTCAAGACATTTCTAGTAGCTACTATACAGATAAATACAGGATGAGTATGCCTTGCATCGCCAGACTAAATCTAGTCACTGGAGAAGTGGAAGCCGTGGCTCACCTTATGACTGCTGAGGGTGATGGTGGTGACTTTCTTTTCTTTAGTTATGACAAGTATATATTCGCCCTTGAAAGTCAATGGGATGTACTTTTCTTGAGTAGATATGATTTAGAGCTTGGTGAAATGACATCAAGGGCTCTCCTTACTATTGAGAGTGGTCATCACTCAGGTTATTATTTTGAAAACCCAGTAGATCTTATTTCTGAACTTAATAATCTATCAATTCCAAAAATGACGTTTATTGCAGACAACGTGTACTCCACTTTTTCTGCGTTTTTTTCTGTTTTTACCAATAGTGTTAGATACGGAACCCCAGACTTTCCTGATGGAAGATATTTAAGGATGCCAACCGCCCACGCCGCCCATACAGACGGGGAGTTTATATATCTTCATTTCACTGGAAACGATTCTGTAATGAAGTTAAATTATAGCGATATGTCATTTCACTCTTACACTGACACAAATGTAGGAGGTAGTATAACGGACGATGTTGCTCAAGTAGGGGACTATATTTTTGCTGGTAACGAGGGGACAGCGCCTTATAGTGTTGGCTATTACCACAAGGACAACATAGCTACTGACAATGGGCAGATAACGACTATGACTCATGGTCCTTTTGGAGTCTTTCACTCAGGCTTCAAATTTTAAAGTATATATTTGCAAAAAATAAACAAACATGTTTCTTGACACTACTATTTGGGATACAGCTATTGCTGTTGTTGACACTGTCGCTGTAATTGACCCTGTTATCGAAGCCCCTGTTGATACAGATGCACCCGCCGAAGAGGTCGCAGGAGTAGGGGATTTCATTCTTGAATTCTGGGCAGAGCTTTTGATCGGACTTATGGCCTTTATAAAAGTAATCGTGAACTTGACTCCTACGACTACCGATAATCAAGTATTTGGTTGGATCGACACGTTGATCAATATGGTGATCACTGATCGGAAGAAGGACTAAGAGCGCGATAAAATCTTTGCACCATAAGCCTAGCTTTTTGAGTTAAGGCGTATCTAACCCTGTAGTTAAACTTGGTCTCCTCTCTGAAGAGGTGATCTTCATATGTTTGTGATGGAGTCAATTTGTCAAAATACTTGTGTATGTAGCCTTCTCTCACTAGTGGGTATACAATCCTGTCCGCTATGTGGTGCTTGTTCATGCCATACTCTTTAGAGGCGTAGTCTAGAGTGAAGAACTCTAAGTCGTAAGCCCAGAGCATAAAGTACACCTCCTTTTGGAATAAGTCATATTTTGACTGAAAATCCAAAAGCGTGGACCTTATGTCTTTTAGGTGATTTTGAGATATGTCCTTTTGACGTAATTTTGATACGTCCCGAAACATCTTTGACTTATTCTTCATAAAATGACAAAATCTGATTTTTTAATTGAACTCACAGAGATAGCATCCCAGATAGACGACCTCTTCGAAAGGTACGGAAAAAGGGAGGAGATTATCTCTATAATGCTCACAGGAACTGTAGAGGTGTCTGAAGAAGGAGAGAAGCACATACGGGCTGTATACGGATACAACATATTTAGTGAAGAGGAGCTAGATGAAATCCTAGCCTTCATAAAGGACACATACAGCAATCCAGGAAGCCAGACTGATCTTGGTGACTTTGATGTATTTCTGAACTAATGGACGGTCTTATAAGAAAGATTATTATTGGGCAGAACCCTAAGGACGCTATGGCCTACTATGTCGGCATGAAAGCGGGTAGAGGGGAGGTTAGCGCAATAGTCTTTGACGAAGACTGCCTGTATCACCACTCCGTGAAAAGATACATTGTATATATACAGAACGAGGGCGGTCAGGTTATGTGGAAGTGCATAGAAGACATGCCCGTTGTAGTTGAATTTGATTTAAATTTCTAATGAAAACTTTTGATTTGTTTGTAGTCGAGCTAGAAAAGACCACAAACGACACAATAAAAACCGATTCAGGACTTGAGTTGTACATAGACACCAAGTTTAATGAGTTTGAGCACAGGGTCACAGAAGGACCTGTAGTAGCCGTGCCGTTTAAATACAAAACTGGTGTAGAGCCAGGAGATACTCTTTACTTTCACCATTTGGTTGTGATGAATGAGGGTCAAGGTCTTACTGGTTTTGAAAACCACTACCTAGTAAGGTACAATCCAGAACACACTGTAAACAATCAAGCGATTGCCTATAAAAACAGTGATGGTGAGATCAACCTTCTTGGAGGGTGGACCCTACTAAAGCCAGTAGAAGAGAAAGAGGATGTAAGTGAGGCAATTATAGACATTATTTCCCTTGAAGAGTCTGATAAACTGAAAGGGGAGATTGCTTTTGAAAGTCAGGAAACAAAGGATTTAGGTGTGTCTAGGGGGGACATTGTTGGATTTAAAAAGAACATGGACTATAGGATTAACATAGACGGACAAGAGTACTACAGAGTCCGATCAGAAGACCTTCTTTATGCGGAAATCTAAATTTACGACACTAGAGGCCGCACTAAGGCTAATGGATAGTATGGAGACGGCTATAAACAATATGATAGAAGAGATAAAAAAGCCAGTAGACACCGAGCTTAGTGGGGCTGGTAGAAAAGCTGAATTGTCTTCTATAAAACAAACAGCATTGGACTGCAAGGAGCTTCTCATAGAGAGACAGAGGCTAGAACAAATGACAAAAGACCTAAGAAATGACGGAGAAATCAAACAAGAAAAAGACTACTCTGGAGGATTTGCAGAAAGATTTTCAAAATAACAATCATATTTATTTTAACGATGAGTGGAATGGTGAATACGAAGACAGCTACACTGGACGAGCTGGCGATAGCGGTTCTAGCGTGGGCTGACGAGCGGGATCTTACTCACCCAGATAACGCTTTTAGGCAGATATTGAAGGTGATGGAAGAGGTTGGAGAACTTGCTGGCGCTATGGCTAAGCATCGTCAAGACGACATCAAGGATGCTATAGGGGACGTCCTTGTAACAATTATTATCTTAGCAGTTCAACTCGGTTACAGTAGTACGGAATGTCTTGCGTTGGCTTACAACGAGATAGCGGAGAGAAAGGGTAAGACCGTAGATGGAGTATTTATAAAAGATGAGGGTTAAAAGAGACTACAGAAAAGAGTACGACAAGTTCCAGTCTTCCGAGGAGCAGAAGAAGAGACGCGCCAAAAGAAACAAAGATCGTAGAGAGGCAGAAAGGAAAGGTAAGGTAAACAAAGGGGACGGTAAAGACATCCATCACGCTGCTAACGGAGCTAAAATCATAATGCCCGCATCAAAAAACAGAGGAATAGCCGAGAAGAGTCGAATACAAGGCTCTAAGAGAAAATGAACTCTCGGCGAGTATCTCCTCAAGCTTATACCTTGTAGAAAGAGTAATCGGTTACATGCGGGTTCAATCCCCGCCTCGCCGACAAATTAAATAAAATGGCAAAAATAGATTCCACATACGAAAAGAAAAACAAGGTTTCTAGACCTGGTGTTCATTCTAAAACCAAGACTTCTTCTAGCAAAAAATCTAAGAACTACAAGAAGTTATATAGAGGGCAAGGGCGATGAAAAGGCTTATACCTTTATTTTTCCCTCTGTTTTGTTCTGCTCAAGTCGTTTTAGACGAGTGCAATGATCCAATAGCTTGTAACTATAACCAGAATTGGTTTGAGCCTGGAGGGTTTTGCATTTACTGCGACACACCTGACGGTGGTCCTTTGTGTAACGAATATCAAAACGATCTCACCTACTGGACTTTTTACAGTGGTCTTTTTGACTGCGAAGATGAGGTAGTGTGTGATACTGTTTTTGTTGAGTTACCTGGCGACACAGTTGTGGTTACTGAATACATCGAACTTCCACCTGACACTATCATCATAAACGA
>Ga0181592_10004204_pt1 | contig 11912 bp, 10 predicted proteins | sample 071ome_20_FD_133755 | JGI IMG/M metagenome (GOLD analysis project Ga0181592, IMG submission 133755) | Coastal salt marsh microbial communities from the Groves Creek Marsh, Skidaway Island, Georgia - 071412BT metaG (megahit assembly) | ecosystem: Environmental > Aquatic > Marine > Intertidal...
ACCTGTCCGCTGGTGACCAAAGTCCACGTAGATGCGGCGCGACACCGCAAGGAAGGCAAAGACCTGATCCTGATCGGTCATGCCGGACACCCCGAAGTCGTCGGCACCATGGGCCAGTTGCGCGACGGGGAAATGATTCTGGTGGAAAACGCGGAGCAGGCGGAAACCGTGGACGCCCCGGATCCCGACAATCTCGCCTTCGTCACCCAGACCACCCTGTCGGTGGACGACACGGCGGAGATCGTCAGCATCCTGCAGCGCCGCTTCCCCAATATCGAAGCACCGCGAAAGGAAGACATCTGCTACGCCACCACGAACCGCCAGGCGGCGGTCAAGGATCTCGCAGACGAATGCGACGCCTTGATCGTGCTCGGTGCGCCCTATTCCTCGAATTCCAACCGGCTGGCGGAAGTCGCGCTGACGGTCGGATGCCCCAAATCGACCCTGATCCAGCGCGCCTCCGACCTTGAAGACGGCTGGCTCGACGACGTGACGACGCTGGGAGTGACGGCCGGTGCATCGGCGCCCGAAATCCTGGTGCAGGAACTGATCGACGCGCTGGGCGAGAAATTCGACGTCACGGTGGAGGAACGAAACGTGGTCGATGAGAACGTGATATTCAGCCTGCCCCGGGCCCTGAGCGCCTGATCCGGAGCCCGGCCTCTTGGCGGTCTACACCTCCGTCGCCCTCCCCGACCTGAAACGCTTTGTCGCCGGGTTCGATATCGGCGAGGTCGTCGCGTTCGAGGGCATCGCCCAGGGCGTCGAAAACTCGAATTTCCGACTGCGGACGACGGACGGAAATTACGTCCTCACCCTCTATGAACGTCGCGTGAATCCGTCCGATCTGCCGTTTTTTCTGGGATTGATGCAACATCTCGCGGGCTCCGGCATTCCCTGTCCCGCGCCGGTGGCCGACCGCAACGGTCAACTGCTGCACGAACTGTCGGGACGCCCGGCCGCGATCATGAACTTTGCGCCCGGCGACTGGCCACGCGACATAACCCCGACGCACTGCCGCGCCGTGGGCACCGCCCTGGGCAAGCTGCATGTCGCCGCCGCCGGATTTTCAATGACACGCCAAAACGATCAGTCCCTGCCGTCCTGGCGGGCGATGTTCAACGATCTTGCGTCCCGCGCCGACGACCTGCGCCCCGGATTTGCGACCTGGATCGAGGCGGAGTTGTCCGCGCTCGAAGCCGGCTGGCCGGCCGACCTTCCGACCGGGATCATTCATGGCGACCTGTTTCCCGATAATGTCTTTTTCGAAGGCGGCGCGATCACGGGAGTGATCGATTACTACTTCGCCTGCAACGATGCGCTGGCGTTCGATCTAGCGATCTGTCTCAACGCGTGGTGTTTCGAAAACGGCACGCTCGACCGGCAGCGCGCCCGGGCGCTGTGCGCCGGGTACGAGTTCATCAGACCGCTGGAATCGTCCGAGTGGAACGTTTTTCCACTTCTCGCCCGGGGCGCGGCCATGCGGTTTCTCGTCACCCGCCTGCATGACTGGTTCCATACGCCGGAGGACGCGCTGGCGCAGCGCAAGGATCCGATCGATTTCGTGCCCGTGATCGAATGTCACCGCGCGGTATCCGATTCCACCGCCTACGGGGTAGGTTGACCGCATGATCGACATCGAGAACAAAGTGAAAATATTCACCGACGGAGCGTGCAGTGGAAACCCCGGACCTGGGGGCTGGGGCGTGATCCTGCGCTGGAACGGCACCGAAAAAGAGCTGAAGGGCGGCGAGGCGGAAACCACAAACAACCGCATGGAGCTGATGGCCGCCATCCAGGCGCTGGAGACCCTGAAACGGCCGGTCAAAGCCGACCTCTATACCGACAGTACCTATGTCCAGAAAGGGATCACCGAGTGGATCCATTCCTGGAAAAAGCGCGGCTGGAAAACCGCTGCGAAGAAACCCGTCAAAAACGAAGATCTATGGCGCCGGCTGGACGAAGCGATTGCGCGCCACGACGTCTCCTGGCACTGGGTGAAAGGCCATGCCGGTCATGCGGAGAACGAACGCGCCGATGAACTGGCACGGGAAGGACTGTCGGACGCGCTGTAACCGGAGGAAGAGTATGGAACTCGTACGGGCAGGAATGATACTGGCCGCGATAGCGCTCTCCATTCCCTTCGTGATCCACCGAGTGATGGAAAAAATCGAGCGCGAAACTTCGGAACGCCCGGACTTCGACCACCTTGTCTGGTCCGTGACTCCGCATGTCTGGAAAGAATACCGCACCGAAAGAAGCCTGTTCCGACAGTATTCTCCCTTCTGGTTTTTCTACGCCTGGGTAGTCATCCATACGGTCGTTCTGGTCGTGACGGCGGCGGTCGCGATTACAGGACTGATTGAGCTTTACGACTATCTCGGGATTGGTGCCGTTGCGTCTGATTACGCCGCATGATCGATTTCTGCTTCCCCATCCGCGTAAAGCCGCCAGTCCGCATCCTTCGGGATCATCCCCTCGAATGATGCCAACGCGCTGACATCCGTTCTCCGGCCGGCGGCGCGGGTGTTGATGGCCGGCTTGCCGTTCCTCACGTCCTTCGCGGCGGCGATCATGATGCGGCGAAACTGGGCCACCGCACCGTCGCTGACGCCGAGATAATCCTTGGTCCGGTCGGCGATGGCGCCCATCGATTCCCACATTGCCATGTCCTGCGCCGGAATGCCGTAGATGCCGGTGAAGTCTCCATCCTTCATCGCGTCACGATCCTGCAGGAACATGTTGTCCAGATTGCGGATCTTACGGAAGTTTGCGTCGATATCGACGCCGATTTCCGCGCCGCAGAATTTACGCCATTCGTCCTGGTCTATTCCCTTCGTTTCATGAAAGGCGATCCAGTAGAACATCGTGTTGCCGTCATCCATCGGGATCAGCATCTGGGCCAGCTTGTACTGGTCGTTCGGTGGAATGATCACCGTAAAGGGCGCGACGAACAGCGTGTTACGGATATAGTCTTTCTTGTCGGGATCGATAATCGGCGTGCGTACGGCAGCATATCGGAAGCCGTAATCGGTCTTGTCGAACCGGATGCGTGGCGCCTTGTCGTTGGACGGTCGCGGCCAGCTTGTGGCCGTCGCCTTTGCACCGTCGACTTCCGCGGGCGGCATATTCGACGAATGCAGGCTGGAGGAATGCGCCGAATCGATCGATCCTTCCAGCACCTGCGCCCAGTTGCACGACGTGTGTATTTTGACGATGGAAATCTTGTCATCCGGCGCATGCGCCCAGGGCGGTGGTTCAAACTCGGCGACGTTTTCCGCATCGCCCATCCACAGCCACACGAACCCGCCGGATTCCCGGGTGGGGTAGGATTTCAGCTTGGCCTCGGCCTTGAGCGCCTCGCCCGCATCGGGCTCGCTCGGCATATCCATCACATTGCCGTTCACGTCGAATTTCCAGCCGTGATAGAGACAGCGCAGACCGCAATCCTCGTTCCGGCCGAAGGCGAGCGACGCACCGCGATGGCGGCAGAATTCATCGATCGCGCCGAGACGGCCCTCTGTATCGCGGAACACGACCAGGTCTTCACCCAGCAGGCGCACACGGGCCGGTTTACCATCGCGTTCGGCCACTTCTTCCGACATGCAGGCCGGAATCCAGTGCTGGCGCATAATGCTGCCCATCGGCGCGGCGGCTTCGACAAGGCACAAAAGGTCGTTTTCTTCCCGGGTAATCATGACGCGTCTCCTGTTTGGTTTATTGCACCGGCGTGCCACTTCTTAGGATACGAAGAATACTCTTTGGAAACTAAGAATATTGTCTTAACGAGTCAAGTCGGATATCACTGCCTTATTATTTTTCGAGTGGTTTGATGGCGGACAGAAAACTGAAACTGGGAATTGCAGGGCTCGGCCGCGGGTTTACGGTCATGCTGCCGACGCTGTCCCTGCATCCGAATCTGGACGCCGTGGCCGCCGTGGACACGCGTGCGGAGGCCCGTTCGCGTTTCGAGGCCGATTTCGGCGGCACTTCCTATGACAGCGTTGAAGCGATGTGCGCCGAGGCCGATATCGATGCCGTTTACGTCACCACGCCCCACCAGTTCCACGCGGAACATGCCGAAATCGCCGCCCGGGCCGGCAAGCACGTACTGGTCGAAAAACCGATGGCGATCACGCTCGACGACTGTACCCGGATGATTGAGGCGGCCAAAACCGCAGGCGTCCACCTGCTGGTCGGACACAGTCACAGCTACGACGCCCCGATCCTGGAAGCACGCCGGTTGATTAAAACCGGCGATTACGGCCCGGTCCGTCTGATCACCGGTCTGAACTTCACGGACTTTATCTTCCGGCCCCGGCGCCCGGAGGAACTGGACACCGCACAGGGCGGCGGTGTGGTGTTCAGCCAGGGCGCGCACCAGGTCGATATCGCCCGGCTGCTGGGCGGCGGGCTGGTCGACACCGTGTACGCGACGACCGTCGATCTCGATCCGGCGCGTTCGACGGAAGGCGCATACTCCGCCCTGCTGAAATTCACGGACGGCGCCGTGGCGAATCTCACCTATTCCGGCTACGCGCATTTCGACTCCGACGAATTTATCAACTGGCGGGCGGAATCCGGGACGGCAAAAGATCCGTCGAACTATGGCGCGGCCCGCCGCGCGCTCGCCGGCGCGAAAGATCCGGCCGCCGAAGCCGGCATCAAGGCAAACCGGGCCTATGGCGGACCGGACGGCGCGCGCCGACCCGACGCGGCACCGACGGACAGGCACCACGAACATTTTGGTTTGTTCATCATCAGCTGTCCGGGCGCCGATATCCGTCCGCTGCCCGATGGCGTGCGGGTTTACGGAGATCACCAGGTCGATTTCCAAGCGCTGACGCCCCCCGCCGTCCCCCGTGCCGAAGTCATCGACGAACTCTATGCCGCCGTGATCGACGGCGTGCGGCCTCTACACACCGGCGAATGGGGCCGCGCGACGCTGGAAGTCTGCCGCGCCATCATTAAATCGGCGGACGAAGGCCGGGAAATCCGGCTGGCGCATCAGGTCCCGCCGGAAGGAACCGACACATGAGCGAGTTACCCGCCGGCGACCGCGATGCCATCCTGCGCCACTGGCAGGATGCCGTGCCCAACGACCGGCTGGCGCATCTGATCCGCGACGCCGGACGCAGCCTGGGCCATCGCCTGACGCCTTTGCTGGCGGAACACGATATCCCTTTCGGACACTGGGCGTTTCTGAGGGTTTTGTGGGATCGGGACGGTCTGACCCAGAAGGAGCTGAGTGATGCGGTGGGCGTCACCGAGCCGACCACCTTCGCCGCCGTCAAAGCCCTGATGGACAGGGGCTATATCACCCGCCGGCACAACCCCGGCAACAAGCGAAAATTCTATGTGTACCTGACGCCCGAGGGCGCCGCGCTGCGGGACGTACTGGTGCCCCTGGCGGAAGAAGTAAACCGTATCGCGGTGGAGGGCATTCCGCCGGAAAACATCACCCTGATGCGGGAAACCCTGTTGCAGATCATTGAGAACCTGGCGGCAGACGAAAGCGACCGGGGCTAGCTTTTGGAGGCATCCCGTATCGCCTGCCACACCCGGTCCGGCGTCGCCGGCATATCGAGATCCGTCACGCCCACCTGCGCCAGCGCATTCATGACGGCATTCATCGTAGCGGGCAGCGCACCGACCGTGCCCGCTTCGCCCGCCCCTTTAACGCCGAGCGGGTTACGCTGCGTGGGTACGCCGTTGCCCTCAATTTCGATATCCGGAAAATCGCCGGCGCGCGGCATGCGGTAATCCATGAACGAGCCGCTCAGCAGCTGTCCGCTGTCGCGTTCGTAGGCGACCTGTTCGCCCAGCGCCTGACCGACCCCCTGTGCAACGCCGCCATGGATCTGCCCCTTCACGATGACCGGATTGACCATCACCCCGACATCGTCGACCACCCAGTAGCCGACCACGTCGGTTTCACCGGTTTCGGAGTCGATCTCGACTTCACAGACATGGCTGCCGTTGGGATAGGTGTCGTCGTCGGGCGCGAAGGTCGCGGTTTCGAACAGGCCGGGCTCGACCCCGGGCGGCAGTTTCGCGGGCAGGAACGATGCCTTGGCGACGTCTGTCAGGGTCACCGCCCGGTCGGTGCCGGCCACCGAAAACGCGCCATCGCCGAATTCCATATCGGCCTCGGCCGCTTCGAGCATGTGGGCAGCAATTTTCTTCGCTTTCTCGATCACCTTTTCGGCCGCGTAATAGAGCGCTGAGCCGCCAATGACGGTTGAGCGCGAGCCCATGGTCCCGATCCCGAAGGCGACGCGATCGGTATCGCCGTCGATCACCCGCATCCGGTCGGGCTCGAGCCCCAGTCGTTCGCCGACGATCTGTTTGTAAACGGTTTCGTGCCCCTGCCCCTGGCTCTTGGTGCCCATCAGAATAGTGGCGGTGCCGTCGGTAGTGAAACGGATCTCCGCGAAATCCGGCGACGGAGAGGCCGAGCGTTCGATCGGATTGGCGGTGCCGATGCCGCGCAGCCTGCCTCGGGCGCGCGCCTCGTCGCGCCGGGCCGCGAAACCCGCGTAATCCGCCATCTCCAGCACGCGTTTCTGGTTATCGGCGAATGCGCCGCAGTCATAGACGAGCCCCAGCGCGGTCTTAAGCGGCATGGCATCGGGCGGGATCATGTTGCGGGCGCGCAGTTCAGTCGGATCGATATCCAGCTCCCGCGCCGCCTCGTCGAACATGCGTTCGATCACGTAGGTCGCTTCGGGGCGCCCGGCGCCGCGATAGGGCGCGGTCGGATTAGTATTGGAATGCACCGTCCGCACAGCCGCATGGGCGACCGGGATATCGTAGACCCCGATCAGCGTGCCCACATTGGTAAACGCCGCCAGCAGATTACGGATCGCCGACAGATAGGCGCCGATATTGGCAACGGTGCGCACCCGAAGGCCAACGACCCTGCCGTTCTCGTCGAAGGCGAGCTCGGCGTCAGTGACATTGTCGCGGCCGTGCTCGTCCGCCTGCACGGCTTCGGACCGGCTGCACGTCCATTTGACCGGACGGCCCAGTTTGCGCGCCGCCCACAGCACCAGCCGGTGCTCCGCGTACTGCCAGCCCTTGGTCCCGAAACCGCCGCCGACGTCGCGCGCGACCACGCGGATGTTCTGTTCGGGCACGCTGAAGATTTTTTCGGCCAGCAATTGCCGTACCCGGTGCGGATACTGCACGTCGGCGTGAAGCAGATACCGGTCCTCCCGCGGATCATAATCGCCGATTGCGCCGCGCGTTTCCATGTAGTGGGCGAAGACGCGGCTGATCGTAAACCGGCGTTTGACGACGCGATGCGCCGTCTCGAACGCCCTGTCGGTCGCCGTTTCGTCACCCGCCTGATACAGGCCGGAGACGTTATCGGGATAATCGTCCCAGACCAGCGGCGCGTCGGATTGGACGGTCTGCGCCGTGTCGGTGATCGACGGCAGCGGAGCGTAGTCAACCATCACCGTTTCCGCCGCGTCCGTCGCCTGGTCCAGCGTTTCCGCCACGATCAGAGCGACCGGATCGCCGACATACCGCACCCGCCCTAACGCCAGCGGCGGCTGGGGCCGGTATTTCATCGGCTGGCCGTCCGGCCGCAGCCATTTCGCCGGCATGCCGGGCACGCCGAGATTGTCGGCGGCGATATCCTCGCCGGTATAGATCGCCAGCACGCCCGGCAAACCGGCGGCGGCGGAAATGTCTATTCCAAGGATGTCGGCATGGGCATGGGGCGAGCGCAGGACGACCGCGTGCGTCTGACCCGGTAGCTCGACGTCATTGACGAACAAGCCTTTGCCGCGCAGCAGACGCGGGTCTTCCTCGCGCAGGACCCCCTGCCCGATACCGAACTTTTCCACGTGAACTTTCCGGACCGAAAAGCTCTAGAGCTGCGACAGGATCGTATCCGCGTCGCTGACTTCGAATCCACCGCCTTCTTCCAGGTTCAGCTGAGTGACGGTGCCATCCTCGACGATCATAGAGTAGCGACCGGACCGCACACCTAGCCCGCGATCGGTCAGATCGAGAACCGTGCCCATTTCCTGGGTCAGCGCGGCGCTGCCGTCGGCCAGCATTTCGACCTTGTCGCCGGCTTTCTGATCCTTGCCCCAGGCATCCATGACGAACACGTCGTTGACCGACAGACAGGCGATGGTGTCGACACCCTTGGCCTTGATTTCGTCGGCTTTCTCAACGAAACCCGGCAGATGCTTGGCCGAACAGGTCGGCGTGAACGCGCCCGGCACCGCGAACAACACCACTTTCTTTCCGCCGAACAGATCGTCAGTCGATACAGGTTCGGGACCTTCAGCGCCCATTTTCGTCAGCGCGCCGGACGGAATCTTGTCACCAACACCAATAGCCATTTTTGCTCTCCCTCAAGTGAAAGCGCCCTTCGGAGGGCACTGTGAAACACGGAAGTGAGATAGAGCACAGGGCGCAGTTTGTCACGCACCCCGGGCGAAATTCACCTGCGGTCGAGAGCCTTTTTGCCGCCTGCCCGTTCAAATGCCGCCAGCACGGCGGATTCGGTCAGGATTTCGGGCAGCGGCACGCCTTTGGGCGCCGTCGGGCCATACACCACGTTGAACGGAATGCCGAAACGCCCGAAGCTTTTCAGATATGCGGAGATCGCCGGGTCGGGTTTGGTCCAGTCGGCCTTCATCGCGATCACACTGCCCGCGCCGAGTATTTCGGCGACCTGACCTCGGTTAAGCACCAGCGATTTGTTGACCTGACAGGTCAGACACCAGTCGGCGGTCACGTCGACCAGCACCGTGTTGCCCTTCGCGACTTCGGCATCGATGGCGGCGAGATCGAAATCGCGCCAGACTTTGTCTTCGGCCTCGATCAGCCGCTCGCGGCCGGCGTCGGCGAAACTGTCGGCCCCGACCATTGAAATCGCCGTCAGCAGCCCGATCACGACCCAGGTCGCGAACCGCGCCCGCTCGCTCAGATGCCGGTACTGCCAGACGATGAAAGCAATGGCGACCATCAGCAGCGCGATCATCGCCGACGCCGGGCCGCCGATCTGGAACCACAGCACGCTCAGCAGCCATAGCGCCGTACCGATCAGGGCAACCGACAGAATCCGTTTCAGCGTAATCATCCACGGCCCCGGCTTCGGCAACCGGTTGACCATCACCGGGAACGCGGCGACCACGATCCAGGGCAGTGCCAGCCCGATCCCGAGAGCAAGAAAGACGGCGTAAATTTCCGCCGGGCCACGTGAAAGGGCGAACCCGACCGCGGTCCCGAGGAACGGGGCGGTGCATGGGGTCGCCAACAGAGTGGCGAACGCACCTGTCATAAAATGCCCGCGCAACCCGTTCCCGTCATCGCCTGACGCGTTCACCGCGGCGTCCGACACCGCACCCGGCAGGCGTATTTCGAACAACCCCCACATATTGCAGGCGAACAGGGTGATCACGGCAATCATGAAGGCCAGGAAGGCCGGCTGCTGGAACTGAATGCCCCACCCGGCCGCCAGACCAGCGCTTTGCAGCGCTACAGCGACCGTACCCAGAACGAGGAAACAGACGACGATTCCGGCGGCGGAGGCCAGGAACCCCGCCCGGACCCGCCCCGGCGACTCGCCGCCATGGCTGACGACGGAGAGCAGCTTGATCGAGAGCACCGGCAGGACGCAGGGCATCAGGTTGAGTATCAGCCCGCCGAGGACGGCGAGACCGAGGATGGCGAAAAAACCGTATGCAATGACATCGTCGCTTTGCCCGCCAGTATCTGCGACGGCGGCGGCGCGCCGCAATGTCAGCGTCCGTTCCGCCGCCCGGTCGCCGTCGACCACGGTCAGGGTCACTGTCTCTCCCGCGAGCCGGGCGTCGGGCCGCTTGGGGACCTGGACGCCGATCCGCATTAGCGCCTCGTTCCCGGTCGAGGCGATCTGCACGACGGGTTTGGCGAACCCGTAATCCGCCGGGCCTTCGACGAACAGGTCGGGTGCATTCAACGCCCCCGTCCCCGCGACGCGTACGATCAGCGCCGATGTCTCGCCGCTACCCGCGAGTTCGGCCTGCCGGATCGACAGGGGCGCAGAACTTCCGGTCGCGGGTACTTTCGTCCGCCAGTGCCCGATCACTCCCGATTGCGGGGTATCGATATCGGCGCCGGCAGGCAGATTGAGCGTGAAACTGGCTTCGTAGGGGACGCAGATATCGTCGCAGGTGAGGAACCGGACACGTGCCTTCAGCGCGACGTCCTTGCCCGGCTCGAACACCGAGGCGGTGATCGGAAAGACGACCTCTTTCTTGTAACCCAGCGTTTCGAGTCCCAGAACCGAGAAACGTTCCGGCGCCGGCCAGGCCATCTTCGCACCGGCGAAATTCGTCGATCCGGCCCAGTTTATCTGCGGCGGAAATCCTGCATCGCCGGGCGAGCGCCAATACACCTTCCAGCCCGGCTTCATACGAAACTGCAGGCCCAGATTCAGAGTCTCGCAGCTGCCGGCGGTCGATCCGCCGGAAATCAGGCGGACGGCGCCTTGGTCGTGCTCGAACCAGTCCGACGTCGCAGCCAATGACGGCACTGCATTCATCACCATCGCAGTCAGCACGACGGCAGCCGCGCAAATGTATGGAAACAGGGGATTGCTCACCCGGAACATGTTGGCATTAACCCTTTTTTCGATCTGGCCTATAATATAGGGCAAGGTACCGCTCATGACAGCGTTCGCGGTTCAAACATTGGATCGCACACGTAAACTTTGCGTGTGGAAACGACCGGTGGCGCCGGGGAAAAGTTGAGGGATATCGTGGGGCAAGCGCCCGGAAACGGGCAAACGAAACACAGGTGCGACATGACTGACAACCCCTCCGAAGACGGATATCTGACCGGCCAGATGCTGGTCGCCATGCCCCAGATGCTGGACGAGCGATTCGTCAAAACAGTGATCTACATGTGCGCCCACACCGAAGACGGCGCCATGGGGCTGGTGGTGAACAAGATCCTGGAAGACATAGATTTTCCCGACCTGCTGGATCAGCTCGACCTCAATCCGGCCGCGGGCGGAACCGACATCCGCGTCCATTTCGGCGGACCGGTGGAATCTGGGCGCGGCTTCGTACTGCATTCCTCGGATTACCAGCAGGACGCGACGATGGTCATCGACGAGCAGATCGCGCTGACGGCAACCACGGACATCCTCCGCGACATCGCCGAAGGCGACGGGCCGCAAAGCAGCCTGCTGGCGCTCGGCTATGCCGGGTGGGGACCGGGTCAGCTCGATTCCGAAATCCAGGCAAATGGCTGGCTGTCGGTCGATGCCGATCCCGGCCTGATCTTCGGCAATGAACCCGACAAAATATGGCAGGGCGCGCTGGCCAAAATCGGCATCGACGTCTCCATGCTGTCAGGCGACGCCGGACACGCCTGAAGCGCGATCAGCCTGCCAGACGCGCTTTTACCGTCTCGTAATCGACCAGCCCGCCCACGGGTCCCATCGCCGTGACCGTCGGGGCGGACGACAGCAGGCGTCGCGCCACACGGCGGATATCCTCCGCCGAAACCGCATCGATGCGCTCCGCCATTTCCGAAACCGGAATAACCCGGTCGTAGATCGTCAGATGGCGTGCCAGCCGTTCGGCACGCGACGACGTGCTTTCCAGCGACATCAGAACCCCGGCCTTGATCTGCGCGCGCGAGCGCGCCAGTTCCTGGTCCTCCATCGGATCATCCGCGACTCGCCGCAGTTCGTCGCTGACGGCGTCCACCAGTTCGGCCAGCTGTTCCTCGCCGGTGCCGGCATAAAGGCCGAAGATACCGCCATCGGTAAAGGCCGACGAAAACGTATAGATGGAATAGACCAGCCCCCGATTTTCGCGGATTTCCTGGAAAAGCCGGGAAGACATGCCACCGCCAAGCGCCGTCGACAGAACGGCGAGCGGATAATAATCGTC
>Ga0181592_10004222_pt1 | contig 11889 bp, 18 predicted proteins | sample 071ome_20_FD_133755 | JGI IMG/M metagenome (GOLD analysis project Ga0181592, IMG submission 133755) | Coastal salt marsh microbial communities from the Groves Creek Marsh, Skidaway Island, Georgia - 071412BT metaG (megahit assembly) | ecosystem: Environmental > Aquatic > Marine > Intertidal...
AGCGTCATCATCTGCCGTGCCGACAGTAAAGTTCAGATAGTCGCCGTTTTTTGAGAACCACAAGGTCTGCGGGTTGTTGTTCGTATTTGCAAATACTAAGCGCTGTTCGAAGAACGTCACAACGCTAGGGCGATTGTCAGAACCGCTCAGGCCTGGGCTTGGCGTGCCTGTGATAGTTGCAGTCGCAAACGTCCAGTTTGCAGAGCCAGAACGAGTAAGTGTGCGAATGTCGTAGCTTGGATGCACAATATACATCGTGTCAGCAGACTGCGCGTAATTCAGCGCAAAAATATCTGCCGCCGCATATGGCGTTGCTTGCTCGTAAATCTGCTCAGCTTCACCACCTGACGTAAACGCAGTAAAACTTGTTGTGTCGATGTCATTGCCGAACAAGTCAGTCAGCGTGAAAGTGTTAGTCGTTGCATTTGCAATCAAGTAATTGCGGCCATTCAATTCGGTCATGCCGCCTACGCCGCTGACATAGACCTCATCGCCATTAGAGAACCCGTGAGATGCAGATGTAAGCACGCCTGGGTTTGCTTGGGTAATGCCAGTGATCGTCTTTGGCGAGCCATCCAAAACTTGCAAACCATTGCGGTAAACGCGCATCATCTGATCGCCAAACTCAAGGATGTAGGTGTCGCTCGTTTTGAACTGGAACGGGATCAAACGCGTCTTAACGCTGCTATCCTTAACCTCACCAAGAAACTCAGTGCCAGGGCGGCGGGTGACACCACCATGCGGCATGACGACCATGTTGGTCATCTCCGACAAACCCTCGCGGTATTTCTCAATATTAATACGCCCCTCAAGGCGGGGCGAGATTTCACCTGCGGTGAACGAACTTAGCGCTGGTGCAGAGCGGGCCATTAGAACCTCGATTCAATAAAGTCGCTTGCCTCAAGTTTCTGTGGCGCACCCTCAGTGCCATCCACAAAGCGCGCTTCGCGCAGCTTGTCACGATACAGTGCATCCGAAAGCTGCGATACGCTTGTCGAGCCTGTCAGCGCATACGCAATTTCAGATGCCAAGCGCGCTGCAAGAGCCTCAGTTAAAAGAGCATCATATTGCTGCGGGTCTGTTATGCGGGCGATATACTTGATCCGAACCGTGCCTTCATCTGTCAGCAACTTACGTCCTTCGATTACAAATACAGGACCGCCAGTATTGCTCGTCATATTGTCCTGCGGATAGGACAAAGAACCATTTGAGAACTCCAGCACCCGAAGGCAGAATGGATCAGATGGAAGCGCGTATTGATGCGCATAGCCAAACGAAGGCTCCTCAACTTCCTGCGCAAGCTCCGATCTCTTGATCAAACAATTCCATGGGTGAGATCGGAACACAGCATCACGAACACCTTCGTAACGCTGATTGACAAGACGGGCCGCCTTGCTGTTTTCATCAAAAGCAGAAATGTTTGAAGCACCGATGATATTCAGCGCGTAGTTAGCAATATCAACCGTGCTTGCCATCCTAACCTCCTTTGAGAAAAGGGGGCGGCATTACCGCCCCCTTCTTATCTTAGTCTACCACATACATGATGGTAAGTTCGATGGTTCCAGTGCCAGCCGCACCACCCATGGTGGCGGTGACAACCATACCATCTTCATTCGCGTCAACTTCGGAACCCGAGCCGAGCGCCAAAGTTGCGAGAACGTCTACCTTACCAGCGGTAGCAGTAGATGCAGCCGCTTTGTAAGCAGCAGCAGATGCAGATACCGCAGTGCCAGCAGCGTTAGTGTGCGCTGCGTAGCCTACGGAGAGCGTGGTGGAAGCGCCAAGAGCGTCATACGCCAAGGAGCCGCCGATCAAACGTGCGCCGTCTGGCAAAGTGAACATCTCAATGACATCGCCAGATGCCAAAGCAGATGCTTCATATGTGCCATGTGCAATGCGAACACGACCAGCAAATTCATTGGCCTTGTTGTTTACCGAAGGATCGGCAATCGCATTGGTGCGCTGTGCGGAATATACAGTAGCCATTAGTCAGTCTCCTTATTCTGCACAGAGAACTTCAACGACCTTCTTCTCCTCCATGCGGGTCGCCCCGAGAGTCATGGAGTAGTAGATTTGGGTCGCATACGACTTGTCGGCGCGCTCATCAATGCGTGCAGTTGGCTCCTTGCCAATTGCAGCTTTAATGCCGTCCATCGCCCACGCGATAACGCGGCGGTTGGAAGAACCGTCAACACCCAAGCGGTTGGTGACGATGAAGTTGAAACCAACGAAGCTGTTGATTTCGCCCATCGCCAACGCCTTTACGGTGTTGTAGTCGGAAGAAGTTACGGTTGTGTTGTTCAACAAATCAGAGATTTGCTTAGGCGAGCAAGCAATGTAACGAGGGATCGAAGGATCAACGTCACCGCTGTCCAAGATTTCCTTCGCTTCAATTAGCTTTGCCAAGGTCAAACCACCACCGCCTGCGGCGATCTGGTTGTTCGAGGTGTCAAACGCAGTGGTTGTGGAACCATCTTTGCCTGTCTTGGCGGAACCAAGAGCAGCAGAAATGATTACGTCATCCATTGCGCGACCCATTGCAGCAGCAGCGGCACGGGCATAAGTCGATGTCGGGTCTACCAACAAACGAACCTTGTCCTGATCGTCAACAAGGTCAGCGTATTCGTAGTCAGACAGCGTTACCATGCGGCGGCTGTGAGGGGTGTCGATGAGCGGAGTATCCGCATGACGAGTAGTGCGCAGGACAGCAGCAGCGCTACCGACCTGATCGAAGAAGGCTTTTTCGCCATTCACAGTTTCCACATCCACCGCGTTACGCAGCAGCGAACCCATCTGCTGCGAAAGCATCTGGATGTTCGAGGAAAACTGATTGACGAATGCCGTAGTGATTTGAGTAGACATTAGTCATTCACTCCAACAAAGGTTTCAGGTTGCTGCGCTCGGTTATCCCTTGCGGGGCCGTGCTTACTGCTAAGGGCAGCCACTCCACCTGTCTGACAGGTTTGTCCTGCGGGCCTCGCGGTTATCCGCACATCAAGCATACTCACGAAGCCTCAAGACTTCATCAACATACTTCTGATGTTCAGGGTGCATCTTATCCCAATATGGGCTATCGCGTCTAGTCATCTCAGTAATTCTCTCAGATGCTTCCGCTGGGGTCATAACCATCTCGGATGTATCACCGATCAAATTATCTTCCCCAATAGATTCAGCGATCCTTGCAAACATACGAACAACGTCTGGGTGATCGCCAAGCATACGGCCATCAGCCAACTTAATGTTGTCCAAAAGATCAGCGCTGCCAAGCGTGTCAACGGCTGCCTTATAAGCAAGCTCTAGCTTTTGCTCAAAAGCCTGACCCCATTCTTTGCGCAACTCCTGCTCGCCAGTGTAGCGCGCCTCGTCAGCTTGTTGCTCATATTGCGCCTGCGCCTGAGAAAGCGTTGTCTCCATAAATTCAGCAACAGTAGATGCCTGACGATCATTCAACCCCGCTTGAAACGCAGCATTCTTGAATTGATCCAAACCCTCCTGCCCTAGGATGTTTGCCTCAACATTGATTTCATAATTGGCAGGATCATTCGGCGCGCCAAGCCGTTGATACAATGCGCGCCATTCATCGTCAGTTGCAGACTTGCCTGGCAAGGCAACTTTATCCGCGCCGATCATGCGCTGCGCATGGACGTAACTTTTCGCCAATGCCGCAGGATCAGTAAAGTTACGCAGGCTTGGTTCCTGACGCAAATCTTCTGGCAGACTATCTAGGAAACTTAATGGTGCAGCTTGTGTAGATGTATCTACTGCTTGGGCCTCTGTTGCTGCGGAAGTGTCAGCGACTTCTTGAGACCCAACTTCTTGGGTTGCCTCTTCGCTCATGGTATATCCTTACCTTGGTTTGCCTTCCTCCGAGAGCATCCTAACGATCAAAAGCACAGCGTCACGCTGGCCCTCGCGGAAAGCGGATTGATGGGGATCGTTAGGAACAAATGTAGTCGCCTCAAAGGAAAACCTAGCCTTCAAGTCCGACAATACCTTCTCGCCATCTTCGGTGTTAAACGTCCGCCGATACGCGAGTTTCAAATCTTCTATTTGCTTCATTATTCTCCCTGACTGCCGACCGCCTTAACAAGTGGTGCGACATTTTTAGCCTGCTCTGTAAACATTTGCTCCTGCTGCATCGCGGCTTGCTCCTGTGCCGCCTGCTGTTGCTGACGGCGAATGCGCGCGACTTCCTCGTCCGAGCGAATAACACGCGCAGGAATACCTGTCGTTTCGACCAAATACTTAACCAGCCGATCCGTATCCAAGTAATCCATCACAGGCGCAATCTCAGCCACCTGCATCATCACCTCAAAACCACGCAGCATAGACTGCAAATCAGTCATCTTCTGTGCTTTCGCAAGCGGAGACACATACTCAATATCAATATCCTGACCCTGAAGCTGCTCAGGGGCAGGAGGGAGGAGGCCGCCCCTGAGCAGCAGTGCAAAGCAACGCGAGATGAGCGGCTGTAAAAGCTCAGCCTGCAAACGCCCAAGCACAGGCCCGAGCAAGCGCATCTTCTCTTCGTTCCTTTGCAACACTTCTGTCGCGGTCATGTTCTGGCCCTGCGACAGCAAAAGCTGATCCACATAGAACGCCTGACGAATGGCATTCCTGCGCTGCTCCTCCATATTCAAACCAAGCGGGTTGTTCGCGCCGATCTGCAACGGCTCCAAACGATCCCGCGTGCCTGCGCGGTAGAAATTCAAAGACCCTGGTGTCGTGCGGATCGGCAACATGAACCCATCGTCAGGAGCCATCAATGGCGGATCAACCTGCTTCTGAGCGGCCTTAATGGTCGTCTCGCTCATCTTGTTGACCATCTTCACATCGGGAAGCGCGGTCATGGCGGGTGAACGACCATAAACCGACACACTATCCTTCACAAAGCGAGGAACCATAAACGGAAACTCGTCAAAGCCACTCTCGCTCAACAAGAACTTCGTGGCCCCATGGTAATACACGGATGCAATGGGCTTGCTTCGCGCCGCACGCGCAGACTTACCACCACGCGGATATACCGCATGAATGATCTCATGCTCCTTATACGGCTCTTTCTCTACGTCCTTCTGAACCTGTGTCGGCAAATTATCCTTGCCAAACTTCTGTTCCATCGCACGCGCGGTCATCTTGAACTTACGATAAACCGTATCAACCTGACCATTCGCGCTTTCAGAAATGCAAATCTCGGCAATGTGACGCGCGCCAAACCTAAAGCCGTCCTCAGCGCCCTCAACGTAAATCGCGCCAGTGCCGAACACTACGAGGTCATAGTAAAGCTCGTGAATCTCTTGCTGAAAGTTAGAACGGTGAAACGCCTGATACATCTGATCGAGCGACAACTCCAACCACTCATTCGCCGCATCATCCTGTTGCAACGCAGGATTGCGAAACCGCATGGAGAACCACGGCGTGCTAGGGCTGGTCAACATCCCGTGCAAGGACGAAGCCAACAACTCAACCGCATGAATGGCAGTGCCGTCAAAAATCAACTCAGTGCGCTTATCGCCCTGAGTGCGCTTCTTCACAATGTCAGCCTTACGCGGCAACATATAATCCGCAAGCTGTTGCCAGTGATTTTCCCAATTAGATCGAGACGACTTCAACTCGCGGTATCTGCGATCCAGTTTGGCGACAAGCGGATTTACCTCAGCCATTACATCATCCCGTAGCTAGACATTAAAGACCGCCGAGCGCGATCTTCTTTCGTTTTCTTCTTAACATTGCCACCTTCCATGCGACCCGCCATGCGCTGATTCAAGCGTTCAAGCGGATCAACAGTAGCAGCGCGCGTCATACGAGCAGGCTGATTAGCCCGCCGACCCATCATGCCCGCTATGTTAAGGAACTGTGGGTTCATCGAATAAGGCCACCACCCATAATCGAACGGCGCTCACGAGTGCCAGCCGTCCCAAGAATACCGCCTGGTGCAGTCGCAATCGTAGAAGCACGACCCTTCTTAGCAGTAGCCTCAGCCGCAGCTACAGCGGGTGATGCTGCAGTTTCTTCCGCGCTCGCAGGAGTTCCCGCAGGCGTGGTGGGCGCTGCTGGCGGAGTAGGGGCTGGAGCCGCTGGTGTCGGCGCTACAGCCGCGGGCATTGTTGGCATTGCAGGAGCCTTTGGCGAAGCCAACTTGGAAATCAAAGCGCCGCCAACTGCGCCAGCGCCTATCTTACCAGCCGTTGTTCCTAGCACCGCAGAAATTATTGGAACAAATGCACCCATGTCATTTACCTCTCAAGCTGCAAACGGATCATAATCCATGACCGCCTGCCGTTGTGGGGGCCGACCACCAGCCCTATCCTCTCTAAGCCCAACCGCTAAATACCGAAACGCATCAGCCGCGTGGCTCGTCCAATCATGCACAGGGTTTGCTCTGAAACTCCTAGTGCGCTCATTATACGCCCTATGATACTGACGCAAAGCCTCAAGTCCATCCTTGCAAGCATCGCGGTCAAACCACAAGCGCGGTATTAACATCTGCGCCGCATGAATACCATCTTCAACTGGCAACTTCGGCACAACACGAAAGTTCAAGCCCAAGTCCCAAGCAACCTCTCGGCGGCTCTTACCTGAACCCAACTCCCTTACCTCTATATCATGCGGAGCGTTGTGTGTCCCGTATAAATACTTTTTGTCCACTAGCACCTTGCAATAGTGCGGCAGACCCTCATTCCGAGCCTCATAAAAGTCAATTACATGAACCGCACGGCCAACAGTCTGCGTAAACCAAATCGCGGTTGAGTCACCAACGCCCAAGTCCCACCAAGTATCGACCCGCACGCTCGGGTCATACGGAACCTTGCTAATCTTGCCATCCGCCTGAGCCGCCTCTAACTCCTTACCATAGATCGCACCAGGAACATTCGCATTCCACGAACACTCAAATTCCTGCATATACTGATCTTCGGACATCGTTTTGCGCGCAGCTTGCAATTCTTCATCATCGAGCAAGCCCGTCTCACTCGCCTTGTAAATCGCGCAAAGCCACTCATCGCTCGCAGCAGCTTCCTCATACAAATCATAGAAGGCGTTGTGTCCTTTCGGTGTGCCGATGAATGCAGCCCAACCCTTGCGATCCGACAGTGCAGGACGAATAACCTCAGGAAACACATTCTCGGGCATTTGCGCAACTTCGTCCATTACGCAGCCGTCAAGATAAATACCACGAAGGCTGTCAGGGTTTTCAGCGCCGAGCAGACTGATACGAGCGCCTGTCGGCAAATCGCACCTCAGTTCTGTCTCGTGGAACTTAACGCCAGGGATCGCACCCGCAAACTGCTTTAGATAGTCCCAAGCCACGTTCTTCGCCTGACGATAGGTGGGAGCCATATACGCATAACGCGGGTTTGGTTTTGGGCATAGAATTGCGTCACGAAGTATGTGATTGATTGCCCAGACCGTTTTGCCAAAGCGGCGGTGACACACGATCACAGCCCAGCGCTTTTCCTGCATTTCCTCGTGAAGCATCATCTGCAACGGACGAGGCGAGTATGGAATCTTAACTTCCATCAGTGAACCTGCTCGTCACCATCAACAAACGCCATGATACCGTGTCCCTCAATAATCGTCTCATATAAACTAATTAATAGCATCGCTGAAGTCAAAGCCTGCTCTTCATCATCGCTGTTGAAGGCAAGATCACGAAGCACCTCTATGTGATTGATTACTGCTAGGCCGAGGTTGTCGTCGTTCATAGCGCTGCCTCTTGGGTTTGCGTTGTTTGCAAATGATACGATGGTTTCGCGCTGTGCGCTAGAATAAGTGGCAGCCAGAGAGTGTGTGATTTTCAGACCCGTATATACGCATAAGAAAGGCGCGCCCCATTTTTTGGGGGGTGGGGGTGGCCGCCCATGAATTTCTGAGCGCTTACATTTAACATAATAGCACTTATGGGAAACAAATGTTAAGCAATATCAATGGCTTAACTTTTGCAGCGCAAACAACGGCACGCAAAACACAAGATGTTGTGGATGGTGGTGGCTAACTGTGCGGGCTTCGCGCGCGTAGCTCTCTCACTCGCAGCGTGTGATATATATGTAATCAGGAACCCTCAGGCTTCACCGCTACAGCGTCACCACCCCATGAGATTGTGATAGTTTGATCCTGCGGCGCGTCCTCTTTCTTATCACGAATGCCCCAAGGTTGCGTGCGCGCCAGTGTCCATTTAAGGCTTTCGATTTCCAAGCGGCGGCGCTGCACCTCAGCGTTAGCCAGACGATTATCAGCCAACTCTGGCAATGGGTCGCGGGCCAGTTTGTTAATGTGGTCGGTGAAAAACTCGGCCTGTTTAACGCGACCGTCACGATAAATGGCATAAAGCTCATCGTCTTTAGTTACAGCCCGCATGATGGTTGCGTAGCTTGGCATCCCTTTTTCTTCAACAATTGTCAAAAGACTATCACCCACAGCCATGCGCGAAGCGATTTCTTCCATGATCTCTTTGGTGACCTTGCCTGCCATTGCCTTGCCTCTATGGATACCGACCGTTTCAACATAAGCCATTTACGCACCGCTTGCAATTTTTTCGCACCACCCCTTGACACTATCCAAAAGCAATCCTATATAAGTCCTATCACAAGGGCAAAGACCCAAAACAAAAGGGAACGAAAAAATGCTTATCGCACTCGCAGCACTCGCAATTGCAACAGCCCTAGCGGCATTCATGACTGATGGTTTCACAAACCTGTAATAACAAACTGAGGGAACAAAACAATGCAAACGCTCATTCAATTCGCTTTCATCTTTGCTTTCATGCTGTTCTCAATGCTTTCTGGCATGATGATTTCAACAACGCCAGTTGTGGCTATTGCTGCGCTTATCATCGCCGCCTTGTGCGCGCTTGTGGCTGTCGTGTTGGTGTTGGAAGAAAGCGCAGAACAGCGCGCATTTAATAACTGGAAAGCGCGCCAGTAATTTGGCGCATATGAGGGAAGGAAAAATCAAATGTCTATCAATCAAAAAATCATGAGCGAAATCGCCCACAAAGTTGCGGCCTTGATGTCCGAGCATGGCACCGATTGGGTCAAGCCTTGGCAGGGCAAAGCGGGCGGGTTCCCCGTCAATTTTGCAAGCGGCAAACAATATCGCGGAATAAATGTTTTCTTGCTGTTGTCTGAGGGCTTCGCGTCCGCTCATTGGGGAACATTCAACCAGTGGAAAGCGGCGGGCGCCAAAGTAAAGAAAGGCTCTAAAGCCACAACCATCGTTCTATGGAAGCCCTTGGAAAAGGAAACCAAAACCGAAGACGGCGAAACCCAAAAAGATAAATTCTGGATGTTGCGCACGTTCAAAGTGTTCAACGCTGATCAAGTAGAGGGATGGGACGCACCTGCTCAAGATGTGACTGAGGCCCCTGTTGACGCAAACGGGTTTGAGCATTGCCCATCTATGGAAGAATTTTTTAATCAGGCGGGTGTTTTAATCAACCACGGTGGAGACCGCGCTTTCTATAGCCCCGCTCATGACAGCGTTCAAATGCCCAAAAAAGAGGATTTCACAGGCACAGAAACATCAACAGCCGCAGAAGCTTATTATTCCACACTAGCCCATGAAGTGACGCACTGGACAGGCCACAAGAGCCGTCTTGATCGCCTCAAGGCTAAGCGGTTTGGAAGTAAAGATTACGCCTTTGAAGAATTGGTTGCCGAAATGGGCGCGGTGTTCTTATCGGTTCAATTTGGTGTAAGCCCCGCGCCGCGCCCCGATCACGCCCAATATCTAAATAGCTGGATCAAGGCACTCAGGGCAGAGCCAAGGGTAATCTTTAGCGCTGCGTCTGAGGCACAAAAGGCTGTGGACTTTATATCTGAGGGCACAAGCTACGCCACAGCGATTGCCGCATGATGCATTGATGACCGCCCCCGTGTGGGGCGGCATTCCATGCACCAAAGGCATGAGAAAGAGGGAAACAATGGAAGCAATTAGCCTTGAATTATGTGACGAATGCGGATGCAGCGTCTCTTGGGGAAGCGGCAATTATGTGAACCGCATTCCCGCAAATGATGGCTGGCTTTGTCCAGAATGCCAGTGCATTGAATGCGATAACTGCGGGAAACTTGCCCTAGAAGTTGATCACCCGCCGCATGATGACACGCTGTTTTTTTGTGATGAATGCTTGTAAGCGAAAGGAGAAAGAAAAATGGGAAATAGAGCAACGATAGAGGTAAGCAACGACATATCAAGCGCTGCCGCTAGTATATATCTACATTGGAACGGTGACCCCAAGGATGTGATTAAGGCCGTGAAAGCGGCGGCGCCAAGGATGCGCAAGTCAGATGCAAATTATGCAATGGCGCGCCTGATTGGATACTATCACAACTTAATCGATGGCGGACTTTCTTTAGGCCTGATTAATACCGATGACGCGCACAATTGGATGACCGACAATGGACATTTTGTGGTCAACATGGCTCAGGGCACTATTGAGCAAGCGGGCCAGACCTTAGCCGATGGCATAGAGTTTGGGGAATTTTGAAATTCAATTACCCCTTAGAGCCTCTCAGCGCGCCGCTGAGGGGCTTTTGTCTTTTTCTGCACCCTCACCCGCCAAAAGCCACCATGAGGCCACCACAGCGCCGCCTGTGGCTTCCTGTAAGTGCAAGCGGGTTTCTTCGGGTGGCATACGGAAATTTTTGTGATCGAGAGGCAAACACCATGCGCGAGCGGTTGCGGCATACCCTGCCCCTACCTTATCGGCTAGTTTCTGATACGATAGGCCTTTGGCTTTGCGCCATGCGTTTAGCTTATTCATCTTTTGCTAATTCCCCTGCTAGGGCGGCATATGCAGCGCTATCAACGTGGCTATCCCAATGCTTTGGGCTATTCACTAGGCGCGCCATCTTTAGCCATTCCATGCACAGCGCGACCTGTGAGGGCTTTACGTCTACCCTAAGCAATACCGACCACCCTACAGCAATGCGCTTAAAGTTTTCGGCGGGCGGGCCGTATGCCTCAGCGCGTGCGCCAGTGATCAAGTCCATTGCCTCAACCAGACATTCAGACCGAGCGTTGAAATAGCGCGACTCATCCTGACCCGTAGTATCCCCTGCTTTTGAATTTTCAAAATTTTCATTCGAATTTTCAATTTCAAATTCAGAAGGGTATGTCATCGTTCAACTCCTTGTCCTTCACCTCGAACCGAATGATCTCGGCCCCCTCGAATGCTTTCTGTGCAGCAGCTTGCATCTCACCTAACTTGCTCTTTCGGTAGAACGCAAGCGCGGTGATCACGTCATTCTCGGTAATCAATTCCAAGTCGGGGTGGCTCGCTTTCACCGCAGGCCACGCCCTGCCGTCTTTCATCAACCCAACCTCGATCCCGTTGAACTCCATGATCCACACATCATCGCTTGCGGGTTTCATACCCGCCGATGTCGCCTCGGTATCCATTGCCGTCATCCCTCGGATACAGACAGCCGCCCGAGCCGCAATCATCTCAGGCTCCCCTTCATCAATCGCGGCGCAGAGCTTCGCCAATGCCGATCCATACTTGGCAGCCAATTCTGGCGATACGATTTCAGGCAGGCGATCCACACCCCACTTCCGATCCATATCTCTGACCATCTTATCAAACGGTGCGACCGCATAGTCCGCCTGTATTTCCTTCTCGCTTGCCACGCCATACGTCAGCCGATCCGCCTTCCTCTTTCGCTGCGGTCTGTTCGCCGACTGAAAACGAGTCTTGCCCTGCGTCATCTTCCTACTCCTCCGCTCCTACATCTTGCCCCTCACTACAAACTACAAACCCCTATAGGGTTTTTGTAGTTTTTGTAGTTGGGGCTGTTTGAACTACAAAAAGCTACAAATAATTACAAAAACTACAAAAACGGACAGCTAACCCATTGAAAACATTGGATACACGTTTTTGTAGTTTCAATGGCTTCG
>Ga0181592_10004227_pt1 | contig 11883 bp, 13 predicted proteins | sample 071ome_20_FD_133755 | JGI IMG/M metagenome (GOLD analysis project Ga0181592, IMG submission 133755) | Coastal salt marsh microbial communities from the Groves Creek Marsh, Skidaway Island, Georgia - 071412BT metaG (megahit assembly) | ecosystem: Environmental > Aquatic > Marine > Intertidal...
CACGCCGCGCGATATCGCCGCTGTGCTTTGGCAAGGCGCCCGCCAAGCGTCGCGGAGTCCCGATGAGACAAGTCGCCAACGTGCTCTATCGAATTCCTTAGCGGGAGTTTATCCTCGTGAGGTAGGTTTTCACAGGAAGTAAATATGTTCTCCAAAAAACCACGCCAAGTAATGAAGCCCTTCATGATCTGCCTGTATGGGCTGTTGTCCGCCGGCGCTCAGGCGCAGCCCGAGTTGGCGACAACCTCCGATATGCTGCTCAGGCAATCGGTTGAGGGGGTCCCAACCAAAGAAGTGATCGTCAATCGGGTCAGCATCCCGCCTCATACTGAACTGCCTTGGCATTGGCACCCTGGGGAAGAGATTTTTTATGTGATTGATGGAGAGGTCACGTTGGCGCAACGCGGTAAGCCGGATCTGCTCAGTAGGGTAGGGGAAGTTAATATCATTGCGCCAGGCGTGATCCACACGGGACGCACTGGCTCAGAAGGAGTCACATTGGTGATCTTCCGGGTCCACGATAAAGGCCAGCCCGAGCGGGTTGTGGTGGACTGAGCTGATGCTTGTAAGTGCTTATCCGAGAGCTCAAAAGATTGGTGAATAGGCATCAAGAGCCCGGTTTTGAATCTGTGTGTGGTTTACCGTATTTTCTCGTGAGATCACGCACTATTGGAGGGCGGCCGATGCGTTCCTTACCTCATTTACTTTTGTCTCTGGTGTTGGCGCTGTCGGCTGAGCACGCTGCTGTGGCAATGGATCGGAGTGAATACTATGCCTCCGTTCGTTCTGTGTTACATGGCCTTGACCCTGAATTCCGGCGTTTTCTTGAGCGCTGCGGGGCCGAGGCCTCGGTGATTGTTGAGCTTGAAGCAGATGCTGCCGCGCGCGGCGCATTGAGTGAAGAGGCGGTCAGCGCGTTTTTAAGTTCGGACCACTTTGGTGAGAGTGTGCTGTATTGCCTTAATGCCAAAATCGAGGCGGTTGAGCCTCCCAACGACGATCCCTGGTGATCCCGTCTGCTAATTTGGTAGCGAGCAACTCAATACCCAAGGTAAATGAATGTGCTGGAGCTAGAGAATAGAACCGTTGTCATAACGGGGGGCGCTACCGGGATTGGCCTCGGTTTGGCTCGAGCCTGTGGCTACAGGGGCGCCCACATCGTGATTGGCGAGCCCCGCCAAAATCGCTTGGATGAGGCTGTTGCGATACTGGAAAAAGATGGCATTGCCGCGCACGCCTATTCTCTGGATGTCCGCGTTGCGGCAGAGCTGGAGGCATTTGCTGATCAGGCTTTTACTGCCTTTGGTGACGTCGCTTTGGTGATCAATAACGCGGGTGTAGGGCAAAAACCAGGGTCGGTTGTAGATTGCGCTCTCGAGGAAATGCGGCGCGTGATGGCGGTTAACTTTGAGGGCGTTTGGCTGGGTTGCAAGATTTTTGGACAGCGCTTGATCAAACAGGGAACGCCCGCTGCGCTCTATAACACGGGCTCGGAAAACAGCTTTTTTGTGGCAGTGGAACAGGCGGCTGCATATGTGGCCAGCAAGCATGCCGTATTGGGGTTGACCGACGCCCTGAGATCCGAGCTCCCAGATTTCATCAAGGTTGGCATGATTGCCCCGGGATTTGTCGGATCCGAGTTAATTCCAGAACCTATGCGGCAGTATGGTATGCCAGTGGAAGCGTTCGCGAAGACCGTGTTACCCCAGATATTAGCGGGAGAGCCTTATGTGGTTTCCCACGCGTTTAATAGCGTGCGTATCGCCGAGCGTCATCAGGAGATACAACAGGCGTTCGCTCAATACGCGCCACGTAGAGAGGGCGATGACGAGTATGATGTGAAGGCCATGCTTCCGAAATGGCTAACCGCTGACCTCTGAAAAGAGGGGGTCGGTCGATACGAAAAGCTCGTAATAAGGTGACCTTCCATAGAGGTTATTTCAGCTAAGCACCCCAGAAATGTAGCCAAGAAGGCCATGAATACCGCAGCGGAAAAAGCGAATCAGATCAATATTATGGCACTTTCGACCCCGATCTGGTGGAGTGTGACCAGGGTTGAAATGTAGACCCGAGGCCTACAGAATCCACCGGAAAGTATTATGCGATCCTTAATCAGCTCACCAAATCTCTACCCTTCTCACTTACGAATACTTCATCTGTTGAGTACGGCTGGAATGTATTGGATACCTCGGAGCTACCCAGGCAAAGCGATGAGGACGTTTTTCATATTTGGTTCTCAGAGGCGCCCAATGGTCCTTCTTTGTCTGAGCCGGGATGCGAGGCATGCCGCAGCGGGGCGCGTGGGAACTTTCATTGGAAGCAGTCCGGGCATTACAAAGAGGAAATGACTTATCTCTGACAGGCCAAGCGAACCTTGCATTTGAACTTTGAGATACGAGGCTATCCGGCTCTATATCCGGGAGAATGTAGTGACCAACTAAAACAAAAGTCGCGTCGTCCTTATGAGTTTTTCGCAAGGAAGATGATACGGAATTAAACCAGTTAGGTTGACGCATATTCAGGCGCACCGACTTCCAATTGGTGACCAATGGGCCGGCACCAAACTGTGCTGGTTGGCTTCCGAGTACCAAGGGAGTGGCGCTGACCTGTTAGCGTCCTCGCCTGCTAACCTGTAGCCGGCTAGCCCGAGGTGTTGCGAACGGAGCAGGAGGGCAGGCCGGCTAGGACCGGTCAGTGATGATTAGCGTTGGAACCCCACATGTATGCGACTTCACGGTACAGACTCGAGTGCCCGGCTTACGGCCTTCTCGGATATCAGAAGTGTTCACATTAGCGTCGATCAATCTCTGATGAGTGCTTTCAATATCCTCTGTTTTCAATGCTATTCCCCACAACTCGTCTTGCTCATGCGCAGTTTCTGATGCGATGACTTCAATACTCATCGAACTCGCGCGAAAAAAGAGCTGCGTTCCACCCCATTCGGGCACATGCTGCTCTAACGCGAGCCGAATCCCCAGCTGATCGCCATAAAATCGCTTTGCTGCGCTCGCGCTACTCGTCTTCACGACAACATGATCTACACCACAAATTGCGCCGCCTTGAGTAATAGCGGCCTCCGGCAACTCGGAGGCCGGGTCGTGTTGGACGCAGAACGAAAAAATGCCCCGAGCGGCTGTCGGGTCCCAGAACACGTTATGCCAGTGACGCGCAGCCCCTGAAATCTTGTCGATACCGGAGCCCGCCACAGGATCCGACACCGCCAAACCGCTGGCTCCGGCATGCGCAACAAAAGCCTCGACATTTGGTGTGCCAAAAACCAGGCCTCCCAGGCACTCGCCCTTGTTCTCTAGTATCTCCGTCACGATATCTGCGGCCATTCCCTGGCCCGCTGCCGCAAGTAACTCGATGTAGATGTTATCGAGTTTAAATAAGGTATTTGCCGTTCCATGATCTGGGTGCGACCCCTGCCAACTCGGACGACGACCAAGCAAAAGGGAGTAGTCGCTTGTTGCACGCTCAAGGTCTTGAACAACAATAATCACATGGTCAATTTGGGTTTGGGCCGTCACAGCTGTCTCAATCGGCTGCGAGCTGAATTTGAAGTCGGCCAGAACTCGTTCGCCAAATGGTGCCGACTTTCTCGCCCCCCCCCCCTGAGGCTCGCCGCTTCTGGGTCAGACTGTGCCAATTCTGAGTCTTGATAGGCTGCCAGGGCTGTGACGCAGGCGCGAGCCTTCATCAATTCCTCCTCAATATTTGTTTTGTGCCCACGTTTGAGGTGTTTGAGGATGCTCTCTTCGATGACGGCTTTCTTCATTGCGCGTTCCCATTAACAAAGTTGCGCCTGGCAATCGTTTAGGTATCGACAAGGATGCCACGCATCATATCTTTTTTGGAGAAACTGCCTTAGGGTAAAGAGAGACGACCCATCGCCACATTAAGGAGACGCTCATGAAATTACTGCTAATGGTATTAGTGACGGCCTTACTGGCCAACCCGATTGCCCGGGCGGGGCATCACGAAGGAGATCAAGCCGCTATTGGCGTCCAGATTTTTGACGACGGGCGGTCTGTACCGTTAGTGGCGGGTGCACAGTCGAACGTGGCGCTTTGGCAAGAATATATTCAGGCGCATAACGACCGCGACTTTGCAAAGATTGCGGCGATGAATGCAGACGATTTTTCAGCAATTGTGCCAACGGGGGAGCGTGTAACGGGCTCTGAGGGCCAGGCCGAATTCCTAAAGGCATGGATTGCCGAGTCCAATCCTGTATGGAAAGTCATGTACGTGGTTGCCAACGATGGTGAGAACACCGAAGGAGAAATGGAGGAATGGCTATCGACGGGGCAGATGATTACCTCAACCGATGCCGAAGGTAACCAGACCGCCGAATACCACAGCATCGATGTCAAACTGGCATCCGGTAAGGTCCAGCGGGTATATGTGGCGGCAATGCGGGTGTCGTCTGAGTAAGCGACTTCTCGATGAAGCAGGGAATCAAGCTTGGCGGCGTGGCCACCGCGGCCCGCATCCTGAATCGGGTCAAGGTGACTGCGTCTGATCAGCTACTCAGCGATATGGCGGGGCTGGACGCAGGCCTGGCGCTGCAGGTCATTGATGAAATGACCCGTTTTGAGGAACTCGCCGCTGCTGATACCCGTAGCCTCCAAAGGCTGGTTCGTGAGGTCGAGGCCGGCGTATTGATGGTTGCGTTAATGGGCTGCCACAAACCGGTTCGCGATGCTTTTTTGAGTAGCATGTCCAGCCGAGCACGCGAGCGCTTTGTTGACGATATGAATAATATTGGCGCCACGCGCAGAAGCGATATTGAGGTTGCTCGCAAGGAAGTGGTGCGCTGTGCCAGATGTCTATCCGAGGCGAATGAATTTGCATTGCCTTCAGAAGATTACGTTCGTTAACCGTTAATTGCGTTTTGGCCTGTGGCGCTGTGCTGCGGCCGGCTCACCATTGATGAGGCGTAGTCTCACCACTCCATAATTGATTACCGAGGTAGTTTTCCGATGAATGATTTGATTCTTCAGCCGGTTCTGTTCATGGGAGCGCTTAGCCTAGTGGTGATGCTTTTGATGTACATCACGCGCATTCCAGCCGCTAAAGTGCTTGAGGCGGAGGGTATAGACCTGCAAAAACTGTCACACCCAGCGTTGTTGGGTGGGGTTTTTCCCAGCAAGGTCGAGCGTGTGGCCGATAACTACAACCACTTGTGGGAGCAGCCCACCCTTTTTTACGCCATCGTGCTGGTGATTTGGGCTCTGGGGCATACCGACTCCACTCACCTTTTTGCCGCCTGGGCCTATTGCGGCCTAAGGTTGACGCACTCCTTAGTGCAAATCACCTTTAATCATGTGTGGGTGCGCTTTAGTCTTTTCATGATGAGCTGGGTTGCGCTGGGGACCATGTTGGTCAGAGAGATCCTGGCGGCTGTGATTTTTTAAGGCTCGATATGGTCATCAGGGCATGCCATCGAGTGGCTTTAATCGCTAAATAGAAGTTTCAGCGCCGACCGTTATCATTCCAGCGATAGGCCGTAAGCTGGGAAATACCCACCAACCGCGCGGCCTCACTCAGTGTCGCGCCACCCTCAATCAGTGCGTGCAATGCTTTGAGCCTCCTGTGGTGCTCCAAATCGTAGATTTGCGCAGTAGTCATCTCGGCTTGCTCATTTACAACCGGCGCGCCAGACCTTAATTGCCTCAGTTTTCGTTCTAAGAACTGCGTAGAGACTGTGGGGTGGCCACCGAAGTGGCTAAATCCAAACATAATGGGGAGGGGCTCTTAGACCTAGAACTCAATTTACTGTGCCCGGAGACAATTGGATCAGCCCGAGCCGCCGCACAGGAAGTCAAATGATGAGCGGGGCATCCTCTATCGCCACCAGTTCATGCACGACAGACAGCGCCGACAAGAGGTCTCGGTCGTCTCGGCATCGTTCCCAGGCGCATAGTTGACGAATGATCTGATCTTTGAGCAATTGCTGTTCCATCGCCAGCAAGGTGTCGCGTAGGTGATCTGAATGCATGATTCCCCCGATGCCTCAAGGCACATTTTTTCGTTATGGCGCCAGTGTAACCGACTTTCAAAGCCCGAGTTCGTTACTTGAAACTGCCCTCGCCTCGTAACCCGGGGGGTGAGTGAGGCCACACAGTGGTAGCCAGTCGCAAAGGTATTCGCGCCGACTATGGACGCAAAAGGCTGGCCTCAGGGTCTGATACCGTAGCTCCTTGCCAGCGCCACAAACTCGTCTGAATTAGCGAACCCTGACAGTACTTCTGAGCGAGCTTGACCCTCAGCGAGCTTCCCAAGCCACCCCAGCATGCCCTGATCATCCGCCGTTCTGCCGAAAAGGCCTGATAACACGTCTCCACGAAGGGGACGTCTGAGGTATTTTGCCTTTGGTACTCACTCGATAAAAAGAACGCCCGAGCGATATCGCCACCCGAGGTAGAGCCTGAGGTGAGCGTGCCGACCCAATGCTCGAAGCCTATCTGATCGGGCTGTCTGCCCAGAACCAGCGTGTAAAAACGCTCAAAAAACGCGAGTGCGCGCTCGGTATTAACGGTTTCCAGCCGGATGTAAAAATTCGCTGAGGGTTCGCTTTCGCCAATAGCTGTGTGCGCAACGGCGCTGCAGGTGTAACTGATGCCGGGCTCCAGCGGCCCAATGGACACAGATTGGAACACACTGGATGCAGTTAAATCACTCGCGGAAGGTGCGGAACAACTTATCGAATAGGCATCAACCCGCACCCCCGACTCGTTCACCTCAGCCAGCTGCACCGTGGCTTTGGATTCTCCATAGGTGGTGACGCTCTCAGAAACCGATAGCCGCTTTAGCAGCCGCGTGGTCGTGCTGCCAAAGCTGCCCGACTCAATATCGCCATACCGATCGGCATAGAGCGGGATGGCAATGACCGGTAGGCCCACGATGTCGGTGTCTTGCGAGTAATTGGTGCTTACAGTAATGCGCCGATCTCGCGCCGCACTCCCTTCGCGTTTGGAGGCCATCCTCAGTGCGTTAATGGGCTCGGTTAAAGACCCCGCGAAGGTTTGGGTAAGCCATGAAGGGGAGGCAAACGCAGGTGAGCGCTTGTTCGAAGTAATCAGCACATTGGTGCTCGCACACAGCGTAACGCTTCCGGCATTTTTAAAACCGCCCAGCGTGGTGTTCTCGCCAACCTGTGTAACATCACAGGACTCTGAGCGATCGGAATCCCAGGGCTCGGAGAATGGCCCGAGTAGCGATTCGCTGTCCGTATGCAGATGCTCGGTCGGCATGGTCACAATCCAGGATTGCGGTGCAGAGCTGCTCGCTATGGTGGGGAGTTGTGCGGTGATCAGGGTGCTATCCAGCACCGCAGACAGCGCCTCTAAACCCGACGCTGCAGTTTGTGTGATCACCGTGCCATCAATGGTTTGCTGAAAACTGAGTGATCCTCTAGCGAGACCGGGAGTCCATGTACTGGTGGTTCTGGTTGTTTTTGAGTTATAGCCGTGGTGTTCGGCTCGGGTTCGGTTGCGGGCGAAGCCGTCTATGGCGATGGCCTGATAAGACACGGTACCGCCGCCGCTCTCAATGACCACAGTGCCACTCAGGCCACCCCCACGCCAGGGGAGCGCCTCGTCCGTGGGGTCGGCCAACTAGTCGCCATCTTCACCTTCAAAACGACTCCAAGCCTGCACCAGGCTCTCGCAGTTACGCTCAACGGCGGCGCGGCCCTTCACGCTCTCTGATGGGTGCCATTGCTCCATCTCGATCACTTCAACGCTGCCAGCCTGCTCGCGCTCTTCACCCGAGAAGCTGTCGCTTGTGCCTTCGTAGTGCGCTTCCGCAGACCCGTCCCAAAGCATGGAGCGCATTGATATCCACCAGCTATGAAACTGCGGCACGGTACAGGTATCGTTCGTGGGCTTTATTGCAACGCCGGAGCCGTCGCGTTTAATGCCAAAAGTAAATGCCGATCCCGGAGCGATATATGTCGCCCATCCAAGCCCTTCTCGGCCGGCCAGTCCCTCTCTGACAGAAATCCCAACCGCTTTTACATAGTCGGTAGGGTTATTGATTGTGATAAGCGTGACGTCTCCCTCGATCGCCGAGTAATAGGGAACTAACAACACTTCCCCCTCTCCCGTCGGGGAGATCCGCATGGCGGCATGGGTGGGGTGTGCGAGGCAGCAAAACAGGGCTGTCCTCGCCAAGGCGCTAAAGATCGCAGGCAGATTCACGTAGCACGTTCCTTATGCTGGATAATTTGCAAGGCAACGCAAAGAATATTTGTGTCGCTGTCCTATACCAATCAGACAAAGTGACCAGATTTTTCGTGGTGTGTTACGGTGTTCATTGCCGTGTAACAGCCGCATCAAAGCTGGAGCCAGTATTTATGCGCAGGTCTCGTTTCGCCCGGTTATGCAGAGTGCTTGTAATGTGCATAGCCGGCTTGCAAGCCCAAGCGATATTTGCCGCTGAAAAATCGATTGATCTGTTGTCAGGCAATGGCGCTGAGGCTGAATTTAAGGCCGTGTTTGTAGAGGCGCCTACCGAGCTCACCCTGTTAATCAATCATCCCGCTAATCCCCGAGCCTTACTGAACCTCACTCGATACTCCCCATTTAGCGCTTCCCGAAAAGTATGGGTGGATGGCAAAGCGCTCCCCGCGGAGCAGTACGGAGTGGACCACATGTATTACAGAGGGAAGATTGTGGGTAGCCCGGATTCGTATGCTTTTATCACCGTAAAGGAACAGGGGAGTCAGGTTGAGTTATTGGTGGGTTATGGCGCCAACATTGTGAAAGGTATTTGGCAGGGGAAAGGCGTCAACTGGCGATCTCCACCTGATAGCGAGGCGCTAGAGAGAGCGAAAAAAATTCCGGCCCCCAGCTATCCCGATTACGAGGTCCCTCCAACCCGCAAGCCGCCCCCCAATGCCAAGCCCGCCCAATCAAAACAGAGAGGGTTACCACTTGACGAGGCTGACGGTGCTGTTCTAAACGCACCCAGTACCACTATTACTATCGATCCGAACAAGGGCTGGCACGGACCCTACGCATTAGAAGTGCCAAGTGGAGCCACTTACGTAGGGGCGATGAGCCGAGGTCCCGCCAGTGCAGAGGTCTACGTATCGACGGACTCTAACCCTGCGAGTGTGTGGGAACAGCTGACCTATTGTGAAGGTGATAAGTGTTTTATCGCTGATCCTGACGCCAGAACGTACTACCTGTCGGTTTACCTCTATGATGAGGGTGGTAATACAACGGTTGATTTTGGGTACGGAACCCCGCTGGCCTCCGACGACCTCTACCTGACAACAGTTGCAGTAGAAATTGACAAGGGTCTATACAACCAACTGGGTTCAGCAAGTGCAGCGAACAACTACATCGCACAGCTCTTTGCCTACAACAGCGTGGTGTATGAGCGAGAAATCAAAACCAGACTGAAAGTGGGTGATATCTTTTTGCTTACGGCAGAATCCAACCCGTACACCGATACAGATTCCACTGCAATCAGATTGCCTGAAGTCCGGGATTATTGGCGGGCCAACCGCACCGAAACGGATCGATCACTCGTCGCTCATTTATCCTCGGCTTTCGGCGGGGGAAGGGCCTACACAGACGTTTTGTGTTCGCACAGATGGGGGTATTCAGTCAGTGGTGTTGATGGGGAAGCGCCCACGGATCAGGTCAAAATTAATTGGGACGGCAAGGTCAACGCACATGAAATCGGCCATAACTTTGGGTCAAGGCATACGCACTGTTATGCCGGTATCGAAGGAAATAGCTCCCCTATTGATGCCTGTTATGTTGACACAAGCGACACCGAGCAGTGTTTTCAGGGCACTACCAGTTTGCCGGGCGCCGCCACTTTAACAGGAGGCTCTATCGGTGGGCGGAACGGCACTATCATGAGCTATTGTCACCAATTTGAGCCGGAGTCCGGCGAATGGGGAGGGGGTAACACCAATATCGCCAACACATTTGGCATGAACCACCCCTATGGAATCGAGCCGGATCGAGTGTCGACCCTGATGGCGAGAAAAGCCGCCCAGCTGGCGGCAGTATCGACCCAGTGTTTGCCGAAGCTTAGTGAAAGTAACTACACCTATATTACTATTACTGTCTCCGCCACGGCCGGGACGGGTGGAACAATATCACCCGGCAGTGTCAATGTAGTGTCGGGTTCAACCACCACTTTTACGGTAACGCCTGATACCGGCTACGCAATCGGCTCCGTAACCGGCTGTGGCGGGTCGTTGAACGAAAGCGTCTACACCACCGGGGCGATCACAAGCGCTTGTACCGTTACCGCTTCATTCTCGCCGTCGATGCCAGCGCTGGCGAGTGGGGTGCCGGTAAGCGACTTGTCTGGGTCTGCAGGGGGCACTCGTGATTACTACGTGGACGTACCTGCTGCTACCAGCTCGCTGAGAGTGGCTCTTAACGTTGTAGATGGGGACCCCGATCTTTATGTCGATACCACTTTTCCTCCGAGAACTAATGGCGATGGAGCCTGTAGCAGTTGGCAAGACGCAGGCATTGATGAACTATGCGAGCTTACCGACCCCGCCGCGGGACGCTACTACATTCGCATCGAGGCATTTAAGGATTATTCAGGTGCTACACTCACCGCCACCCTCGTGGCCTCCTCGGCCTCAGCCACCGCTTTTGTGGAGCGCCTTTATACGAATATTTTGGGCCGCCCGAGTGATCCTGATGGGCTGGCTGCCTGGCTGAATGTCATCAATACCCAATCTGCGGCGGCGGTAGCGCAGGGATTTTTGAACTCTGCGGAGTTCCTCAATAAGAATTTAGATGACTCCGCTTTTGTCGACATCCTGTACCGCACCCTGTTTGACCGAGAAGGCGATGCCGGCGGGGTAGCAGTTTGGATGGATCAGCTCACCGCGGGCAAGCTCCGTGAGATGGTGATCTGGGGCTTTCTGAGAAGTGCGGAATTCAAAAATCTGGCAGATAGCTTTGGCGTGACAGCCCTCAATGCGGCGGATGAGTCTGCCTATGGCATCCGGGCGTTTGTAGAGCGTTTTTATACACTGGTACTGGGCAGGCAGCCTGACAAGGGCGGCTTTTATAACTGGGTGTCAGCCTTGACCAATGGTAGCTATGCGGGTGGTGACATTGCCAAAGCATTTTTCCTGTCGCCGGAGTACCTGAATCAAAACACCAGCGATGACGACTTTGTGAATACCTGTTACCGGGCTTTCTTTGGCAGGGAGCCTGATGCGGGAGGTAAGCAGGGTTGGATGACGGCTTTGGGTCAGGGCAAGAGTCGCGAGCTTGTGCTGGATGGGTTCATTGATTCGGCCGAGTTTGAGGCGTTGGCGGCTAGTTATGGCATCAAGGCGTCCTCTAATACGCTGAAACCTGAGACTCGCTCTGATACCACTGTCGAAGGTACGGACAACGCTACTCGAGAGGTGTCAGCCGACGCTAGATCAGCGGTGGTGGAACCGATTCCGGTTTTGCCCCTCATGAGTTTTTTGACCCTGAGCGGCTTGATGACATTGTTAGTGCGTAGCAGATTAAAAGCGGCACGCTAAATCAGGTCAGGACGCGTTGGTTCCAGCGTTATTCGCAAATCTGTATCTGGGCTTGCAGAACCTGACATCTGCTTATGGGGTTGAATTTTGGTTGTCCTGAAGGAGAATCAGCCAGAGCTGACCGATAATGATGAATAGCGAACCAGCGGAGAGCAGAAACGGGTCGATATAAAGCTGTTCATTAAAAACGAATTCGCCTTTGGAGATTTTGACCCATCCCATAAAGTTTTGATTAACGGCAACAACCGCCCCTAGAAACCCGATGACTGACGCTACGTAGCGCACCACCCAATGGGCAGAGAAGGGCAGAAGCATGAGCAACCCAAGCACCAAAATCACGGTGCGTTGAACCC
>Ga0181592_10004228_pt1 | contig 11881 bp, 10 predicted proteins | sample 071ome_20_FD_133755 | JGI IMG/M metagenome (GOLD analysis project Ga0181592, IMG submission 133755) | Coastal salt marsh microbial communities from the Groves Creek Marsh, Skidaway Island, Georgia - 071412BT metaG (megahit assembly) | ecosystem: Environmental > Aquatic > Marine > Intertidal...
ATTGCATTCGCGTTTGCGACACAGGCAGGCGTGGTCAATCAATGGCATGAGGCCGCCCATTACACAGCCCGCGTTGGCTTCCCCCTCCTCATTCTCGCCTACGTTGCAAGGCCGCTGGTCGAACTAACCCGCAGCGAGTTGGCGAAGTAGATTCTGGCACGGCGGAAATACTTCGGTCTTGGCTTCGCCGTCGCGCATACAATCCACTTGGCGGCGCTGATCACAGCGATTGAAGTGTCGGGCGAAGGCAAAGGCATTGTGACCTATGTCTTTGGCGGCGCTGCCTATGCGATCCTGTATGTCATGGCTTTCACATCCAACACCGCTGCAATGAAGGCCATGGGCGCTTGGTGGAAACGCGTTCACCGCGTGGGCATCCATTATCTCTGGTTCATATTCTTCCAGAGCTATGCCGGTCGTATGGCCGACCCCGAACAAGCAATGGTCGCGATACCGTTCACCATCATTGCTCTGGCCGCAGCAGCTGTCCGGTTTACAGCATGGTGGAAGTCGCGGCAGCGCAAGCGCGCTCAAGCGGATAGCTAACCGCGAACCCAATCCTCTTCCGGGATGCCGAGCAGGCGTAGCACCGACGTCAGGTCGCCACTGTCGATCCACGCATTTGCGGCCTGTTTCGCTTTGGGCTTGGCCTTGTAGGCAAAGCCGTAGTGCGCAGCCTCCAGCATCGGAATGTCGTTGGCTCCGTCACCCGTAGCAAGCGAAACTGCGCCCTCACCCAATCTCGCCAGCTCGCTCTTCAACGTAGCGCGCTTGACTGAACTGTCGACAATCGGGCCCACCAATCCACCGGACAGCTTGCCTCCAGCAACATCTAACCGGTTGCCTACGACATGTTCAAAGCCAAGCAGCCGAGCCACCGGATCTGCAAAATGGTGAAAACCACCGGTGACGAGGACGGTCTGGCAATCGTGCTCTTTGAGAGTCTGCACCAGCTCGCGTGCGCCCGGCATCGGAAAAATCCGTTCATTCAAGCACAGCTGGATCGCGCCTTCATCCAATCCAGCCAGCAGTTTTACACGTTCACGCAAAGCCTCTTCAAAATCTAGCTCACCCTGCATCGCGCGTTCGGTAATCGCGGCAATCTGCGGCTTAATCCCGGCATAATCCGCCAGCTCGTCGATACATTCCTGCCCGATCATGGTGGAATCCATGTCCGAGATGAACAGGTCTGGCAGATCAAAGCCGTGATCGCTGATTAACGCTGCCTCTGCGCCCAAAGCTTCACTCAACACACGCGATAGAAGCGAAGGATCATACTCACCGCTCCACTCAAACTCGTGCACGCCTTCGTCGATCTCGACCGGCTCGAACGCTGCGCCAAGTTCAATCAGCCATGCCGGCGGATTGCTCAAACGAGTTTCAAGCTGAGCTGCGTCTGCTATCAGACGGGCGATGGGCACGGGAGAATCTCCGAATAGAAAACCGGTTGCGCTCATCGCAGGGCCAACCGCCAGCGGCAAGAGCGCAATTGCTTTGCGGCTGGCAAGCGCACGTTTGGCCAAGGGCCTGCGAACCGTCATCATCAATGCGGACAGCATGCAGGTTTATCGCGATATACCCGTGCTCGCCGCTTCTCCGGACGCAGATGAGCAGAGCCAGTGCCCGCATAAGCTTTATGGCGCATGGGATGGATCGGAGGCTTGCTCCGCTGCGGACTGGGCTGCGCGTGCGAAGCAAGAGATTGCGGCAGCGCATACGGCAGGCGCTCTGCCCGTCCTCGTTGGCGGCACAGGTATGTATATGAAGGTACTGCTGGAAGGGATCGCACCCATCCCCGAAATCGATCCGGAGATACGCTCGCAAGTTCGCGCGATGGATACGGGTCTAGCATATGCCGCGCTCCAAACCGAAGACGCAGAGCGAGCTGCCCTGTTGGAGCCAACTGATAGCCAGCGAATTGCACGCGCGCTGGAAGTGGTGCGGTCTACGGGTCAGACACTCGCACACTGGCAATCACGCAAGGAGGGCGGGATTCAAGACGACATCGATTTGCATCCGCTCATCCTGCTGCCAGATCGTGATTGGCTTTATGAGCGATGTGATCGACGCTTAGTGCAAATGTTGGAAAGTGGGGCGATTAAGGAGGTTGAGGCGTTGCTATCACGAAACCTGAATCCCGATTTGCCGGTCATGCGCGCTATCGGCGTTCCGGAGATCGCGGCGTTGGTGAAAGGAGAACTTTCCCGAACCGAAGCAATCACCGCTGGTCAGCAATCGACGCGCAATTATGCCAAGCGGCAATACACATGGTTTCGGCGACAACCACCGGAAGATTGGCCAAGGATCGAGTCATCAAATGTCGATTTTGAGCCTTATTTCGCATCATTATTACAGCGATAACGGTTGACACGATAGATTCGAACGCATAGCGAGACTTGCAGAGGCCCGGTGTTGCAGTCCCTGCACCGGGCCTGCTTATTTAGGGGCCAACTGAGCCAGAGATGCGGGAAAGTTCCTGCGCAGATGGAAGGAAGCAAAAGTGTCGAGCGAACGCAGCGGCGCCAAAATCCTGGTAGATTGCCTGATCGATCAGGGGGTCGAATTCGTATTCGGCTATCCCGGTGGCGCCGTCCTCCCCATTTACGACGAACTGTTTGGAGACGAACGCATTCGCCACATCCTGGTGCGCCATGAAGCCGGCGCGGCACATGCGGCAGAAGGTTATGCTCGTTCAACCGGTAAACCCGGCGTGGTTCTGGTTACATCAGGGCCGGGTGCGACCAATGCCGTTACCGGAATTGCGGATGCATTTCTCGATTCGATCCCGCTGGTAGTTATCACCGGCCAGGTCCCTACCCCGCTGATCGGAACCGATGCGTTTCAGGAAGCCGACACCGTGGGCATCACGCGCCACTGCACCAAGCATAATTACCTGGTGAAAGATCCGGCGGACCTGAAGCCGACATTGGAAGAAGCTTTCCGGATCGCCACTACTGGTCGGCCTGGCCCAGTTGTTGTCGATATTCCCAAAGACGTGCAAATCGCCGTTCCTTCGATCCAGCGCGCCTCCAAATCGGCGGCGCATCGCTATGAACCGCAAATGGTTGGCAGCGCGGAAGCGATTGCAGAAGCAGTTGAATTGCTTGCCAATGCAGAGCGCCCGATCCTCTACACCGGTGGCGGTGTTATCAACTCCGGCCCTGAAGCGAGCAAACTTCTGCGCGAATTGCAGGACCTGACTGGAGCTCCGCTGACAAGCACGCTGATGGGGCTTGGCGCGTTTCCGGCAAATCATCCCGATTGGCTTGGCATGTTGGGCATGCATGGCACTTACGAAGCCAATCTGGCGATGAACAAATGCGATGTGATGTTGTGCGTCGGCGCACGATTTGATGACCGCGTTACAGGTAGGCTCGACGCGTTCTCGCCTGAATCGACTAAGATCCACATCGATATCGACCGCAGTTCAATCAACAAGACGGTACCGGTTGATTTGCCCATACTGGGTGACTGCGCCGCTGTCCTGAGCCAGCTGATTGCCGCTTGGGGTGATCGCAAGCCGCAAGATCTGGGCGAGTGGAAAGCCCGCATTGCGGGTTGGCGCGCGCGCGAATGCCTGGCCTATCCGGAAAAGTCAGAGATGATCATGCCGCAAAAAGCGGTCGAGAGGTTGTTCGCGCTAACCAAGGACCGCAATCCGATCATCACAACCGAAGTTGGCCAGCACCAGATGTGGGCGGCACAATACTTCGGCTTCAACGATCCGAACAAATGGCTGACCTCTGGCGGGCTTGGTACCATGGGTTATGGCCTGCCCGCGGCAATCGGCGCGCAGCTCGGCAATCCGGACGATCTGGTGATCGATATTGCTGGCGAAGCATCGATCCAGATGAACATTCAGGAGCTTGGCACAGCCAGCCAGTATCGCTTGCCGGTCAAGGTGTTCATCTTGAACAATGAATATATGGGCATGGTTCGCCAGTGGCAGGAACTGACCTATGAAAGCCGCTATTCCAACAGCTATTCGGACAGCTTGCCCGATTTCGTGAAACTGGCCGAAAGCTATGGCTGGACCGGAATCCGCATCCACGACGAAAGCGAATTGGATGCGGGGATCGAAGCCATGTTGGCAGCCGATGGACCGGTGATGGTGGATTGTCTTGTGTCCAAGGATGCAAACTGTTTCCCCATGATCCCGTCAGGGGCTGCGCATACCGAGATGCTCCTTTATGGAGACCAAGTCCAAGGCACGATGGACGACGAAGCAAAAGCGCTGGTTTAGGAATATCCGACAATGAAAATCAGAGACGCAGCGTCCGAGCGGCACGTCCTTAACGTTACCGTCGACAATGAACCGGGTATTCTGGCCAAGATCACCGGCCTGTTTACCGCGCGCGGATATAACATCGACAGCCTGACCGTGGCGGACATATCCGAAGACCATGCTGTCAGCCGAATTACCATCGTCACCAATGGCCCGCCCGAAGTGATCGACCAGATCGAAGCGCAGCTGGAACGGCTCGTGCCTGTCCACCGCGTGGTGGACCTCACCACCGCCGGCGAACATGTCGAGCGCGAGCTGGCCTTGGTGAAAGTTGCCGGCACTGGTGACAAACGGGTGGAGGCTCTTCGGATCGCGGAATTGTTCCGCGCCAATGTGGTCGATACCACCATCGAAAGCTTCGTCTTTGAAATCACCGGAGCGCCGGACAAGATTGACAGTTTCATTGCGTTGATGCGCGAACTCGGCCTTGTAGAGGTTGGGCGCAGCGGCGTGGTGGGTATGATGCGCGGCGCTGAAGGCGCCTGAAAAAAGGGAATACGATGAAAGTTTATTATGACGCCGATGCAGATCTGGGTCTGATCAAGGGCAAGAAGATCGCTGTCTTGGGTTATGGTTCGCAAGGCCATGCGCACGCGCAGAACCTGCGTGACAGCGGTGTGGCCGAAGTCGCAATCGCACTGCGCGAAGGATCCGCGACGGCCAAGAAGGCCGAAGGCGCAGGCTTCAAGGTGCTTTCGAACAGCGAAGCCGCCGAGTGGGCTGATATCCTTATGATCCTTGCCCCGGATGAGCATCAGGCCGCCATCTACGCTGACGACGTCCACGGCAAGATGAAGCCCGGCAGCGCGCTGGCTTTCGCGCATGGTCTCAACATCCACTTTGGCTTGATCGAAGCTCAAGATGACATCGATGTGATCATGATCGCACCAAAGGGCCCCGGGCACACTGTACGCAGCGAGTATCAGCGCGGCGGCGGCGTACCCTGCCTGATCGCGGTGCATCAGGATGCCAGCGGCGCTGCGCATGACGTGGCGCTTGCCTATGCTTCCGGCGTTGGTGGTGGCCGCAGCGGCATTATCGAAACCAATTTCAAGGAAGAGTGCGAAACCGACCTTTTCGGTGAGCAGGCCGTGCTGTGCGGCGGGATCACCCACCTGATCCAGGCCGGCTTCGAAACGCTGGTTGAAGCCGGCTATGCGCCGGAAATGGCCTATTTCGAATGCCTGCACGAGACCAAGCTGATCGTTGACCTTCTATATGAAGGCGGCATCGCGAACATGCGCTATTCGATCTCCAACACTGCGGAGTATGGCGACATCAAAACCGGCCCACGCATCATCACCGATGAGACCAAGGCTGAGATGAAGCGCGTGCTGGCGGACATCACCTCTGGCCGCTTCGTGAAGGATTTCGTCCTCGACAACCGCGCGGGTCAGCCAGAACTGAAAGCAAGCCGTAAAGCAGCCGAAGCGCACCCGATCGAAAAGACCGGAGCAGAGCTGCGCGCCATGATGCCGTGGATCAGCGCCAATAAGCTGGTCGACAAGGAAAAGAACTAAGCCCAAAAAGGCGCATCATGCGTCTTTCCGACTGTCATAATATCGATGATTTCCGGAAACTGGCCAAGGCGCGCTTGCCTTGGCCGGTTTTCGATTACATCGACGGCGCGGCAGATGACGAGCTGACCAAGGCGCGTAACACCGCTGCATTTGATGACGTTGATCTGGTGCCTGATGTGCTGGCGGGTGTGGCGGAAATCGACACCAGTTGCACAATCATGGGCCGCACAAGCGCCCTGCCCCTGATGCTGAGCCCCACAGCCGTGCAACGCGCATTCCACCATCAGGGTGAGAGCGCGGTGGCAAAGGCAGCAGAAAAGTTCGGCCTGTGGTTCGGCATTTCCAGCCTGGCGACCCGCAGCATCGAAGAGATCGCGGCGCTCACCAACGGCCCGAAACTGTTCCAGCTCTATGTTCACAAGGACAAGGGGCTAAACCAGTCGATGATCGAGCGCTGCCAGAGTGCCGGTTTCGATGCCATGGCGCTGACTGTCGACACCATTGTGTCCGGCAAGCGCGAACGGTGTTTGCGCAGTGGCTTCACCACCCCACCCCGCTTCACACCATCAGCCGTCTGGAGCTACGCCACGCGCCCGCGCTGGACGCTCGACTATCTTCTCCGCGAGAAATTCCGACTGCCTAACCTCGACACGCATGTGTCCGAGGGTACCGGTAAAGCAGTGAGCATTGCTGAATATTTCAACACCATGCTCGACACCTCGATGGATTGGGACACCGCCGCGCGCATCAGGCAGGATTGGGGCGGCACATTCTGCCTTAAAGGCGTGATGAGCGCCAATGACGCACGCCGTGCGGTCGAAATTGGCGCCGATGCGATCATGATTTCCAACCACGGCGGGCGGCAACTGGACGGCAGCCGTGCACCCTTCGATCAACTGCGGGAAATTGTCGACACGGTCGCGGGAGAGATTGAGATCATCTGCGATGGCGGCGTACGGCGCGGTACTCATGCGCTTAAATCGGTGTGCGCCGGGGCAACCGCCGCATCGGGTGGGCGGTTGTATCTCTATGCTTTGGCTGCGGCAGGTCAGCCAGGTGTGGAGCGCGCGATTGGTATCCTGAAAGACGAGATCGAGCGCGGGATGCGTTTGATGGGCGTAACTTCAGTCGACCAGCTGACACCGGAACGGCTGCGCTGGCGGTAGCCGCCTAGCTGCGAGCCTTCTTGGAGGCATCCTCGACCCGCGCCCGATCAGCCAACAGAATAGTGCTGGTTGCCTTTGCCAGAACAGTGCCGTCGGGCGATTTCAGATGCCCTTCATAAAAGCTCGTGCGCTTGCCATGCCGCTCAACCCAGCCTTCAGCAATCACCAGCCCCGGCCGTGCGGGAGCGAAAAAGCTCACCTTAAGCTCAAGCGACATCGGTGTGATGTCAGGCCCGTTTCTAGCGATCGCCGCATGCGCCATGGCGGCATCGATCCAGCCTGAGATAAACCCGCCCTGCACCACGCCTCCCGAATGACACATCTCCTCTCTCGCATGATACTCGAGAGTGGCGCGCCCTTCGGGATTCATTTCGACGATGCGGGCTAACCCCATCATCTTGTACAGCGGATCTTGCAAATCGAATGCCTGTGTCATCTGCGCTGCTTAGCCGATTGATCACCACATACAAGAAAAGGGCGAGCAAATGCCCCCCTTTCCTTGCAAGAGATCTCGAAGGATCAGTTGGTTGTGTAGTGCTCATCCGGTGCGTGGGTAGGATAGTTCACGTCAGCTTTCTCGATGAAGCCCGGGATATCCTTGTTCCAACGCTCGGCCACAGCCTCGTTGAAATTCAGGTAAAGCTTGCCGTCAACGATCTTGTAAACATTGGGATCGCCTGATGCCAGCGCGTCATTGGCGCCGATCGCCCATGCACAGTAACCGCCATATTGGGGCGCATACTTGGCTGGATCTTCCTGGAAAGTCGCCGCGTTTTCTGCTGACGCGAATTGATAGTCATAGCCTTCGTACTTCACAGTGAATTCGGCCGATCCAACAACTGGCGCGTCACCTGTGAAATAGCTCACCGCGTCATAGCCTGACAGTGCCAGCGTTTCTCCGGCGACTTCGGTGTAGACCGGACCGCTGTTTTCGCCGCCAAGGTCAGCAATCACATTTGCCGCCTGAACGGCCTCTACCGCGCTATCGGTGCTCGATGCGTCAGTTGCATCGTTTTGCGCAGAGCAGGCCGCGAGTGCAGTGGACAGTGCAAGTGCAACAATAATCTTCTTCATGGGTTGTATCCTATCATCATTGTTCTGACGGGAAGTTCGCGGCCTGGATCAGAAAGGTGACACTGGCGGCCGCGAGAAATGAAATTCGCCAGAAAATGTCACTTTCGGTTGCGTCCGTTGAAATTTTCCGCAATGCGTCAGGTCATGACACGCAACGGACTGCTTCTACTACGACTTACACGCCCTTGGGCGTGACGTCTCGCGTGCCTTTAGAGCGCGCGGATGCGCTCAAGGGAACAATCAAGCAGTAAACCCCAAATCCGTTCGAGTTTTTCCAACCATGACCATGCTTTCTGATCCAAGCCGCAAATACCGGCCATTCCCGCAGGTGGCGCTGCAAGACCGGCAATGGCCTTCACGAACCATCACCGCCCCGCCCCGCTGGCTTTCGACCGATCTGCGCGACGGCAATCAGTCGATCATTGACCCGATGGATGCGGTAAAGAAAAACCGCTTTTTCGATGAACTGGTCCGAATCGGGATCAAGGAAATCGAAGTCGGTTTCCCGAGCGCCGGTGCGACCGAGTTCGACTTCATTCAAGGATTGGTTCGCTCCGGCCGTATTCCTGACGATGTCAAAGTACAGGTGCTGACCCAGAGCCGTGAAGACCTGATACGAACAAGTTTCGAAAGCCTTGAAAGCGCGAAGCAGGCCATCGTGCATCTCTACAACGCAGTTTCACCGGCGTGGCGAGACATTGTCTTCCGTATGTCGAAAGACGAAGTGCGCGAAATCGCTCTAGCGGGCGCAAAAGTGATGCGAGACGAAGCGAGCAAACGACCAGATACAGACTGGCACTTCCAATACTCACCGGAAACATTCTCGACCGCCGAGCTAGATTTCAGCATCGAGGTTTGCGAAGCGGTTATGCAAGTTCTGGCCCCAACACCAGAGCATCCGATCATTCTCAATCTGCCTGCCACTGTCGAAGCGGCGACGCCCAATATCTACGCGGACCAGATCGAGTATTTCTGCCGCAATCTGCCCAATCGTGATGCAGCGGTGATCAGCCTGCACACACACAACGATCGCGGTACTGGTGTTGCCGCGGCCGAGCTTGGCCTAATGGCAGGTGCAGATCGTGTTGAAGGTTGCCTGTTCGGAAATGGAGAGCGAACCGGCAACTGTTGCCTCGTGACGGTTGCACTCAACATGTATACACAAGGGATCAATCCCGGCCTCGATTTTTCAGATATCGACCGAACCATCGAAACGGTTGAGTATTGTAACGAGCTGCCCGTGCACCAACGCCACCCCTATGGCGGTGAGCTGGTGTTCACCGCCTTCTCCGGCTCACATCAGGACGCGATCAAGAAAGGCTTTGAAGCCAATGATCAGCAAAATGACGAGCATTGGCGCGTGCCCTATTTGCCCATTGATCCTGCGGACTTGGGCCGTGACTATGAAGCTGTCATCCGCGTAAATTCGCAGTCAGGCAAAGGCGGCTTTGCCTGGGTTTTGGAGCAAGACCAAGGCCTGAAGCTGCCCAAGAAGATGCAGGCAGACTTCTCCAAACATGTCCAGCACATGGCGGACGAGCTTGGCCGTGAGCTGAACGCAGCCGACATCTGGGAAGCGTTCAAATCCGCCTATTACGTCCAAACAGACAGCAAGCACTTCCAACTGGTTGATTACGATGAGAGTCGCGCGCCCGACGGAACGCGCGTATTCGCTGGAAAGATCGCGGTTAAGGGCGATGAGCAAAGCGTTTCCGGCCGGGGCAATGGCCTGATCTCGTCTGTGGTCACGACCCTGGAAGAAAGCTTCGGGCTAGATTTGAAGGTGCTCGATTATTCCGAGCACGCCATGGGTTCAGGCCGCGATGCGCGCGCGGCGGCTTATTTGATGTGCCAATCGGGCGACCGGATCATCTGGGGCTGCGGAATCGATGAAGACGTTGCCACGGCCAGCGTACGCGCCGTGGTCAGCGCGGCGAATGGTATTGTTGGCTAGCGTCCGCAATTGGGTCGGAAAGCGACATATATTCCTTTAAGCCGCCAGAACAGACTGACCAGTAATGCCGTTCAAATACTTGCATTGAGATAATCCAACAGGCGTTCCATTACCTTCATCCCTTCTAGATGTGTGTACGAATCTCAATCACGCCCAAATTTTGATGTGTTCTTGCAAAATGAGTGTGGTTCACTCTCTCATGCTTGAGATATAGTCTCTTGCTGTCGCACTTTTCTCAAAGAAAACTTCATTCGATCGATCAGCTTACTCACATTTTCCTACACTGACTTGCACATATCGAACCTTGCCGATGACCGAAGCCCACCCTTTTCGCTATCAAAATGTGGTTCGACACAGCGAGTTTTCCGGTCCACCTTTTCTGGCAAAGGACAGTGTTCCAAGTGTTCCACCGTGGAGGAATTGGCGAACTGTGCACGAGGGGGATAAGCCGCGATGACTGAAGCTATAATCGAGCCTGATCTGCCGATCATAGATCCGCACCATCACCTGTGGGATCTTCGGCCCATTATACCCATGTTCCCGGAGCCCCGGCATCGATTCATCGAAACGCTGGTGCCGACCGCGTACTACACGTTCGACCAGTTCAACGAAGAGGTCGCAAGCAGCGGTCACAACGTCATCGGCACGGTCTTTATGGAATGCGGTGCCTTCTACAACGCTGCCTATGGCGATGCGAAAAAGGTTGTTGGCGAAGTCGAATTTGTAAACGGTGTCGCAGCGCAATCGGCGAGCGGTCTTCACGGCACCCGGCGGCTTTGCGCCGGGATCGTTGGCCATGCGGACTTGATGCTGGGCGCGGCAGTGGGCGAAGTGCTCGATGCGCTTGCGGCGGCTTCGCCCCGTTTCAAGGGCATCCGCCATGCAGGCGCATGGGATGCAGACCCCGACGTGCTTGGCCCTCCATTTGCCCACCCGCCTGAGCGTTATCTCGATACGGGCTTTCGCGAAGGGTTCTCTGAACTCGGCAAGCGGGGATTGAGCTTCGATGCGTGGATCCTTGAACCACAACTTCCCGACGTGATTGACCTTGCGCGGGCGTTTCCCGACACGCCGATTTGCCTGGATCACTGCGGCACGCCGCTGGGCAGCGCGAGCTATGAGGGCAAACTTGCAGAACGGTTCGACATCTGGCGCGCCAACATTCTTGAACTGGGCAAATGCGAGAATGTGATGATCAAGCTTGGCGGGCTGGCCATGCACAATTGTGCGATGCCGGAACAAGGACCGGCGGCGGGCATAGGGTCGGAAGAGCTCGCGAGGCTATGGCAGCCCTATATCGAAACCTGCATCGAAGCCTTTGGCACCAAGCGTGGAATGTTCGAAAGCAACTATCCGGTGGATCGCTGGGGCGCGACCTATCCTGTGCTCTGGAACGCATTCAAACGCATCACATCAGGTGCAAGTGCGGAGGAAAAGGCAGACCTTTATGCGGGCAACGCAGCGCGATTCTATAGAGTCGAGCATTTGCTGCCATCCGCATGACGTTACGGCATCGGTGTGTTTCGTGCCCTAGTAAAATCGCCCCCTTCACAGAGCTGGAACCCGCGCTAAACAGCCTCGTAAATCAGAATATCCCTTTGGAGTATCCGTATGGCCCTTCCCGCACCGTTTGATCGTCTTCGCCTGCCACTGATCGGCTCTCCTCTGTTCATCGTTTCCGGCCCTGAACTCGTCATTGCGCAGTGCAAGGCCGGTATTGTGGGAAGCTTCCCCGCATTGAACGCGCGCCCACAGACACTGCTTGACGAGTGGCTCCATCAAATCACCGAAGAATTGGCAAAGCACAATCGCGAGAACCCCGATCGCCCGGCGGCGCCGTTTGCGGTCAACCAGATCGTCCACAAATCCAATGATCGCGTGA